>Ga0307966_1000041_pt1 | contig 91744 bp, 80 predicted proteins | sample OrgLakmetagen646_FD_203141 | JGI IMG/M metagenome (GOLD analysis project Ga0307966, IMG submission 203141) | Saline water microbial communities from Organic Lake, Antarctica - #646 | ecosystem: Environmental > Aquatic > Non-marine Saline and Alkaline > Saline | place: Antarctica: Organic Lake... | reverse complement strand
CCCTATGGCGCGCCGTGGATCACGAGGGCGAAGTCCTTGAGTCCTATGTCACCAGGACCCGCGATAAACAGGCCGCCCTCGCTTCAAGGACCTCCGTAACGAGGCTCTCGCCGAGTGCGGCGACTACTAGCCGTTTAAGCCCGTATGACCTGATTTCGGAGACCCGTTCGGATTTGTCTGACAGCATCGCCACTTCCCTCTCATCATACCAGGCAAGCTGCGGTCTCCGACGAATTCGCTGACGCGACGCACCGCTAGTTCTGCATCGGGATGTGATCGTCCCAGCGGAAGCCGACGCCGCCGGCTTGCCAGACCCCGTCCCCGAATGGGCTGGGCGCGACGATGTTCAGGTGCTGCGGCAGGCCGAAGCCGGGCGCCAGGTCCTGGACGCCGCGCACGGTGCTGCGGTGCATGATCCGCAAGCCCTGCTCATCGGCCGGCAGGTGCGCCTGGGGCGCGGCGCGGTGGGCCACGGCGAGATTGTCGATGAAGACGCAGTCGTTTTCCTGATACTCGAAACCGATGGCGTATCCATCCTCCAGCCCGGCGTTGAGGATATCGTTGTAATCGCGGAAGAGCTGCTTCATCTCATCGGCGTCCAGCAGGCGGAAACCGTCCGCATCGGCGCGTTTTTCGATTACGGCGCCTGTCATCCCCAGATGCAGCCAGATGCATTTACGGCCTGACACGGGGTGTTTGTGCACCATGGGGTGGACCACGCCGGACGCGGAGTTCACCGAGGACAGCCGGCTCCAGCGCTCCTTGAGATCGTCGGGCAGCGCGTCATAGGCCATGGCCTGATGAGCGAAATAGGTCCCGCCGCCTTTCTCGGCCGGCCGGATGATGTGGTAGCCGGAGTGGGAGAAGGTGTCGGTGTTGAAACTGCCGTCATTATGCCATTGGGGCCCCACGCCCGGAATGCCGTGGGTGCGGTCGTTGGAAAGGCGGAAGATGTGGGGATTGCCGCCCGGCGTGGCCGGATGAACGCCGTGGGTGCTGTGCAGCGCCTTGCCGCCCCACCAGCAGCTGGCGCGCAGGAAATCATCCACGTCCAGTTGCCGTTTGTTCTTGAACACCAGAAAGCCGCGATCGGCCATTTCGCGTTCCAGCGCATCGACCAGTTCGGGCGCCGGCGCGTCTTTCGACGTCAGATCAATCCCGCTCACCCGCGCCCCGATCGGGTCCAGCGGCGCAATCTCGCCGCCAAACTGTTCAACGATCGCGACGCGCGACGGATCAAGCTCGGGGAGGTTTTTCGCCAGTGTTGTCAATGGTCAACTCCTGTGAACCGCTCAGCTCCTTGGTCTCACCTCCACGTGGGAAGTTGAAGGCCGCTGTGAAAGTGGGTCCGGCCGGTTTTATGAAAATCGGGAGCGCAACGGCTGTTCCAGGACCCGGCTCAAGCCAGATGCAGACCGACAGCAACTGGCGAGCTTCCGGATCAATCGCAAAAACTCCGCCATCCCCCGCAAGGGTGATGCTGCGCGATCCGCCTCCATGCTAAGGATAACCCACATCAAAGCTAATTGACCCGGCGGTCCCGCAATGACGATGGTCCAGAGTCTCTCTTGCGGCGTGGCAGCAGCCGCGTTCCTCCTCGCGCCCATGACTTCGTGTGCGCAGGACATAACCATCACGCCTCCGGCGGAAGTCGCGGCGCTCATGGCGGCCTGCACGCCCGTCAACGCTGAAGGACCCGACATCCGCGACACGATGATCGACCGCGGCTGGGCGTCATTTGCGCCCGAGGAGAGGCAATCCGGCGTGCAGGACCTCAGCGCGGCGCTTCTGTGGTCCTACTATCCCTATCTGCTGGATTCCGAGCGGGTCGAGAATTTCGGCCTTGTCGTCGACGGGGTGGGCGCGGCGGCGAATGGCGAGACTGCGGCGCTTCTGGGCTTTGAAGATCAGATCGTCCTGATCCTCTGGAACGGGGACAATCTGTCCTGCCTGTGGGCGGGACCGCAAAGCGAAGCGCTCGATCGCCTGGCGGACCAGCTTGGCGGATTCATAGACAGCGACGGCGTCACCACCAGAGCCATCGACCAGACCGTCGAAGCCGGTGGCCGGGACTGGGCGCGCCGCATGGCGGTCGCACGAACCCCTGTCGCCGACCTGCCGGCCGAAGTCGCCGGCCGGGCGGTGACCGACGCGGCGAGACTGGACCGGTCGCCTCTGTAGCCGCGCGAACGAACGGCCAGCGCGGGAGCCACAGCCGCCAATAACCCTTATTTCCTTCTGGTTGAAAAAGTCGCCGGGTTTGCCTCCATTGTGATCTGAATTTCACGACGGAGACTGCAATGGCCCCGCCTCGACCGCCTCAGACCGCCAGGCGCAATGCGTTCACGCGCTTCCTCGATGGGGTGGAATGGCTGGGCAATCTCTTGCCGCACCCGGTCACCCTGTTCGCCTTGCTGGCGGTAGGAATCGTCCTGATCTCGGGCCTGTTCGGGTGGCTGGGCGTGACTGTCGAGGATCCAAGGCCGGCGGATGCGCGCGGCGTGGCCGAGGACGGCATGATCCGCGCGGTCAGCCTGATGAACGGTGACGGCGTCCGGCGCATCTTCACCAGCCTGACCGACAACTTCACCAGCTTTGCGCCGCTGGGCGTAGTTCTGGTGGCCATGCTGGGTGTCGGCGTGGCGGAAAAATCCGGTCTTCTATCGGCCGCCGTGCGCGCCATGGTGCTGTCCGCGCCGCGCCATGTGGTGACCGTGGCGATCGTGTTCGCCGGCATCGTCTCCAACACAGCGTCGGAGGTGGGCTATGTGGTTCTCATCCCGCTGGCTGGCGCGATCTTCTACGCGCTCGGCCGCCATCCCCTGGCCGGCATGGCGGCGGCGTTCGCGGGCGTGTCCGGCGGCTATAGCGCCAACTTGCTCATCGGCACGATCGATCCCCTGCTGGCCGGGATCACACAGGAGGCGGCGCGCCTGATCGATCCCGAATACGTCGTTCTGGCCACGGCCAACTGGTATTTCATGGTGGCCTCCACCTTCCTGATCACGCTTGTGGGCTCCCTTGTGACGATCTTCATCGTCGAGCCCAAGCTTGGCCGCTATGAGCCGGAACGCGCCGACCCCACGATCCTGGACGACCGGATGATGGCGCCGCTCAACGCCACCGAGCGGAAGGGTCTGCTTTGGGCCGGCTTCGGGGTGCTGGCGGTGCTGGCCTTCATGGCGCTGACCCTGCTGCCGGAATGGGGCGTGTTGCGAAACCCCGAGACTGGCGACCGCATCAATTCGCCTTTCTTTCGCGGCTTTGTGGTCTGGATCCTGATCTTCTTTGTGGTCACCGGATACGCCTATGGGCGCGCCGCCGGAACCATGCGCGGCGATCGCGACGTCATCGACGCCATGGCGGCCGCCCTTTCCTCGCTGGGGCTCTACATCGTTCTGGTGTTCTTCGCGGCGCAGTTCGTGGCGTTTTTCGGCTGGACCAATCTGGGGGCCATCACCGCGGTGACGGGGGCCAGCTTCCTGCAGGACACCGGCATGACGGGGCCGGCCCTGTTCTTCCTGTTTATCCTGATGTGCGCGGTGATCAATCTGTCCCTGGGCTCGGCCTCCGCCCAGTGGGCGGTGACCGCGCCGATTTTCGTGCCCATGCTGATGCTGATCGGATACTCGCCGGAGGTGATCCAGGCGGCCTACCGGATCGGCGACAGCACCACCAACATCATCACCCCCATGATGAGCTATTTCGGACTGATCCTGGCCTGGGCCACGCGCTATGACAAAAATCTGGGTGTCGGCACGCTGATCGCGATGATGCTGCCCTACTCGATCTTCTTCATGCTCACCTGGTCGGGCTTCTTCTTCGCCTGGACCTTCCTGCTGGATCTGCCGGTGGGTCCGGGCTCGCCGACGCTCTACCCGGCGGGCTGACGACCCCGCGCGCGCTTGACCGGGGCGCGCCGGCAGGGCTCAATCGCCCTTGAGGGTTGATACGGGGAGGGGCGGATGATCTTTACGGCGATGATTTTGGGGGCTGCGCTTCAAGGCGCCGCGCTTGATCCGGAGATTGATGCGGGCCCGGCTGAGGCCATGGATGGGGCCGTCGAGCCCGCAGCGCCCACGCCGGCTCTCCTGAACATTGATCCCGACCCGCGCCCCCTCGCCTGCCCGTTCATGGGCCGCGTCGAATACGAGCCCGGCGATCTGTCGTGCGGCACGATTGTCGTGCCGGAAAACCGCGAGGCCGCCGAAAGCCGCTCCATCCGGCTGATGTATGTGCACATGCCCGCCACCGGCGAAGACGAGGATCGCCGCGACGATCCCGTCATCTACCTCACCGGCGGACCCGGCGTGCCGGTGGAGGGCTATGTGGAGCGCCTGCGCGACCACCCCCTCTTTGAAACGCGCGATCTCTACATTCTTGAACAGCGCGGCATCGCCAATAGCGGCGAGTTCTGCCCGCAATACGGCACGCTGAGCCCGGGGCTCGCAGATCCGCGCACGTTTGAGGAGACCGAAATCGCCAACGCCGAGCGCATGGGCCTGTGCTTCTCCGAAGCGAGCGCGCGCGGCGTCGATCTGCGCGGTTACAACACCCAGGAGAACGCGCGCGACATTAAGGCGCTGCGCGAGGCTCTCGGGTTTGAGCAATGGAATATCTGGGGAATCTCATACGGTTCGCATCTGGGACAGATGGTGATGCATGAAGACCCCGACGGGGTGCGCGCCATGGTTCTGGACGCCATCGTGCCCAATGATCTGGGCGGCGGATTTGGCGATACCGGCCGCATGGCCGAGACGATTCTTGAAACCTATCAGGACGCCTGCACGCCGGGCGCGCCCTGCGAAGGATTCGCCGACCGGATGTTCGCCGCGATCGACTCCATGCAGGAAAACCCTGTGATCGTGACGGTCGACAATCCCGAGATCGCGCCGTCAGGCGAGCTCTGGATCCCTCCCATCGTCCTGATGGCCCCCGCCTTCCTCATGTCTTATGAGCATGAGGAGCACCCGGCGGCGCCCGCAGTCACCGACCGGCTCTCCCAGCTGCTCACCGATCCCGATCCGGCTTTGCTGGAGGGGCTTGGCGCCACGCTGTCGATGGGCGGCGAAGCCGAGCCGTTCGGCGCTGTCGCCGTCGGCATGAGCGACGCCGTACGATGCAATGACGGCTATATGGCGCAAACGCTGGCCGATCAGCAGGCCTCGACCCATACCCGGTTCGAAGGCGTTTTCTACACCGATACCGGCTCGCGCGCTGCGCTGGACGTGTGTGAGGATTTCGGACTTTCGCGCCGCACCGGTCCGGCCTACGCCATCCCTGAAGCGTCCATGCCGACCCTGATCGTAAACGGCGACGCCGATCCGGTGACCCCGCCCTGGCTGGCCGAGTATATCCACGCGCGCATGCCCGGATCGCGCCTGGTGATCACGCCGAACGCCGGCCACGGCCCCACCCGCGCCATGACCGAGTGCGCCGGAGAGGTTCTGACCGCCTTCTATGATGCGCCCGACGTGGACGCGCTGGACGCAACTTGTCTTGAAGCGGGCGTCGATGCGCCGGTGTATCCACGCTTCATGTCCATCGACGCGCCGCTTAAGCTGCTGGCTCTGGCGCCCGGCGCGCCGCAAAGCTTTATCCTTCCCGGCGCCTGGGCGGGTCTGTCGCTGCTGGTTCTGCTGCTCACCGCCCTGCTGACGCCGCTCGGATTTCTGGCGCGCGTGATCGATCGAAATCCCGCCAGCGAGCTCGCCGCCGACACGGGCGGCGCGCGTCTGGCCGCCTGGTTCACCGCTCTGGCGGCGCTTGTCGGGGTGGGTCTTCTGGCGGCGGGCGGTTACGCGGCCTATGAGATCACGCCGCTGGCGTTGATCGCGGGCTTGCTGGGTCCGGCCTGGACCGGCGCCTGGATGCTCCTGGCCGCCGGCGCGCTGGGCGTTCTGACGCTGGTGCTTCTGGTCCGGGCGGTCGGCGCGAGTCAGGTGCGGATCGGCACGCTGGCCGGTTTCGCCCTGACAGGAATCGCCGGGATCGCGATCGCCGCGTTCGCGCTGATATTCGGGATAACGCCGTTCTAGCCTTGCCCGGTCGCTTCCTTGCTTTCAAACCAGGTCTTGGCGCCATTGACGGTATCGAACCCGCCTGCGCGAACGCCGCGTTCACGCAGCTCATTTACCAGAGCGTCCCAGCCAGCGTCCTGACAGCCGCGATGAACAAGCGCAAAGCGCTCAAGTCCAGCGTCTTTCATGTCCTGCGCGAGTGCGCCAGACCGAAGCTCGGATGAACCGCGACGCTCCATTTCGGAAACGGCGTGGTCCATATCCAGGATCACAGAGCGTAGACGTTCGGACTGAATCAGCCCGATCACCTCGTTGAAAGTCAGCGACTGATCACGCGGCGACGCATTGTCGGCGATGCGCGCCAGGAGCTCGCTTGATGTGAGAAGCCGCCAATCAACCAGCGCCATTATCGCTAATCCTTCTTCGCATAAGGATTATAACCACGCAGGCTAACATCAGGTTCCACCGCGCCTACCCGTCCATATGGAGATCAAGCAACGCCTTGTAGCGCCGGATATTGCGTACGTAGTGGACAGGCTCGCCGCCACGCGCATACCCGTAGCGCAGGCCCTCATAATAGGCCGGCTCGGACAGCAGCGGCAGGGTGCGCCGGATATCCGGCCAGACATTTTTGTCCAGCCCCTGACGTTCGGCGAGGCGGCGCGCATCGTACAGATGCCCCATGCCGATATTGTAGGCCGCCATCGCCTTGAACAGGCGGTCCTCGCCTTCAACCCCGTCGGGCATCCGGCCCATGAGGTTGGACATGTATTGCGCGCCGCCGGAGATCGACTGGCGCGGGTCGGAACGGTCTTCAATCCCCAACTCGCCGGCGGTGGGCAGGGTCAGCATCATCATGCCGCGCACGCCGGTTGGGCTTTGCGCATCTGCGTCCCAATGGCTTTCCTGATAGGCCTGAGCGGCCAGCCAGCGCCAATCGAGATCCTGCTCTTCGGCCGCCTGCCTGAACCAGCGCTCGTATTGCGGCAGACGTTCGTCGATGCGAGCAATGAAGCGGCGGGTGTCGACATAGTCGAACGCCTCGCGGGCATGCCCGTACCAGAGCTCATCGAGATCCTCCAGCAAGCCCTCATCATGGGCGCGCGCGAACCAGGTATTGAGCGAATCGACCAGCTCGCCGTTCTCCAGCCCGGTCGCCCAGGCCAAGCTGCGATCGTCGTCGGTGAGATTGATCGGCGTCAGGAGCTCGGGAAACTCCAGGCGCGCATAGGCGACAAGATTGGAGTCAGCGACCGTGGCGGTCAGATCGCCCTCCTGGACCGCTTCCAGCAGCGCAAAAGCCGACGGCGCCTCGATGGTCCGCCAATCCAGCTCGGGAAGATCGGCCTGAAGTCCCTGAAGCGTTTCCACATAGCTGGACTGGGCCACCACCGCCAGATCGATGCCGACCAGATCTTCCGGCTCGCGCACCTGCGCGCCGCCGCGGCGTGTCACTACGTTTTCGGTGATGTTCTTGTAGGCCGGCCCGAAGGCGAATCGCGCTCCGCGTTCGCTCGTGCGCGTGATACCCGCGGCGGCAATGTCGCCGACACTGTCCTCAAGCCCTTGCAGGACCCCGGATAGGTCATCGAACACGACAAACCGGACGCCCACGCCAAGCTCGTCTGCGAAGGCCGTCGCGAGATCTACTTCGTAACCGGTGGGTTCACCATCCTCGCCCAGGGCGTAGGTTGTGGGTCCGGGCGTCGTCAGGACAACCATCTCACCGCGCTCCTGAATGGCGGCCAGACCGGTCTCATCCAGGCGCGGCGCGCCGTTTGATCCGTTGGTCGAGCCGCCGCAGGAGGCAAGAAACAGCGGCGCCAAGACACCGCCCACACATAACGTTCTGAAAAATGTCATGCACGCAACATAACCTGATACGCGCGAAAAACCAAACTATTGGCTCGCGAACGCACCCTTGGTCGCGTGCAAAGTCGATGCTTTGATTTATTGTATGCGATTGAGATCCCAGTCGTACTGATGGCCGCGAATGTTTGGGCTCGCCTCGAGATGCTCGACGAGCTCTGGGTCTGCATAGTCGAGCACATGGGCGATCACGCCCGATTCGCTGTCGCCGAAATCCTGGCGATACCAGCGATAGATGCGCGACACCTCAATCCCGCCTTCAACCATGGTGACGCCGCGCGGATGGTTGATGTAGCCGCGCGCTGCGGTCTCGAGATCAGACTGAAGCGTCCCGGCGCGCCAGGCGGTCGCTTTGAGATTGGGACAGCCGATCGAGGCGCAATTGACTGCATAGTGCACCAGCGCCGCCTCATAGCGCGGTCGCATGATGTCGTGCTCGATAGCGTCCAGTGAGAGGGCCTCGCCCTCCACCGTCACCCGGTCCACGCCCCAGGGACCGATGGCGAAGGGGTGCGGCTTGATCTGGCGAATTGAGTTCTCGGGCGCTTCGTCCACGATCAGCTTCACCGTCACGGCGTTATAAAGATTGGCCCAGTAGGCGAACGCCGCGTCTGGTTCCATCGCCGACGGCGCCGCGCTCTCCAGCGCGGCGACATAGGCGTCCAGCGCCGCGCGATCCTCGTTGTCGGAGCGCAGGGCGTCGTATCGAAACCGGTTTATCCCATCTTCGCTCTGGACCAGATATTCAGACAGGATGGCGTCCCAGGCCTCGTCCGGGTCCTGCGCAGCGGCGAGCGGCGCACACCCCAGGGCGAGCATTACGGCGAACATGACGGCGCGCATGACGGGCTCCTTCGTGGGTGGCTTGTTCCTTATGTACGCACCGGCAGCCCTTATGGCTTGCCGCACGGCTGAATCTCGCCAGTTTGTGATTATGGATGACGCCGCCGACATCCCCGCGCCCGACCATCGCACCATCGCCCTCCCTGATGGCGAGATGGCGCTGTCGTGCTGGCCTGCGCCGGCAAAGCCGCGCCTTGTCTTCGCCCACGCCAACGGCTTCTGCGCCAGCGCGGCGCGGCGCATGCTCTCCGGGCTGAGCGCGGATTTCGACATTGTCGCGCCCGATCTGCGCGGCCATGGGCGCACCACCCTGCCCGCCGATCCGTCCAGTCATAAGAGCTGGGACGTGTATGCGAGCGATCTGCTGGGGCTGTTTGCAGCGCTGGACCGGCCGCCCGACCTTCTGACAGGCCACTCCATGGGCGCCTCCAGCGCGCTGCTGGGCGCGAGCCGGATGGATGCGCCGCCGCCGCTGGCGCTGGTGGAGCCGGTGGTCCTGCCCGGCGTCCTGGCGTTCACGGCGCAAACACCGCTCTGGCGGGTCTTTAAAGGCACAATGTCGATCTCGAAAACCGCCCGCCGGCGCGCCCGCCGATGGCCGTCACGCGAGGACGTGCTGGCGCGGTACCGGGCCAAGCCCACTTTCGCGCGCTGGTCGCCCGGTGTTCTGGAAGATTATCTCGATGACGGCCTCACCGCGACGCAGGACGGCGTCACCCTGTCCTGCGATCCTGAATGGGAAGCGGCCAATTACGAAGCCCAGGGCCATGATCTGCTGGGCGCGGCGCAGCGCGTCACCGCCCCGGTACGCGCCTTCAAGGCCGAGCACGGCTCCACCGTGATCAACACCGACAGCCTGGTGCGGCGCGGCGTGCGCGTGGAGCGCATGGACGGCGTCGGCCATCTCGCGGTCATGGAGCAGCCCGAGCGCGTGGCCGCCTGGATCCGTCAGGTCTGGAGGGAAAACGAATGAGCGTACGCACCGAGACCAGAGGCGCCGTCTTCATCGTCGCCATCGACCGTGTCGAACGGCGCAATGCGGTGGATCGCGCCACCGCCGAGGCGCTGGCCGACGCCTTTCGAGCCTTCGAGGCCGACGAGACCCTAAGCGTCGCCGTGCTGACCGGCGCTGGCGGGCGCTTTTGCGCCGGCGCAGATCTGAAAGCAATTTCCGAAGGCGCGCCCAACCGTGTGGAGCTGACCGGTGACGGGCCCATGGGCCCAAGCCGCATGGTGCTCACCAAGCCGGTCATCGCCGCAGTGGAGGGCCACGCCGTCGCCGGCGGCATGGAGCTCGCCTTGTGGTGCGATCTGCGGGTCATGGCCGAGGATGCGGTTTTCGGCGTGTATTGCCGCCGCTTCGGCGTGCCGCTGATCGACGGCGGGACGGTGCGCCTGCCCCGCCTGATCGGAGAAAGCCGGGCCATGGACCTGATTCTCACCGGGCGGTCGGTGGACGCCGACGAAGCCCTCGCCATGGGGCTGGCCAACCGGATCGCAAAGCCGGGCGAAACTCTGGACGACGCCGTCACTCTGGCGAACCAGATCGCCGCCTTTCCTCAAACCTGCCTCAGGAACGACCGCCGCAGCGTCGTTGAGGCCGCATCGCTGTCTTTTGAAGACGCCATGGTCAACGAGACCCGCCTGGGCCTGGAGACGCTCCACAGCGGCGAGACGGCCGCCGGCGCCACGCGCTTCACCGATGGCGAAGGGCGCGGCGGAAAATTCTAGGCGTCCCCTGAAAACAAAAAAAGCTCCCGGCCAGGCGCAAGGCGCGCCGGACCGGGAGCTTCATTGAGATAGGCCGCAAAAGGTTCGTCGGAGGCCTTAGGCGCCGCCGCGGCTCGCCTTCTTGCGCTCGTGCTCCAGCAGCAGCTTCTTGCGCACGCGGATGGTCTGGGGCGTCACCTCGACGAGTTCGTCGTCATTGATGAATTCCAGCGCGAATTCCAGCGTCAGGCGGATCGGAGTGGTGAGCACCACGGCCTCGTCGGTGCCCGAGGCGCGCATATTGGTGAGCTTTTTGCCCTTGAGCGGGTTCACGATCATGTCGTCGTCGCGGGCGTTGATGCCGATCACCATGCCCTCATAGACTTCCATGCCGTGGCCGATGAACAGCTTGCCGCGCTCCTGGATGTTCCACAGGGCGAAGGCGAGCGCCTTGCCAGTGTCCATGGCGATGATCGCGCCCTTGGGCCGCTGCCCCACTTCACCGGCCGCACGCGGCGCGTAGTGGTCGAACGCATGGAACATCAGGCCGGAGCCTTGCGTGAGCGTCAGGAATTCGGAGCGGAAGCCGATCAGGCCGCGCGTCGGCGCAATGTATTCCAGGCGCACCCGGCCATTGCCGTCGGGCACCATGTTCTTCAGGTCGGCCCGGCGCATGCCGAGCTTTTCCATCACGCCGCCCTGATGATCTTCTTCCACATCAATCGTGAGGGTTTCGAAGGGTTCGCAAGTCTTCCCGTCGATCTCCTTGGCGATCACCTGAGGGCGGCCGACGGCCAGCTCGAAGCCTTCGCGGCGCATGGTTTCGATCAGCACCGACAGGTGCAGCTCGCCGCGGCCCGAGACGGTGAACTTGTCGGCGTTGTCCTGCTGCACCACACGAAGCGCCACGTTGTGGATCAACTCGCGGTCCAGGCGTTCCTTGATCTGGCGCGAGGTGACGAACTTGCCCTCGCGGCCTGCGAACGGCGAATCATTGACCTGGAAGGTCATGGAGATCGTCGGCTCGTCCACGGTGAGTGGCGGCAGCGCCTCGGGATGCTCGGGATCGCACAGCGTGTCGGAGATGTTGAGCGGATCGACGCCGTTGAAGGTGATGATGTCGCCGGCGCTCGCCTGATCGCGCTCGACCTTCTCAAGACCGTGGAAGCCGAACACCTGCAGCACCTTGGCCTTGCGGGTGGCGCCGTCGGCGCCGACCACGACCACCTGCTGGTTCTTGCGCAACGTGCCGTGGCGGATGCGGCCCAGCCCGATCACGCCGGTATAGCTGGAATAATCCAGCGCCGAGACCTGGAGCTGAAGCGGGGAATCAGGATCCACCGCCGGCGGCGAAACCCGGTCCACGATGGTCTGGAACAGCGGTGTCAGATCGTCGCCATGGCTGTCCGCCTCAAGGCTCGCCCAGCCCTGCAGGGCCGACGCGTAGACCACGGGGAAATCCATCTGCTCGTCATCGGCGCCGAGGCGGTCGAACAGGTCAAACGTCTGGTCCACCACCCAGTCGGGACGCGCACCGGGGCGGTCGACCTTGTTGACCACCACGATAGGCTTCAGGCCCAGCGCAAGCGCTTTCTTGGTGACGAAGGTCGTCTGGGGCATCGGCCCGTCCACCGCGTCCACCAGCAAGAGCACGCAATCGACCATGGAGAGCACGCGCTCGACCTCGCCGCCGAAATCGGCGTGGCCGGGCGTGTCCACGATGTTGATCGCATAGTCGCGCCAGGTCACCGCCGTGTTCTTGGCGAGGATGGTGATGCCGCGCTCCTTCTCGATGTCGTTGGAGTCCATGACGCGTTCGACATCCATGGTGCGGTCGCCGAACGTGCCCGACTGACGCAGCAGCTTGTCGACGAGGGTGGTCTTGCCATGGTCGACGTGGGCGACGATGGCGATATTACGGATGCGCTCGACCGGAGCGGTCATGGGCCTGGTCCTTATTAAGACGGGGAGTTTGTTTGCGCGCCCTCATACAGGCGCCCGGCGGTTAAGGCCAGCACTGGAAACCGCCTGCCGTCACGTTTAGTGTACGGCTTGCTTACGATGCTATAAAACCTGAAACCAAATCAGGACTTAAGGGGAAACTGCATGTTCAAGCCCATGATCGCCGCCGCCGCCGCGGCGCTCGCCGGCCTTTCCGCGCCGGCGCTCGCCGAACCGATGAGCTTTTTTGAAGTCGACGGCGTCACCTATGACGAGACGATTCCCGGCTTTGACGAGGCGATGGGCTATGAAATCGGCGAGCGGCCCGTGCGCTATTCTGATCTGGTGAGCTATCTCACCACGCTGGCCGAGCGCTCGCCCAATATCGAAGTGGAGACGATCGGCTATTCCCACGAGGGCCGCCCGATTCTGACCTTCACCGTCACCAGCCCGGACAATCACGCCCGGCTCGACGAGATTCGTGAAAACCATCTCGCCCGCGCCCGCGGCGAAGCGGCGCCTGAAGACACGCCCATGGTTCTCTGGATCAATTTCGGCGTCCACGGCGCGGAAAGCTCGGGCATGGATGCGGCCATCCCGGTCCTCTATCACTTCGCCGCCGCGAGCGGAGACGAGGTCCAGGCCAAGCTGGACAATTCGGTGATGCTGTTCACCGTGGCGTTCAATCCGGACGGCCATTCGCGGCGCGTGAACCACACCGAGACCTACTGGTCCTACGCCGACAACACCGACGTGAACGACGAAGCCCACAATCTCTGGACCGCGGCGCGCACCAATCACTACTGGTTCGACCTCAATCGCCAATGGCTCCTGCTGACCCAGCCGGAAAGCCAGGCCTGGGTGCGCAAATGGCATGAGTGGAAGCCGATGGTGTCGGCCGATTACCACGAGATGGGATCGGACAGCCCGTTCTACTTCCACCCCGGCGAAGCGCTGCGCCGCAATCCGCTGATCCCCGAGCGCGCCCGCGAACTCACCTTCGAGATCGCCCGGCGCCACGCCGAGTTCCTGGACGCCGAAGCGCGCCTCTACACGACCCAGGAAAACTTCGATAATTTCTATATCGGCAAGGGCTCGACCTATCCCCAGATCAACGGCTCGCTGGGCATCCTGTTCGAGATCGGTGCGGCGCGCGGCGGCGCGGTGGAGACCGAGCGCGGCCTTGTGCTGCACGCCGACAATGTGCGCACCCAGTTCCGTACCGCCCTGACGACGCTGGAAGGCTCGCTGGACCTTCGAGGCGAGATCACCGCGTATCAGCGTGATTTCTTCGCCCAGTCGCTCAACACCGCCCAGCGCGGCGATCAGCAGGCCTGGGTGTTCGGCGCGGACGGGGATCCCGAGCGCGCACGTCGCTTTGTGCGGCTTCTGCGCCAGCATGACATCGACGTCTTCGCCGTGACCGAGGCCCTGCAGGCCGGAGGCCGCAGCTGGGAGGCGGGCGAGTCCTATGTCGTCCCGCTCAATCAGCAGCAATACGCCATGATCCGCGGCGTCTTCGACCAGTCCACCGAGTTTGCGGAAAACATCTTCTACGACGTCTCGGGATGGACCTTGCCGCTGGCCTACGATCTGGAGTTCGCCCCGGTGCGGGGCGGCCGATTCCGGGCGAACCTGGCCAATGAGCCGGCCACGGGCGACTTCACCCCGGCCGCAGCGCCGGATCGTGCGCCCTACGCCTATATCTTCGACTGGGGCCACACCTATGCGCCGCGCGCCCTGAACCGCGTGCTGTCGCAGGACCTGTTCGCGCGGGCCGCCCGCGAGCCGTTCAGCGTGGAGACCACGCGAGGCGTCGCCGAGCTGGACCGCGGCGCCATCGTCGTGCCGCTGGCGCGCCAGGACATGAGCCCGGCCGACATCCACGCAATCATGGAGACCATCGCCGCCGAAGACGGCGTCGAGGTGCATGCGGCCCGGTCCGGTCTCACCCCGACCGAGGGCCGGGATCTGGGCGCCTGGAACGTGTTCGAGACCGTCAACGAGCCCAAAGTCGTGCTCGCCGTGGGAGACGGCGTGTCCTGGTACGACGCCGGCGAGATGTGGTGGACGCTCGACTACCGTCACCGCATGCCGGTGACGCTCGTGGACACCGGCCGGCTCGGCTCGCTGGACTGGACCGAGTACACCCACCTCATCCTGACGGGCGGCGACGCCGACATGTCCGACGCTCTTACAGAGGCGGTGAGCCGCTGGGTGCGCGGCGGCGGCACGGTGATCGCCACACGCGGCGGCGCGCAATGGGCCCAAGGCGCTTTCTTCGACGATGAAGGGAGCACCAGCGAGGCCTCGCAAGAGGAAAGCGACGAGATCCAGCGCTACAACGTGTCAGAGATGCGCTTGCGTGAAGCCGAGCACGTGATCGGCGGGGCGATCTTTGAAGGCGATCTTGATCCGTCCCACCCGCTGGGCTTCGGCTATCGCGACCGCATGCTGCCCATGCACCGCAACGAGACCTTCACGCTCTCCCGCCCCGAAGATCCGTTCGCGGTCGCGGTTCAATATGTCGATGAGCCCCTTCTTGCGGGCTATGCGTCGGACCGGCGGATCGGCGAGATCGCCGGAACCCCGTCAGTCGTCGCCCGGCGCCTGGGCTCGGGCCAGGTGATCATGATGGCGGATAATCCGGTCTTCCGAGGCACTTACCCCGGAACCGAGAAGCTTCTGATGAACGCCATCTTCTTCTCCGGCCTGATCGACGGCGCCCGCGGAGACTATGAAGAGTAAAAGCTGATCTTGTTCCGTCCCCGGCCTTGGCCGGGGGCGGGATGAGGGATCAGGACCGGGGACGACATCCAGGCGGCGCCTAGCCCACCACCACGAGGCTGAGCCATTGCGCGGCGAGCGCCGGCGTGTCGTGGCCTTCGATCTCGACCTCGACCGTCTGGGTGAGCTGGAATTGTCCCGGCTTGCGCTCGCTGACGTCGGCCAGGGTGAACTTGCCGCGCAGCTTCGAGCCCACCGGCACGGGGCTTAGAAAGCGCACTTTCTCAAAGCCGTAATTGATCCCGATCGCCTTGTCGGGAAACGCCGGCAGCGCCTGTTCGGCGAAATGGCTTAGCATGGACAGCGTCAGAAAGCCGTGGGCGATCGGTCCGCCGAACGGCGTCTCCGCCCTGGCCCGCTCCGGGTCCACATGGATGAATTGATGGTCCAGCGTGACGTCCGCGAAAGCGTTGACGCGCGCCTGATCGATAGTGAACCAGTCCGACATGTTCGTCTGACCGATCCGCTCTTTAAAGGTGTCGATAATGCTCATGGGCGCGAATTCAGCGCGCGCCGGGCGGCCGCGTCAAGATGCTGACCGCTTTCCCCATTTGCGCCAGGCGAGTTTGCTCAGTCCAAAAAGGGAGATCGCCAGCCAACACACCTCGATCACGAAGCTCGCCAGATTGAACGTCACCAAGAGCGAGACGATGAGAAGGCACGCCCCAAAAAGATTCAGCAAAAGGTAGAAGAGTGAATCCCCCCTCACCTTTTCGATCTGCAACAGGAAGAAGGCGGCCAGCACACAGGCGACCCCGGCGATGCCGATAACATCGGTGAGCAGCATCACCGCCCACCCCCGTCGCCGCCGTCACCGTCGCCGCGCTCTCCCGCGGCGATCGCCGCCGGGCTCTGCGTGTCGCGGGCGATGTGCTGCTTGACCTCAGGCGGTACGAACACCTCGGCGCCGTCATCCATGTAGATGGTGGTGGACGGGAAGGCGAAGGCCGTGCCGGCCTCGGCCTCGACGATGCGCTTCACCGCAAAGGCCAGCTCTTCCTTCAGGCCCAGCCACTCGCCCCAATTGGTCGTGTGGGTGAAGCAGTAGAGCAGGAAATCGATGGAGCTCGGCCCGAAACTGTCCACCCGCATGAAGGTGGCCACCTCCGGCGGATCGGCGAAGCCGGGATGGGCCCGCAGCCAATCCAGGGTGTTATCGCGGATATACTTCAGCTGCTCGGTGGTGGTCTTGTACTCCACGCCCACGATCCACTTGATCCGGCGGTGGGACATGCGCTGGTAATTGATCACCGGATTGTCGGCGAGCGATGCGTTGGGCACGTAGACCGGGCTCTTGTCGAATTGCCGGATCAGGGTGGAGCGGAAATTGATCTGCACCACGTCGCCCTCCACGACGCCGTCCACCTTGATCCACTCGCCGGGCACGAACCGCTTTTCAGTGAGGATCAGCAAGCCGGCGATCAGGTTCTTGAACAGGTCCTGCGCGCCCAGGCCGATGGCGACGCCCAGCAAGCCCAGGCCGCCGATCACCGGCGCCACAGGAATGCCCCAGGTCTGCAAGACCGCAGCCGCGCCGACGATCACGAAGAGAACTTTGAGGAATTTTGCGATCCAGTCGATCATCACCGGGTTGAGGGTCTCCCGGATCGGCTTGGACAGGTAGGAGAGCGGCTCCACCACGTTCCGAAGCGCCCAGAACAGCGCGATAATCACCAGGCTCTCGGTGACCTGAGCGCCGTTCAGCGGCGCGTTCTCCCCATGCAGATTCAAAAAGTGAAATGCGGCATAGATGCCGATGATCACCGGGATCAGCTTGACCGGGCCCGAAAGCGCCTTGACCAGCTTGTCGTCAAGCCTGCTCTCGGTCTTTTGCGCCTGCACCATCAAGCGGCTCAACACGATCCGCGAGAATAGCCCGCGCACCAGAAACGCGAGCACGAGGATCGTGACCGCAGCCAGCCCGTCGCCTACGTCATAGCCCAGAAAGCTGGTGTTCCAGACATCAACGACGATGACCCAGAGCTCTTCAGCCTGGGTCATGAAGGTGTTTGATTGCGTGCTCACGCCCGCTCCTTGGTCCGCGAGAAAGTCAGGTCCGGCCATTTCTCCTGAGAGTAATTCACCTCCCAGGCCGATTTCGCCATGAAGACGAGATCGCCGTCGATATCCTCGGCCATGGCCGATTTATGCCGGTCGATGAATTCGGCGATCTTTGCGTCAGGTCCGGTGAGCCAGCGGGCAGTGTCGTAGGGGCTGGGCTCGAAGGTGACTTCAAGCCCGTATTCGTCGGCGACGCGCTGGGCCATCACCTCGATCTGCAGCGCGCCCACCGCCCCGATGACGAAATCGCCGCCGAGCTGAAGCCGGAAAAGCTGGGTCACGCCTTCCTCGGCGAGGCTCTCCAGCGCCTTTTTCAGGTGCTTGGCCTTCAACGGATCCTTCAGGCGCGCCCGGCGGAGCATTTCCGGTGCGAAATTGGGGATGCCGGCGATCTTCCACTTGCCCGATTCCGACAGCGTGTCGCCGACGCGCAGCGCGCCATGGTTTGGCACGCCGATCACGTCGCCGGCATAGGCTTCATCGGCCACTTCCCGGTCGTCGGCGAAGAACATCACCGGCGCCGAGACGGTGAGCGCCTTGCCGTGGTCGGTCTTCATCTTCATGCCGCGTTTGAACTCGCCGGACACCAGGCGCATAAACGCCACCCGGTCACGGTGATTGGGATCCATGTTCGCCTGGATCTTGAACACGAAGCCAGCGACTTCCTTTCCGTCCGGCTCCAGCGAGTCGCCCGGGCCCGCCGCGGCCGGCTGGGCTTCAGGTCCCGGCGCGATTTCAGCGAGCGCGTCCAGCAGCTCCCTCACCCCGAACCGGCGCAGCGCCGAGCCGAAATAGACCGGGCTGAGATGGCCCTCGCGATAGGACTGCATGTTGAACGGCGGCATCAGCTCGGCCGCGATCTCGGCGCCCTCGCGCGCTTCGGCGAGTTCCTCTTCGGTGAGCTCTTGCGTGATGGCGTTTCCGTCCATCGCAAAGCGCTCGGACGGCACGAATTCATCATCCACCGGGCGGCGATAGGCGACGAACTCGTTCTTCTTCAGGTCCACGACGCCCTTGAAGCGATTGCCCGATCCCACCGGCCACTGCATCGGCGCCACGTCCAGGGCGAGCTTCTCCTGGATGTCGGCGAACAGATCGTTGGGATCCATGGCCTCGCGGTCGAACTTGTTGATGAAGGTCAGGATCGGGATGTCGCGCAGGCGGCAGACCTCCACCAGCTTCAGCGTGCGCGGCTCCACGCCCTTGGCGGCGTCCAGCACCATGATCGCGCTGTCGGCGGCGGTGAGCGTGCGATAGGTGTCCTCGGAAAAATCCTCGTGGCCCGGCGTGTCGAGCAGGTTGAAGATCAGGCCCGCATGCTCATAGGTCATCACCGAGGCGCTGACCGAAATCCCGCGCTCGCGCTCGATCTTCATCCAGTCGGACCGGGTGCGCCGGTTTTCACCGCGCGCACGCACCTGTCCGGCCAGGCGGATCGCCCCGGCGGTGAACAGCAAATTCTCCGTCAGCGTCGTCTTGCCGGCGTCCGGGTGGGAGATGATGGCGTAGGTGCGCCGGCGCGACCATTGGGGGCCGTCAGCAGCAGAAGTCATGGGAAGGTCCGATCCGCAAAATCACAGGCCAGCGACTAGCGCGCGCGGACGTTCAGGGCAAGCGCGGGCGGGCGGGAGCCGGATGCGCTTTGGGCAAAGAAAGAGGGCGGGAGCTTGCGCTCCCGCCCCTGGCTCCCCCCCCTCGCGGCGAGCCTGTCCCGATCAGTACCGCAGGACGATCTGTCCGAAGACCCGGCGGCCGACCACGTCAAACAGCGACGGATCCGTGCCGGATTGAACGTTCGGCGCGTATTCTGGCGGCTGCTCGTCGAACAGATTGTTCACGCCAAGCCGCACCGAGGCGCCTTCGGTGACGTTCCAGGTGGCCCCGGCGTCCCAGTACCAGATGGAGTCGGTGCCGGTGAACGAAGTCTCGCCCGGGAAGATGATATTGGCCCGGTTCTCCATGGAGCTGACATACTGGCCACGCAGATCGAAGTCGAAGTCCGACACTGACCAGCGAGTGTTCCACAGCGCCTTCCATTCGGGGAACGAGGTGCCGAGGCCCTCGCCGAAGAAGGACGCCGTACCAGCAAAATCAAGCACCGGCAGCGTGGAGAGTTCCTGCTGATTCCACTCCATGAGATGGGTCAGCAGGAGCTGGGTCTGGATCGAGCCGGCCCAGCTGGGCGCGCCCATCCAGTCCAGATCGAAGCCGTAATTGATCTGGAGGTCGAGACCGGACGCCTGCTGCTGACCGCCGTTCACGCCCGGGAACAGACCTCCCGGATCGTTGGGATCGGAGAGGAAGAAAATGTCCCCGCCGCCGCGTACGATCGTCTGGCAGCTGGCGTAATTGGCGTCATAAGCCGAATTGTTCCCGTAGTAATTATAACAATCCGCAATGATCTGATTCACCCCAGGCGAAAGAATCGGCGAGGAGATATCAATATACCAGTAGTCTAGAGAACCCTGGAACCGCTCCATCCACTGGCTCTGAACAGGAGAAGAGAAGACGACACCAACGGTATACGTGTCAGCTGATTCCGGATTGAGGTTGGTATTGCCCGAGGTCGTGATCGAGGCCTGGGTGCCCGGCGTTTGGGCGTACAGGTCCGGCGCCGCAACACCCGTCGCCGCACACAGGGCCCGCACCTGAGCGGAGTCCGCCCCGGTCCGCGCCTGCGTCGTCGTCGAGCACGGGTCGAAATATTGCGGCGCAGATCCGCCGCCGCCGAACAATTCGCCGAAGTTCGGCGCACGGACGGCGTGCTGATAGCTGGCGCGCACCCGAGCGTAATCCAGCGGGGTCCAGCTCAGCTCGGCCTTGTAGGCGCTGTCTTCACTGCCGCCGGTGCCGCCGGTGATCCCGTCTGTGAACTCCGAACGCGAGAAGCGGTAGCCCAGCGTCAGGTCCAGCGATTGCGCCCAGGGCTGGTCGGCCGTGAGCGGGATCAGCGCTTCGGTGAAGATGTCTTCAAAGCTGTTGGTGCCCGAATTGGGGTTCTGGGCGTTGAAGCCGGAGATCGGTCCGCCGCCTGAACCCGGGTCGAATGCAAAGTCGAACCCGCGATATTCAGCGCCGAGAACCACCGAGACCGGTCCCGCGGGAAGCTCGAACACATCCCCGGTGACATAGCCCTGCACGACCGTTTGGGAGAACTCGGTGGACGCGGTGGAGCTGACCTCGAGATAATCAATGCATTGCTGCGACAGGGGCTGACGGCCGAACGGATTGAAACCGCCCGCGCAGATCGAGGCGCCGCCATCGGCCGCTTCCAGAAGGATCTGCAGCCGGTCGGTGTTGATATTTCCCTGCTGCGTCCGGTCAATCTCGGTGTCGCCCTCAGACACATAGGCGTTCCAGCGCCAGCTGGAGTCACCGATCGGGCCGCTGGCCCCAAAGGTGATGTTGGTCACAGTGTTTTCGAAGTTTGACTGGCGCAGGCCCGCCGCCAGCGTGCGCTGGCGCATCAGGAAGGGTTCCGTGGCGCCGGCGCCCACCAGGTTGGGATCATCACCGGTCCGGCTGGCCAGAATCGCGGCGAGGTCGGCGGGAATGAACGGGTTGGTGGTCGGAATGATGAGCTGGAACGCGACCGAGCGTCCCGGCTCGATCAGCCCCGAAACCGCCTCGATCGAAGAGTTTTCACCAGACGGGCGGATCGTCACCGTGGGGATCGGAGTCGGCGCCAGCGCCTGCGCAGAGCTGTACTGGCTATAGGTGACATTGCCGAACACCTCGACCCCGTTGTCGAAGCGATATTCGGACTGGCCCATGAAGGTGTCGCGCTCCAGCGGCAGGGTCAGCAGGTTCACGAAGTCGAAATTGTAGGAGTAGGCGTCCGGGAAGATGTTCTGGTTCACATTGCCGTCGACATCATAGCGGAAATTCTCCACGTCAGACGGGTTGTTGAACACGCCGGCGGAAAACAGCGTGCCGTCCAGGTTGAACCCGAACCGGTTGCCCGCCGATACGTCGCCCGCGTTCACGCCATAGCCGGCGAAGACCGCGTCGACCGAGGCTTCTGTGGGGCTGTTGGCTGCGCCGAACAGAAGCGAGCCTTCCGGGAAGAAGCTGGTCGTCGCCGTCGCCTGTTCGGCGAAGGGACGCTGGCTCTTGATCATGCCCTCGCGCACGGAGCGTTCGATGGCGAGCACGGCGTTGCCGCGATCATTGTCGAAATTACCGCCGACGACGCCGGAGACCGAATATTCCTGGGCGTCCCAGTACTCGGTGGAGTTCTGGTAATTGACACGCAGATCGATGCCTTCAAAGTCATCCTTAAGGATGATGTTCACCGCGCCAGCGCCGCCGGTGGCGATCTCGATCCGGTCGATCAGGGCGGCCGGGATGACGTTGAGGTCGACCGTCAGGTTGGAGGCCGACGGCATCATGCGCCGTCCGTTGAGCAGCACGATGTTCCGGTTAGCCCCGAAACCGCGCAGGTCGACATTGGCCTGACCGCCATTGCCGGGATTGTTGGACGTGGTCGTACCGGCCGGGTTCACCTGCGGCAGCGTGTTCAGAAACGTGTCCACCGTAATGTCGGCGTTTGCGGTCAGGGCGTCGCCCTGAATGGTGACGACCGGGCTGTCGGCGACGAAGTCCTGACGCACGATGCGCGACCCTGTCACCATCACGCGGTCGCGCGTCTGTTCGGTTGCGGCCTCGGCTTCGGCCTCTTGCGCCTGCACCTGGCCGGCGGCGAGGCTCGCTGCGGCGGCGCCTCCCAGCAGGACGGCTCTGAAGCCGCGTTTTTCAAAAAGGCGTTGCATCGTATTCGGTCCCCCGTTTTTTCGATGTTGGACGCGGCGCGATTGCGCCGCGGGACGGCGCGCGCCGTCCTTGCACCGAACGTGTCACGGGAATGTCGCGAACCGCGCGGGCCATTCGGCGGACGGCGTGGCGGGTGCGACGAACGGGGGTGTTGTCTGGATCCGGACGGTTTCTTGCGGTGAAACGCGCCGCTGGCGCGTCGAATGACAAGGTCTTCACTTCCCAAGCAGCGCCCTTGCCCGGTTATAGTGTCGAGATGACAACACCCGCCTTTTCATACGCTCCCGCCGCCGGCGCCCTATCGTCGGGCGTGGCTGCGCGATGGCGCACGATCGCGGTGCTCACCGCCGTGGTCTGGGGCGCCATGATGACGCTGTCTGTGCTCGGCTCGCTGCATGCAATCCGGGCGCTGGACCTTGCGACCACCATGATCTGGCGGCCGATTTTCTCAGATCTCTTCGGCGCGGCCCTGAGCGCGGCGACCGCGTTCGGGCTCTCTGGATTGCGCCGGTATTCGATTCTGGCCCGCGCGGTCGCGGCGGTCGCGGCGAGCCTTGTCGCCGCGGCCATTTTCTCATTCGTCGCGATCGGGTTGATCGCCCCGCTCGCGGGGCCGAATTACCTGGCGGACGGATTTTCGGCGCAGCTGGTCCGCATGGCCTCGCTGCACATCTGGGTTTTCGCCGCCTATGCAGGATTCTTTCTTCTGCTCGACCAGGAGGCGCCGCAAGGCGGCGATAAGGGCTCGCGAGGCTTCAAGGCAAGAGCGTCCTGGATGCCGGAGGAAGACTATTCCGGCTTGGAGGCGCGCTGGTTCTGGTCGTTCCAGGCGGTGTTCTGGTCGGCGCTGGCGCTGTTTTCCATCGCCAGTTCAGTGAATGCGGGCGAGAGCCCGACCGACGCATGGCGGATTCTCATCGCCGAAAGCGGCGGCTTTGCAGTGACATGCATGGCTCATTTCCTCCTGCTACGCCCAACCCGGTTCTGGGCGCTACACAAGCGCGCGGCGCTCGCACTGGCGATCTCGGTGCTGACGGCGGCGGTCCATATTTTCGGCATTTTCGTCGCCTACTACGTGGTGGCTCCGATCGAGGCGCCGCCCCGCCTGGCCAATGGCGAAATCACCGAGCTGCAATTATTCCTGCTCGCCGCTCCGCGGTGGATGTTCCTGAATTTCCCGGTCTTTGTCGGCTGGTCGGGATTTTACCTGGCCCTCGACGGCGCCCACCGGCTGCGGGCTCAGGAGAAGCGGCTCTATGAGTCGATGATGCTGGCCAAGGACGCGCAGGTGAAGATGCTGCGCTTCCAGCTCAATCCCCATTTCCTGTTCAATACGCTCAACGCGATCTCCAGCCTTTTGCTGGACAAGCGGGCCGAGGACGCTGACGCGATGCTCGGACGGCTCGCCCGGTTCTTGCGGTTCGCCCTGGAAGTCTCTCCGGACGATCAGACGTCGCTTGAGGACGAAATCGCCGCTCAGCGCCTGTATCTGGAAATCGAGCAGATCCGCTTCGAGGAGAGGCTAAAGGCCGAGTTCAGAGTCGATCCCGACTGCGCTGGCGCCCTGGTGCCGACCCTGATCCTTCAGCCGCTGCTCGAAAACGCGGTGAAGTATGGTGTCTCACGCTCGAGCCATCCTGTGCACGTGACGGTGTCTGCCAGTCGTATCGCGAACGATCGTCTTTCGCTCAGCGTGACCGACGACGGCGGCGGCGCGCCCCATTCGGGCGCCTCGGGCGGGGGTGTGGGTTTGGCGAACGTGGCGGCGCGCCTGCGCGCGCTATACGGCGCGGAGGCGACGCTGGATTACGGGCCCACCGTGGACGACGGCTTTGCGGTGCGTCTGGTCCTGCCGTTCGTATCCGCTTTGCAAAGCAAGGAGCGCTAACCATGCGCGTCCTGATCGCCGACGACGAGCCGCTCGCCTGCCGCCGCCTGGAGATTCTTCTCTCGCGGCGGGCCTGGATCGAGGTGGTGGGCAGCGCCCGCGACGGCCGCTCCGCGCTTGAAGCCATCGAAACCCTGGCGCCGGACACGGTGCTTCTTGATATTCAGATGCCCGGCCTGGACGGGCTGGATCTGGCGGAGGCGATCGCGCGGCGCGGATCTCCCATCGCGGTGGTTTTCGTGACCGCCTATGACGCCTTCGCCGTGCGCGCGTTCGAGGCGAACGCAGCGGACTATCTGCTTAAACCGGTGGAGACCGAACGCCTGGATCAGGCGCTGGGACGGGCCCGGCAAAGCCTGGCCGCGCGCGACGCTCAGGCGCGCGCCGACGAGCTTGAAGCGCTTGTGCACACCTTGCGCGGCGACGACGCCGCCCTGTGGGTGAAAGACCGGGGCGGACGGGTGCGGATTGATCCGGCCAGGCTGGACTGTCTGGAGGCCGAAGGCGATTACGTGCGCCTGCACGTGGGTCCGCAGTCCTGGCTGCATCGCGCCACGCTGTCGGGGCTTCTTGAGACGCTGGACGACCGACTGTTCGTCAGAGTGCACCGATCGGCCGCCGTCAATCTGCGGCGGATCGAACGCCTGACCTCCGACGCCAACAGCGCCAAGCGGCTAAGGCTTGAAGGCGGAAAGGAAGTGCGGGTCGGACGCGCCTACGAAAAGGCGGTCGCCGAGGCGCTGGCGCGCAGCTGAGTGGGAAGCGGGGGCGGAAGCCTTGCTGCGAGCCGCCGCCCCCATCGTCCAGATCGATCACTCGGGGGAATGATCGACGGGCTCCACATTGGCCCCGCCCTGGCTGGCCCGCATGGCGTATTCGGTGAAACGCCGCGCCGGTGCGGCGAACGCCGGGCTAAGCGCCCAGTCTTTGCGGCGCCTGGGACCAGACGGAGAGGTTGGCGACGTGGCTCGACAGCTTGCCGGCCGACTGCAGCTCCCCCAATTGCTGGACGGTGACGAGTGAGACCGAGGCGAGGCGCAGCTGCACCTGGCTCGTCAGCTGAATATGGCGCGGCGAAACAGCCAGCATGGCGTTGGCTTCATCGGTCTTCCAGGCGATCATCGCGGCCAGAAAGCTGGCGACCTCCGGGTTCGTACGCGCGATCTGAGGCTCCTCGAACACCGCTTCGCGCACCATTTTCACCACCTGGGCGACACGCATGGAGATCAACGCCTCCGGCGGGTACCCGTTGGCTGTTCCGGCTTCCAGAGCCGTCTCGCGCGAATAACCGAGATCAAAAACCGCATCGTTGAAAAGAAACAGCATGACGTCCGCCTGACTGGGCCGAAAGAGACGATGCAAGTATGGCCATACAGCCGTTAAGACTTCTCAATCGCGCCGTTAAGGTGGTGGAGACCATACGCTGAAGAACCGCGGCGAAACCGGATTCGCGCGCGCCGACACCGGCTCAACGCGCTGAGACGCGGGTGTTAAGCCGCCTCTATCGGCTCCTGCAGAAAATGCCGCCCCTTGGTGTCGTCGATCTCGACCACCCACAAATCGGGATCGCGCTCGGCGCGGCGTTTCGCATACCCGTCGGCGTCCTGCTCCGGGACAGGGTCGGCGCCCAACGGCTGCGCCCACACCCGCTCGCCTTCAAAATTGCGTACCGGCGCGAACAGGCGGGCCGTGCGCTGCGCCAGCAGCACCTTGACCAGGACCGCGCCCGCATCCGGATCGCCGCGCCTGGTAACATAGACCGACGCGCCAGCGGATTCGGCCCGCCATCGAAGGGCGTCGATCCAGAAACGCGCTTTCAATTCGCTCATATTACTTGATGGCCGATCAATTGCTTAATAATGTCTTAAGCGAGGGGAACGTGCCATGTCGATACAACGAGGCCTCATCGGTTTATTCGTTGCCGTATTTCATGGGCTGGCTGTGGCCGGCGCAGCCATGGCGGCTGATGTCATTTCATCTGACGACGGGTCAGCCCCGCGTCCGGCCCGATCAGAAGAGGCGCTGATTTCACGCTTCGTCGATGCTGCGGAGCTTCATCTCGACGCTGAAAACAGCGAAATTCGCATCGCCTTCTCCATCGCGCCCAATTCGCGCCCGGAGAGCGTGGAGTTGTTACTGTCCGCCCGCCCGGCGGGTCCGCAGGCGTCAGGGCGCATAGAGGCGTTCGTGAACCGTGCGCGCGCGGTCGAGCTTCAGCCCCGCAACGAGCCGTTCGAAGCCCGCTTCTCGCTTCATTCCGATGATCTGCGCGCCGGCGACAATGTTCTGGTGCTGCGCCTGACCGGGGAATCCGGCGCCGGCTGGATCCTCGACGCGGACGCCTCGCGGCTTCGCGTGGCGGCGGCGCCGGCGGCCGGCTATGCGGCGCTGGACGAGATTGAATCCGCCCTGCGCGCCGATTTCGCCGCGCCGCGCCGCGTCTATCTGGAAACCTCGGCGGCCAGCGGCGATGATCTGGCGGTCTCCGCCCTCATCGCCCAGGGCCTGGCGCTGCGCATGGGCGAGGCGCCGATCCTGGTGCGCGACCCGTCCGTGGCCGAGCTGACGATCTTCGCCGAACTGCGCCCGGGCGCCGCGGCGCCGGCCATCGACCTCACCGGACCGTCCGAACTGCGCCTGTCCGCCGGCGGCTCGGGATCGCTCATCGCCGCGGCCCGCCTTTTCGCGGCGCGCTCCATGGACGCCCACACCGTACGCTTTGATATGACCAGCGCCCTGTCGGCGCGCCGGCTTGATCGTCCGCGCAAGGCTGCAAGGATCAATGGCGCGCTGGAAGCCCTGGCCGCCGGCGGAGCGCCCTTCGGGGCCGACCAGGGCGGCCGCGCAGCCGTGGTGATCGCTGCGGGCGATGAAGAGGCGCGCGCCGCTTCGCTGGCCGTCGTTGCCCGCGCCGCCCTCGCCTCGGGCTCGGCCTGGCTTTACGCCTGGTATGGCGACGACCTCGCCGATGCGCCGCTGAACCACGACCTGCTCGTGCTCGGCCCCCAGAACGGGCTTGATCCGCGCCTGATGGCCGCGGCGCCGCCCGAGGTGCGCGCTGCGGCGAACGCGGCGGCCAACCGCGCGCCGCGCCAGCGCCGCTTCTATGGCTCCACCGCCTACGCCGCGGACGCCAACGAGCGCAGCGCCCAGATCACCGGGGTCGCAGCCCTGTTCGATTATGGCGACGGGCGCCGGGTGGCCTTGATCACCGCGCCTGACGGCGCCGATTACGCCCGGGCCGCCAGGCGGCTCGCCCGCTCGGACCTGTGGTCAGGCCTGCAGGGGCGCGCCTCGCTGTGGGATTCCGCCTCGGTCACGCCGTTCGGACCCAGCCAGGCGCCGCGCTTTTCAGCCGAATGGGCGTCCAGCCTGATGCGGGCCAATGACGAATGGCTGGCGCTGGGCGCATTTTCGCTCGCCGTTTTTCTTTTGCTTCTGGGCCGCGGCGTAAACCGGACAGCAAGACGCAAGGTGTAAGCAGTCGGGCATGACGCTTGCTCTGATCGCCCTTCTCACCGCCGCGACGCTGACCTCCGGCGAGCCCGCCACGGGCACGCAGCTCTATGCCCATCGCATTGCGCTGGCGGCCGCCGACGATGAATGCGCCCTGTTCTCGCGGCCTGAACGCGCCCTGCTGGACGCGCTCACCGCGCGCAGCCGGGACGATGCGGCGCGCGCCGGCGACCCCGCGGCCGTGCTTGACCGGTTCGAGGCCGGCCACGCCGCGCCCCCCGCCTCCTGCATGGACGAAGCGATCACCACCGCGGCCGGGCGCCATCGCGCGCACGCCGACGCCCTCGCCCAGACCCACGAGATCGCCTTTCCCGGTGTCTATCAGGACTGGGTCAGCGAACGCCGCGACCGCGGCGCGCCGCTATGGCGGGTCCGCCAATCCGATCGTGACCGCACGGCGGTGCTGGGCATCCATGCCGGCGAGGACGGCGATGTGATGGCGCTGGCCCTGCGCAGCGCCACCGCGCCGGCGTTCGCCGTCATCATTGTGCGCGCCCCGGCGCGCCAGGCCGCGCCGCTGGATTTCACCGCTGGAGGACTGCTCCCCACCCCGTTTGAAAACGCACTGAGCGCCTGGGGAGGCGCGTCCGGCGCCCACCGGCGCCTCTCGGCGAGCGCCCGGCTGGACGCGGACATGGCCGCGCGCCTGGCGCCGGCCGGCGGCGCGGGCGCCTACGGGTTCGCCTTTCCCGACCACGCCATTCTGGCGCTGCGCGCCCTTGCGCCGCGAGAAGGAGTCCGCATCGAGCTGATCGACGGGCGCGGTCAGATCCTGGATACGCTGTGGTTTGAGGTCGGAATGTTCAATGCGGCGCTGGCCGTTCAGGCGCTCGAACTGCCCGAGCCGGAGCCTGCACCCGCGGTCACCGCCTCGCGCTAGGGCGCCGGACACACAAGCTCTGGTCCAAAGCGTTGTTGATGCGAGCGCGATGGCTGCGAGGAAGTTTCTGGCCAGCTTGTCGAAGCGGGTGGCGCATCGCCTGAAGTGCTTGAGTTTGCAGAAGTAGCGTTCGACGAGATTGCTCGGGCGATAGATAAGGCGGGCGACGCATCTCTGGACCGTGCGGTCTTTCTGGGTGGGAATGTGGGCCCTCACGCCACGCGCTTCGATGCGCTCGACCAGGGTGCGCGCGTCATAGCCGCGATCGGTCACGACATGGCGGGGCCGTGTCAGCCTGGCGATGAGCTGGGCGCCGACGCCTTCGTCGGAGGCCTGACCTTGCGACAAGGCCAAGCGGATCGGCAGGCCATGTTCGTCCACAATGACGCGCCGCTTGGTGCTCAGTCCCCCAACGAGGTCGCCCGGCGTCCAGCTGCGAAACACCAGCGGCAAATCCGGGCCAGTCACGGCACGGCAGGGCGATGCGCACCTGCTCACAGGAAAACGTCTCCAGAAGCGGGGTCGGAACCGGTCATCGTTCCTAAATTCCGCCTTTACGCGGCAAAGTTCAAGTGATGCGGCAGGGCGAAACCGCTGCGGCGCCGGTTTTTGCCGCTGAGGCTCTTGGTTCAACCGCTTGGCTGCAGCGTTAAGCCGTCCTAAGGATCGATCTGGCAGGCTTGCGATCGAGCGAGTGCCCAGACGCACACACATTACGGACGGCGGCATGAACAAGCGGTATTTCGGCACGGACGGCATTCGCGGGACGACCAACAGCGAACCGATGACGCCGGAGATCGTGCTGCGGCTGGGCATGGCGGCGGCCTGCTATTTTCGCAATGGCGGCGAGCGCCGCCACACCGTCGTGATCGGCAAGGACACCCGCCTGTCCGGCTATATGATCGAGAACGCCCTCACCGCCGGCTTCACCAGCGCTGGCATGGACGTCAATCTGTTCGGCCCGGTGCCGACCCCGGCGGTGGCCACGCTGACCCGCTCGCTGCGGGCCGATCTGGGCGTGATGATCACCGCCTCGCACAACCCCTACGAGGATAACGGCATCAAGCTGTTCGGCCCGGACGGCTTCAAGCTGAACGACAAGGCCGAGCTTGAAATCGAGGCGTTGATGGACGCCGATTCCTCCCAGGCGCTCGCCGCGCCGGCCGAGCTTGGACGCGCCAAGCGCGTCGACGACGCCCAGGCGCGCTATGTGGAGATCGTCAAGGCCACCTTCCCGCGCCAGATGCGCCTGGCCGGGCTTCGCATCGTGGTCGATTGCGCCAATGGCGCGGCCTACAAGGTCGCCCCGCGCGTGCTGTGGGAGCTGGGCGCGGACGTGATCCCGATCAACGACCAGCCCAACGGCTACAATATCAATGAAGACTGCGGCGCGGTTTCACCCCAGGGGCTGGCCGATCATGTCCTGAGGTATCGCGCCGATCTGGGCGTGGCGCTGGATGGCGACGCCGACCGGGTGATCCTGTGCGATGAAACCGGCCGGATCGTGGACGGCGACCAGCTGATCGGCCTTATCGCCCTGTCCTGGAAAGCCGCCGGCAAGCTCGCCGGCGACAGCATCGTCACCACCGTGATGAGCAATATGGGCCTGGAGCAGACCCTGGCCAAAGCCGGCATCACCATGGAGCGCACCAAGGTCGGCGACCGCTATGTGGTCGAGGCCATGCGCGCTGGAATCGCCAATCTGGGCGGCGAGCAGTCCGGCCACATCGTGCTGTCGGACTTCGCCACCACCGGTGACGCGCTGATCGCGGCGCTGCAGGTGCTCGCCTTGCTGGTGGAGTCCGACCAGCCGGCCAGCAAGCTTTTGTCGGTGTTCACGCCTGCACCCCAAGTGCTCAAGAACGTTCGCTATGACCGCGGCTCCGCGCCGCTGGAGACCGAAACGGTCAAGGCGGCGATCGCCGAGGCGGAGGACGCCTTGAAGGGCAAGGGGCGCCTTCTGGTGCGCAAGTCGGGCACCGAGCCGGTCATCCGCGTCATGGGTGAAGGCGAAAAAACGCTCGTGGACAAAGCGGTGAAAACCGTGTGCAAGGCCATCGCCGACAGCGGGGGCAGGTAGCCGCCGCTCGACGTCTAGGGCGGAGCACCGCCTTCCTCCAGCGCCTGTCTGGCGGCGAAGGCCTGTACTTCAATTGCGAGCGCCAAGCGCATGTGATGATCGGCTATGGGCTCTTTCAGTCCGCAGACTCATCCATCCCAGAATTGACGACCCACAAAACGCTGCAATCACCAGGGCGACCAGAGCGGCGTTCAACGCCGGCGAGGTGGCTCCCGCCGTGGAAATCAAGCTCTGTTGGACCAGCTCGACAGAGAACGCCACCAAAACCGGGCGGATCCAGCCTGTGGCGAGCGTCCCCACCAGCAGTGACCGCCAACTCAAGCCCGCGAGTCCGGTAAGAAGCGCGCATCCGGCGCTCGGGAGAATGGGTAAGAGCCGCAAGGCCATCACGATCTGGACGGGTCGCCGGCGGATACGCACGATCAGCAATCTGGCGAGTGCGGCCGCTCTCGGGCGACGGATCGCCCGCGTCAGTAACCTGCTCGCCCATAGCGGGTGCTGCAGCGTGCATTGATGGACGATCGGGGCTGTCGCACACATGGCGAGAAAATAAAACACGCCCGCCGAAACGCCCAGAATCGTCGCCGCGAAAATGATGGAGATCGTGCCGGCCGGCGCAGGCACGAGCTGAGACCCAAGAAACCAGAGGCAGACAATTACGGCGAAGCCGATCCGGCTTTCAGAGCTGCTCGTCAATCTCTCGAGCCAGGACATCAAGGGGTCTTGGAATGCAAAAACCGCCAAAGCGCCCGAAGCGCTCATTAACACAAATACGATGAAGCGCGGCGTAAGAAGCTTTCTGGCTTCGCGACGCTCGAATTCGGGTGGGGTCACAGGTTAACGCGCTTGAATATGAAGTCAGGCGTCAGGCGTATCGCCAGCATGATCCAGCGCCAGAACCAGGGCGCGTATACGGTCCCCGATCCTTTCTCGAGACTCTGATCGACGATTCGCGCAATTGCTTCAGGTTGCGACCACAATGGTCCGCCCTTGCGAACTCCGTCCGTCATCGGCGTATCCACGAAGCCCATCTTCAGGTTCACGGCCCGCGGGGCGCGCTCTGTGCCGGTCCACTTGTGATCCAGCCCCTGCATGAGAACGGACAAGCCGGCCTTCGCTGAACCATACACGAAATTCGAGCGGCGCCCCCGGTCACCAGCGACCGAGGATGCGGCGACGAGCACGCCTCTTGATCCAACGTGGTCTTCGAGCGTTCGCGCACCGGCAAGCACCCACTGGGCCGCACTGGTGTAGGTGACGTCAATAATGCGGGCCGATTCCTCCGGCTCACGGTTGGCGCGCTGCTGATCGCCGAGCACACCATAAAAAAGCAGGATCGTGTCGAGCCCGTCCAGCTCAGCGCGCGCGCGATCGACAATCTCGTCGCACACGGACGTGTCGGTCAGATCATGGGTCAGCACCACAACTTTTCCGGCGCCGCGAACACGCAGGTCCGCCGCCTCGCGTTCGAGGCCGTCGCCATCCCGGGCTATCAGAAAGAAAGCCCCTCCCCGCTCGGCGAGGCGGCGGGCGCTTGCACGGGCGACGGCGGAAAGTGCGCCGAGAGATCTCGATTTGCACCAGACGGTGCTTCGCCGCTGGGTTCAGCAATACCGCGACCGCCCTGATGCGGTGTTTCCCGGCAAGGGGCAGCTGGCGCCGGCCGACGATGAAGTTCGGCGGCTGAGACGCGAGGTCGCGCGGCTGAAAGCTGAGCTGGACATTTTAAAAAAGGCCGCGGCCTACTTCGCCAGGGACCCGCTGTGATGTTCGGGTTCATCGCGAAGCACCGGGGGGTCTGGCCGGTTTCATGGATGTGCGAGGCGCTCGGTGTCTCGCGGAGTGGCTTCCATGCCTGGCTGACTCGCCCGGTCCGCGCACGGGCCAGGAGCGATGAGGCGCTTGGGGCTCGCGTGCGGGCAAGCTTCATGCTCTCGGATCGGACCTATGGAGCCCGTCGTGTGTGGCGCGATGTTCTGGCGGAGGGCTTCTCATGCGGCCTGCACCGCGTCGAACGCCTGATGCGTGAGCGTGCCCTGCGGGCCCGGCCGCGCAGACGACAGCTCCCCAAGGACAGCAGCATGCGCTCGGCCATCGCACCGAATGTGCTTGAGCGGGCCTTCCAGGCGGATGGTCCGAACCGCAAATGGGTCGCCGACTTCACCTATATCTGGACCGCGCAAGGCTGGCTGTATCTCGCCGCAGTCCTGGACCTGTTCTCACGGCGCGTGGTGGGCTGGTCGATGACGGAGGCCATGACGGCGCAGATGGTGACGGACGCGCTGATGATGGCGATCTGGCGCCGCGGCCGGCCGGACGCGCTGCTGCACCACTCCGATCAAGGCAGCCAGTATACCAGCGAGAGCTTCCAGCGGTTGCTGGCCGATCAAGACATCACATGCTCGATGAGCCGCTCGGGCAACTGCTGGGACAATACGGCGATGGAGAGCTTCTTCTCTTCGCTGAAAACCGAGCGGATCAGAAACAAGGTCTATCGCACCCGCGACGAGGCCGGCTCAGACGTGTTCGACTACATCGAACGCTTCTACAATCCGCGCCGCCGCCACTCGACGCTGGGCTATCTCAGCCCCGTCGAGTACGAAAGGAGAGCTATGAAGCCTTAGGATGCTGCCCACTGAACCGGCAGCAGCTCAGGCCGCAGAACTGAATGCAAGTTTCTGCTTCACGATCATGAATGACCATCAGGACACCACGTTGACAGCGGAATGCTGGTCTGAACTCCTGGAAGCATGGAGAAGTGGAACTGATATAAGGGAAAATGAGCGATCCGATAGCGCGGCTGAATGATTAAGGCCGCCGCGACCCCAGTGGTTGCATCTATAAAGCGCACCGTTGTCCAAGACGTCGAGTTGGCGAAATTCAACCGGATCGCAGACTGCGATCAGCGCGGCCTCACGACCATCCTGTAGAGACGCCGCAGGACGCGATACGCCTGCGGATTGGCCAGGATACGCTGGCTGATCGAGGTCGCGGCGACGCGGGAGAGAACTCGGCGATGCAGCGGGGCGCGCACGGCGGCGGGGCGCGCGGGCGCCTTGGTGACGGCCTTGCCGGGAACCATGACGCTGGTCGGCGCCGCCGGTTTGGCGGTCGACTTGGCGACCGCGCCGCCTGGGCCGGCGTCGGCCAGACGCGCCAAAAGCGTGTCGTCGCGGGTATCTATCAGAGCCGCCGCCATCGTTTCGGGATACATCAGTCGAAGCAGGATCTTCTGAGCCGACTCATCGGTCTTGGAGCGCGACTGACCCGGTGCATGCTCGGCGAAGATATGGCCCAGCGTCATGTGCTTGAGCCCGGCCTTGCGCATCCGGCAATTGTACTCGACATCGTTGTAACCATTGGGAAAACGTGTCTCGTCCAGCGGGCCGCACCGGTTGAGATTGCGCCGCGACAGGGCCGCACAGGCGAATGTGTTCCCGAAGGTCTCGCGCACCTGATAGGTGAGAAACTCCGTGGAGTTTTCCTCCACGATGGAGTCGAAATAGGTCGGCGCGGTGATCCGCGCCTCGATCCCGGCGGACACCCGGTCCGTGTCGGGATCATTGTGGGCGATCCCCACCGTTCCCACGCCGTCGCGCGTCGCCCAGGCGACCATTTCGTTCAGGGCGTTCTGGCTGATCAGCGTGCAGTCATTGTTGAACAGAACAATGACCTCGCCGATCGCGGCGCGGATTCCCTGATTGCACTGGGCGCTGTGATTGAACGGCTTGTCATAGCTGAGGATCTTGCTGGTGAACGCGCCCGGCGCACGCTTCAGCTCTTTCTTCAGCGTATCCAGGCTGGAATCGGTGGACTGGTTGTTGATCAGGATGATCTCAACAAAGCCGTCGAAATCCTGGCTCCAAATCGAACGCACCGCCCTCACCGTCAGCTCGACGCGATCACGGAACGGAATGATCACCGACACCGCGCCGGCTTCGCGCCGGGGCGCCAGGTGGTAGGGCGTGTGGGCGCCTGCGCCGTGGGAGAAGAACTGGAATTCCGGCGCCGCCTCGGCGAAGAACGCCCGATATGCGGCTTCATAGCGCTTGAATCGCGCCGCCAGCGCGTCGCTGTCACGCGACGCCGCCCGGCGTGGCGCCCGGATCAGGAACATTTCGGGATGGACGACCCAGTCAAACCCGTTCTGGCAGGTCAGCCAGAGCTGGAAAATATGCAATTCATTGTGCAGCAGCTCATCGACCAAATCGCCGGGGTAGCGCACGGCGAACTCGGTGGGCACCGCGATCGCGTTTGACAGCGCCGGCACATGCCACAACTCGAACTCGCTGGGGCGCCCGTTGCGCTGAGCCCAGGCGAGGTTGCCCGCTTCATCGGGCTGTATCATGCCCCAGATCAAGCCCGGAGCGGTCTTCTTTCCCCCGCCCTCGAGAGAGAGCCAGCTCAGCGCAGAAGGGTGCAGCTGGTCGCCGGCGTGCAGCAGGATGACATAGGCGCATTTGGCCATGGCCCGCTTTTCAGCTTCGTCGAATTGCGGCCAGACCTCGGTGACGGCGGGCTTCAACTTCTGTTTGGCGACGAATTTGCGGATCGCCAGCGGATCCTGATCCGAGCGCGCGATGATGGCGACCCGCATCCCCGGGTGCGACTGCACCGCGAGCGAGGCCAGCGTACTGGCGAGGTCATGGCCCGCCGGCCCGTCCAGCGCAATGAGCACCACGGCCAGACGGTTGTCGCCGGCATGGGCGACCAGGCCGGCCTCGTGCAGGGAGCGCTCGGTTTTCAGGCGGGCCGCGAACTGGTCGGTCGGCAGCCGCCGCAAACGCCCCTCATGGGGCATGCGCTCGATCACCTGCAGCTCTGAGGGATCCACAAGATATCCCATAAAGAAACCTTCCAAACTTACTGCTTGGGTGCGCGGTCAAGGGTCAGCTTGAACGCTCGCCGCCAGTCGGCGGCATTGTTGAGTGTATTGAAATTCGATCGCACGAAGGCGGCGCCGGCCTCGGTCCGGATCCGGCTCTCGCGGCTGAAGCTCAGCGCATGGTCGAACCCCTCGTCCCAGGCCCCGAGGAAGGCGAATTCGCGAAGATCGTCATAGGCCGGAATGCGGTCGGAAAGGGTCGGAATCCCATACCACAGCGCCGTGGCCAGGCGATTATTCGTCTTGCACTTGGTGAACGGATTGGGCGTGATCGGAATGACGATCAGGTTGGCGCGCGCGAGTTCCTCCATGAAGCTGGCCTCGTTCCAGTCGCGGTAGCGGGACGGGATCGGAAGCTGCGGCGCAAGCTCGTCATACAGATCCTGGCTATTCGACAGCACCACCAGCTCGCAGTCGCGAATCCGCGAGGCGTGCTCCAGCCGGCCGCGCAGGCGCAACAGATCGGTCATCCCCGCCTCGGCGTTGGGCGACCCGTGCGAGCCGAACCAGACGATGCGGAACTTGCCGTCGGGGCCGGGTTCGAATGGAGACGCCGCATCGGCGGGCAGCACGTGGCCCTCCACCGCGTCGCCCACAACGATCGGCGCCGCGGACGGCTTCAGCTCGGCGCTCATATACCCGGCCAGCGCCGAGCTGCAGCAGATCAGCTGGTCGACGATCTTCGACATGGCGCGCAGGTCCGCAGCGGCGGTCTCATACTGCCCAAGGCCGCGCGGGTTGTAGAGATGGTTGTCCGACAGATCGAGCGCAAGCGTCGCGCCGCCCGCCTTGAGCTCACGGGCGAGCTCCTGCTCGGCGCGCGCGTACAGCTTCGAAAACACGACCAGATCGTATTGCGACGCGCGCTCGGGACGGTACAGCTCCACAGGAAACCCCTGCCGTTGCAGATCCTGCAGCGGCGTCAGGCATCTGAAACGAACCGATGCGACCGCCGGATCTTCCGATTTCGGCTTCCACCCTATCAGCATGACACCGTTCGTCCCCGCCCGACGCGACAGCCTAGGCCGAAGCTTTTTTCTTACTGGCCGCTTTTTGGCCGGCCGCGACCTGCCTGGCGAAACGGCGGAAGGGCGGCTGCCAATTCTTGGCGAGCTTCTCCGCGTCGGGATATGGCGTGAGGCGGGCCCATTGGGGCAGAAGCGGGGAGACATGACCCAGCTTGATCGCCTCGTCGATCTCCTCGCGGCTGACATAGCCGGCCTTCAGAGCGTCGCGAAGCTCCTGATACCAGACCTCGCCGTTCTTGTTGGTGTTGCTCACCCAGGGCTGGGTCGGCATGTCGGTGTAGTGGATGAGCTTGGTTCTCTGGTGCTCGTAATGCTCCAGCGAGTTCCACTCGAACTCCAGATCAGGCTGCTTCTTCGCCGGCGGCATCATGGCGAAATCCGCCATGAGCGCCTTGTAGTCAAAGATGTCATGATCAAGGTCGGTGATGAGCTGGCGCGCGTCCCAGTCCAGATTGGCGCAATCCATCAGCATTACGCTGTACTGCGGCGCCCGGCCCTCCGAGCCCGTTAGCTCGGAATATAGCATCCACGACCCGTTGAAGTCGCGGGTCCATAGATCCTTGATGTCGGTGAAGACCTGCATGTCGGCGTCAACATAGATCGCCCGACCGCGATGGTCGCAAAGCTCGGGAATCTTGAAACGGCAGAAGGAGAAGCCGGTCCGGGCGCGCTTGAGTTCGTCGCGTGGCACGGGCAGGCCCTCATTGTCGATCACTTCAAAGCGAACCGACAGGCTGGCATGGCGCAGCACGCTGAACTCGAACACGCGCGCGCCCAGAAGCTGGGTTTCGTCGCTGCCGATGAAGATGCGCACCGGCGTCTGGACGTTCAGCGGCCCGAACAGCAGGTCAGGGTGGCGGCGCAGCGTTTCGTTGAACTTCAACATTTGCTTGTCGAAATTCTTCCGCCCGTTGGCCAGCAGGGTCACATCCCGCAAGTCATAGAACTTGCTGGCGTAGGTCGAGCCGCCGTCGACGCCGAGCGTTCGGATATTCTTTACGCCATTATCCGCCAGCACGTTCAGGGCCGCCTCGGCGCTGAAGAACTTGATCGGCGTAACCGGTTCGCCGTCGAGCGGGTCGAACATGTGTCCGGTCTGAGCGTTGAACGCGATCAGGCGACCCTCTTGGTGGAGCGCCTTCAGCCGCGGCTCTTCGGCGACGAAATCGGCGAGGGTCTTTTTCGACGGCCGGAAATTGACATGAGGATGCCAAGGCATGAGCAGAAACTGCGCGTTCGACGCCACCGCGTCCGCGCACATTTCGTAGGCGTCCATGTCCATCATCAAGGAGGCGGTGCAGCGAACATGGCGCACCACATGGTTGAGGGCGAGGATTTCATAGCGGTCGGCGAACTCGGGCTTGAATTTGCCGAACGTGGGCCCTTTGCCAAGGATCAGCCAAGCTTTTTGGTCAAGACCTCGGTCCCGGACCCATTCAGACGCAGGCTGCATGAGACGCTCCAGTTCGCAATTCGCCGGGTTTAGCCGATTTAACGAACACTCTCAAACGGCCTGCTGCAAATGCTCAAGCCGCGCATATTACTAATATTCAATACGTAAAAACTCGCTCTAAATTAACGCAGCGCTACCGTGCACGCAAGCGTTTGGAGACGGCGTGGCGCCCCTTGAGGGCGACATTCCGAAGCCCGATCAGTTGCTGGCGCACCGAGCGAACCGGAACAGCGAAACGTCCAAGACGCGGCGCCAGAAGCTTATCGAGAACCTCGGTATACTGGACGATGTCCGACCATGCCTCATAGGTCAGCTGGTTCAGCTGGCGCTCGTCAATTTCTTCCTTGTCCAGAGCGGCGAGCTTGCGGTCGGCGGCCTCCAGCTGCTTGGTCAGAGAATTCAGGGACTGGACCAGCCCGTTGACCTTCGAATCGGCCGCTTCGCGATCACGCTCAGCCTCGGCTTTGACGCGGTCAATCTCATCTTCAAGCTGGTTGGCGAATTCGTCCTTCTGGCGCAGCGCCGACTCGGCGCGCACATTCTCGCCCTCCAGCTCCTGCACCCTCGCCGCCCTCAGCGACTCGGCCGACTTGTCCAAGGCGCCGTTGGCGCGCTGCGATTCCAGCTTGGAAGCCTGGGCGTCGATTGCGGCCCTCAGCTCGCTGAGCTGGGAGCGTGCAGCGTCGCGCTCCTCACGCACCTCCTCCAAGTCGCCGGACAATTTGAATGTGGAGGCGACCGCCTCATCGAGCTTGGCCGCAAGGGCCGCGATGCGGGCCTCGTTCGGGGCAGCCTCTCCGCCCGGGCGCGCCGCCTGATCGCCTCCGTCCTGTTCCGCTTGCGCTCGCGCCTGACGCTCGGCCTCCAACTGCGCCGGAAGCGACTGCTCCTTCTGCGATTGCTCATCCAGATCCGCCATCAGCGCCTCGATCCGGGCTGCATGCTCGGTATCACGTACGCCCAGATGCGCCCGGGCACGGCGTTCAGCCGCAAGCTTGGCGGATAGGGTTTCGATCGAGTTCGCTTTCGCCGCCAGCTCATCGGAAAGCGCGTCAAGGCGCGCGGTCTGGTCCTCCGCCTGCTTGGAGAGCGCAGCGTGCGCCGCCCTGCGCTCGGCCAATTCCGAGGTCAGCGACTCCACCTGGGCGTTCTGGGCGCGGCTGGTTTCGTAAAGCTCGGCGCGGGCGGCCCTCTCGGTCTTGAGCTCGGAAGACAACGCGGTGATCCGGGATGATTTTTCTTCCAGCTCGCCTTGAAGGGCTTCGATGCGGGCGCCGCCGGCGGTCAGCTCGGTCGTGATGCGGGCCAGGTCCGATGTCCTGTCCTCAAGATTGCCCTTGAGCTCACGCACGTCCTGCGCTTTCGCGCCTAGCTCCAGCAATGACTGCGCGCGCGCCGCCTCCGCCGTGCGCATCCGCTCCTTAAGGTCAGCGATGAAGGCGAGCGCTTCATCGTGCTTGAGGCGCGAAGCCTCTAGGCCGGCGCGGGCCCGCGCATCCGCATCCTCAAGCTCTGACAGACGGTCGAGCCTGGCCGCGGCGCGTTGCTCCGCCCGCTCAAGCTCGGCCCGGTAACGCCCGACGCGTTCTTCAGCATACTGGCGCATGTCCTCCAGTTGCGCCTTGAGCGCCTCGCCGGACCCGCCGTCGGCGCCCTGCCTCTGGCGGGCGGCCAGCGGCACCAGCTTCAGCCGCTCCAGCATCGCCTCGCCAGCGTCGGACTGTGCAGCGGATACGGGCTCGTCCGCGACACCGAACCTGTCGACAATGGCGGCGATGACCTCGTCGCGGCGCTTCACGCCGTCCTCGAGCCTGGCCATCCGCGCCTCGCTGGTCTCCTTCTGGCCCTTCAGCGAGGCGATCGTGGCTTTCGCGTTCTGATGCAGGGCTTCGCGCCGGATCATCTCCAGGCTGAAGCGCCCGGTTCCATCCTTGTCGGAGACCGACATGTCCCCGCCGACCAGCTGGTCGTAAAGGCGTCGGACATGCTCGGGCTCGAGCAGGACGGCGTCTGCGCTTTCGCTGTGGTCGAGGTCTTTTATGACGGTCGCGGCCGCGGCCTTGATCGCAGCCTTGGTGATCTTCATTTTCTTCAGCGAGGGGATGGCGCTGACGAGCGCTTTGATCTGTTCCACCGGGCTGGCCAAAAGGGATTCATAGGTGACCAGCGCCCGGCTCACCCGGCGCGTATTGCGCAAGGCGCCCAGCGTGTACGACTCCCACAACGCGTATGTGTAGCTCTCCGGCAGGTTGTTCCGCTTGGCGAGCGATTGCGCCACCGCCGCGGGCCGTCGCACGCAGATGATCGCTTCGACGCTCTTGAAATTCGCGCGCCAGTAGGGAAACAGCAACGAGATTCGCGGGTCCTTGATCGCCTTGATCTTACGCTCGCGGCAAGCCTCGGCGATCGCCGCAATCCCCTGGGCGTAGTCGTCGACACCCGTTACGTCCGCGATTTCGCCGATGGTCGGCAGCGTCCGCCAGTCCACCCGGTTCACCTGCTCAAATTTCTTGTTGAGCTCGACCGCGTCTTTCAGCTCGTTGTAGCCGCCGAGATTCGACTTGTCGGTACTCAAAAGCTCGTCGGAGCCGCCGATATGCACCCCGAGTTCGGTCAGAATCCGAGCAACCAGACTCGTACCCGACCGGTGCATGCCCAAGACAAAAATCGTCACTAATCACTCTCCGCCAGACCACGAACGCTCGTCCGGACGCCAGCCGGTAAAAACTGCAAAATTGGCGTGCACGCAAGTCTGGTCCCTGCCCGAGGCCCGCCTCGCCCGCAATCCCCACCGGATCCCGGTTTGGTTTTACAGGGCAAGCCCAATAAACTATGAGATGCGGATGCGAGGCGGGATGAAGTAGGGGCGCTGATGTCTACCGAATTAACTAATTCCGATACTTCGCTGGTCGTCGTCTCATATTATGACAGACGTCCCACAACTGACCTTTTGAAACTGCTGGGCTCCATGCATGAACATGACGCCGGCGCGCGGTTCGAGGTGCAGCTCGTCGTGAACAGAGCGGTGGGCGCCGAGGTCGATATACCGAAGCTGCCTTTCAAAGTCTCGGTGGCGTATCGCGAAAACACCGGAATGAATATCGGCGCCTGGGACCACGGCTGGCGCATTAATCGAGGGCGGCCGGCCTATGTGTTCATCCAGGACGAATGCGTCGTCACCCGGGCGGGCTGGCTGCGCGCCTATCTGCAGCGCATCGGCGAGCCGGGCGTCGGCATGGTCGGTGAAAGCCTGAACACCAAGTGGAACAAGTCCTGGAGTCAGCTTGAAGCGCTTAATCTCGGCGTCACCATGGCCGACCATTTCATCGACGGCGTCGCAGCAGACCGCGTCGCAGTCTACTTGCATGCGCTGAACCGTTGGGGAGTCGACCCGGGCGACAGCGGCCTTCATTTGAGGTCGCTCGTCTGGGCCCTGCCTGACCGGATCATGGAGCGGATCGGCGGTTTTCCGCTGGGCGCCAATTACGGCGAGTGCATCGCGGCTGAAATCGCGGTCGGTCGAGCCGTGGCGGCCCTGGGATGCTCGGTGGCGCAGGTCAGCGAACGCGAGTTCTATTACATCTGGCATAGCGAATGGAATCAGGACTTCCCCGGCGAATGCTTCAGCCACAGCAAGTCGCGGGCAAAAGCGGCGGGTTTCGATTTGCCTGAAATTCGCCAGAAGCTGGACGCCGACATGGAAAGCCTGGTGGAGCGGCTGGACCGGCTTGAAGGCGTGGACAGGGCGCTGGCGATCAACAGCCTGCTTCTGCGGCTGCAGGACAAGGATCGTGAAATTGCCGCCCTTCGCGCGTTAACCAAGACGCGCCGAGGCGGCTAAAGCGCCGCGCCGATTTCAGGATCGGACTAAATGGTCTAATCGAACAGCGTGCTTCTGTTTCGAGCCGCCGGATCAACGTCAATTCTCCCGCACCGCCTGCGGGCGGGCCAGGCGCCGGTTCAGATTTAGGCAGCGGCCCACCCTGTACACGGCCAGACAATACCGGAAACCGACATGAGCAGACCCTCCGGCGCCCCCGCCGACGCAAACGAGCCCGAACCGAGCGCCAATCTTGGATATTCACGGTTGCGGTGGGTCGAGCCGGGCAGTCCCAAACCCTTCGCGATCGTGCTGACTCCGCTTAATTGTGATTTCGTCGCCCTGCTGATCGAAGCGTTCGGCCTGGTCGGGCTGGACGCCATCGACGCCCGCAGATGGACGCCGAAGAAAATCGCCGACGCGATGGAAAAAGGGACGGCGCGTGACGCGGGATCCCACAACGGGAACGAGGCTCCGCGCTTGCTGATTCTGGAGCAGGCCAAGGCCAGTTTCGATCTGGCGATTGAGACCAGCCGCAATAGCCCCTGGATTGTGTGTTTCGATGATGTTTGCGCGTCGGCCCTGAGCGCCGAGAGCCACAAGACGGCGCTGGACGCCACGCTGATCGGACAGGCGGAGCGCCAGCTGCAGTGCGTCAGGGCTGTCGAGCGCCATGGCGGCGATCTGATGGTCGCTTCGCTGCGCAAGATGCGCGAGTTTCCAGACCTCCACCTCAAAGCGCTGATGAACTTTGTCGGCGCAGCGCCGGTTGAAGACGCTCTGACCGCCGCCGCGGGCGTACTGTCCAGAGCCGACGAACCGTATGCGCTGTCGTCGCGCAAACAACTGCCCTCGACCTTGCTGGTTAGGGGCATGGTGGATCAGCTGTGCAATCGGGGCGTCGTCGCCGGCTGGGCAAAGGACGTCCTGGACGAGCGCAGGATCGAGATACGCGTCCTTGTCGAAGGCGAGGAGGTCGCCCGCGAACTGGCGGACTTCGAACGCGAGGACCTCAAGAAACGCAATCTGGGTGACGGCGCCTACGGGTTCGCCATCGATATCGGCCGCTTTCTCGGGGCTGAGCCGAAGCAGGTGGAGGTTCGCACCGTCGAACGCGACTTCACCGTTGGCTTGCTTGAGATGACCTTGCGTCGTGGGCTGCGGATCGACCCCACAGAATAGCGGCGCGTCGCATAAAGCTCCCCTCTTCATCCGAACGACGCCGCAGACGGGCCCTTATCGCCGCGGGAGCGCAAGGTAAGGACTGCGGTCCCATCACCCGCTGCTAAAGCGGTTCTTGTGAATCACTTGGATGGCCAGCACTGTGAAAAGCACCGCAATCATATTGGCTTCAGAGATTAAAAGGGGGATCAAATGCTACGAATTGACGGCGAACGTCACAGCAAAATGATCACGTCATTATCGACGATTTTGAACCGGTCCGCGTCAGTGGATGAAGTAAAAGATGGACTTGTAAAGTTAGCAGATCTGATTTCAGAGGCAGATTTTCAAAACATAAACCAACAGAAATTTGTTGAAGAAAAATCAGATGGGAAAAAGCATAAAATTCGAGCGCTTACAGACAGTGACGTCATGCTCATAAACACATTACTTCCGTGGTCTTCCTTTTTTATTGATGACCAGAGTCGCGTAAACGGTAATTTTTACAATCAGAAAAAGCGCTCGACCACAGAAAAGCTAACAGACAAGCGGGTCCAGCGACTCGCCGCCCTCTCCGACGATGCGTCGACGCAGCACGTTGTCGAATATGGGTGCTTTGAAGGAAATCATACCGTTGAACTATGCCGCCTCTTCGGAGACGTCACGGCTCTGGACGGACGCGTCGAGAACTCGCTCAAGACGCTGGTGCGGTGCTGGCTTCTTGGCGAGCAGCCGAATGTGGAGTGCCTGAATCTCGAGATCGCCGAGACCCTGCCCCAATCGGATTCGACCTGCCATATCGGCGTTCTCTACCATCTTCAGAACGCGCCCCACCATCTTGTGGATGTTCTCAAAGCGACAAAAGATGTTGTACTTCTGGACAGCCAGGTGGCGTCGGACGCCCAGCTAAACGACACCTACGATCTCGATGGAGAGGCGATCAGCGTTTACCGCTACCGCGAAAAAGATATCGCCTTTTCACCGTTTGCGGGAATGCTGCCCGAGGCCGTCTGGCTGACCCCGGAGACGATCAAACACATTGGCGAAGCCAACGGCTTTGGGGTGGTGGAGCAACAGGTCCTCCAGGAACGAAACGGGTTGCGCGGTCGATTTTATCTAAAGCGCCTCAAAGAGTAGCGGCCCGGCTAGACTCCAGGCGACCGGGCGCTCTGTTCGCCAGGCTTCCGGTTCTCTTCTCAGGCGGGCGCACCGCCGGAGGAGAAGCCGGGCCGTGAGAAGTCCGCCTGGCCGGTCGGCGCAGCTTGATTGATCGAGCAGCAAACTGCGGCCACGCAACACCCTGCTCCAGGCGTAGCGTGCAAGCCGGCTACGGCGTCTTTGGAGCCAGAAGCCAGTGATTATACACCGCGAAGGTGGAGTCCACGGCGTCGTGATGAGCGATACGCCCGTCCAGCATGAAGATCGCTTCAGAGCACAGGGTCCGGATGACGGACTCGTTATGGGAGGCCACCACCAGGATCTTGGTGTTGGAGACCATCGCGCTCAGGCGCGCCTTGGCTTTGCCAATGAAGGCCGCGTCACCGGTGCCGATCCATTCGTCGATGAGTAGGATATCAGCGGGAAAGGCGGTCGAAATCGAGAAGGCCAGGCGCAGGACCATGCCGGCCGAATAGGTGCGCACGGGCTCCTGCAGACGGTCCTCGAGACCGGAAAACTCGATGATGTCGTCCATGGCGGCGCGGATCTCGGGCAGCTTCACTCCCAGCAGCAAGCTGCGCAGGAAAATGTTCTCATACCCGGTCGCATTCATCTCCAGCCCCGCTTGGGCGGAAAGGATGGCGATGGTGCGCCCGGTCCGGAAAATGCGCCCGCTGGCCGGCGGTATGGCGCCGGCGAGAAAGCGCAGGAAGGTGCTCTTGCCCGATCCGTTGGGCCCGACGAGCCCGACCCGGTGTCCGCCCCGCAAGTCCAGCCACAGGTCCTCGAGCACGGGCTTGGTGCGAAAGCTGTGCGCCGAGTTGTGCGCCAGCTGCACCAAGCTCTGCTTTTGAGTGTTGGTCCGCTTGTGGGCCGAGCTGTCGGGAAACCGGACGCTGGCGTTTTCCACACTGAGCAGCGGATGGTCTGACGCCGGCTGGGGCGCAGTGGAGGAGCGCCATTTCATGAAATTCTCAGTCTCACAGTATCGCGCAGGACAAAGATGATCAGACCCGCCGCAAGGGCGATCACCGCCGTGCCCCCAGCAACCATGGAATAGATGAACACCGGATCCGAGGTTCCAAGAGCCGGCCCTCGAATGAGCTCCACCACATAATAAAAGGGATTGAGAAGCCATATTGGGGGCATGCCGGGGCGCATGTCGGTCGTCCACAGGATCGGCGTGAAAAAGAACACGAACCGCAAACCATTGGCCAACAGTTCCGCCAGGTCGGCGAAATAGGCGCCCAGATAACCCAGCAGCAGGCTGGTCGCCGCCATGAAAGCGAACAAAAGCGCGAAGCCCGGAATCAGCCACAGAAGTCGAAGGCTGTACTCACCATGAAAAATCACAAATATAGGAATACAAACAATAAGGTAGTGCGGAATCACAAAAATATTCTTCACCGCGCCTATGATCGGAAAGATGTGCGTCGGCACCGAGCTTTGAAGCAGGATATTCTTGCTTTGCTGAAGCGAGCGCGCGCTGTCGACCATGACGCCGCCGGTGAGATTCCACGAAAACAGGCCCAACGCCACATACGGGAAGAAGTCGGAGAAGGGACGGTCGAAGAACATCGACCACATCCCCGCGATCCCCCCCGCGAATATGATGAAGCTCAGCGCGATCCAGAGCGGCCCGAGCCAGCTACTGCGATACCGCGCGGTCATGCGATGAAACGCGAAGACGGCGATCAGTTCCCGCCAGCGTATGAGCGACTCAAAGAAGTTCAGCACTGCGCACACCGCAGCCGGGCGCGCATGCAGCGAACGCTGTTTGTCATCCTCAGGCCCGCACCTCTCTCTAGCTCGCATCCGGCGAGGCCGGCGGGTCTGCTGGTCCTATTTCCAGAGCGCAAAGCCAAAATCTTTGTGATTTCCCGAAGACCGAACACAAACGTCAGAAATTTCGTTCTTGGATTTAAGAGAGTTCGCCGCGGCGAGGAAAGTCTCCGGCGTGAAGAAGTTCACGTGAATCGAATAGTTTCGCTCGATGAGCGATTGCGGCGTCGCCTCCGGCGTCGTCCAGCGGCACCACCGCTCATACTTCGCCATGGGTATCTCATGGCCCTCCTGATCGGCCTCCCGCAGAGCCTCGCCCAGGGTCGTCACCGGCTGGCGGCAGTCGAAGGTGTATCGCGGATCCGGCGTAACGCCCAGAATGACGCCGCCGGGCTTCAGGATGCGCAGCCAGTTGCGCAAGACTCGGATTGGATTGGGCAGATGCTCGAAAACATGATTTGAGAAAACAAAGTCATAAGCCCCGGCCTCAAACGTCTCCAGCCCCACTGCAGAGCCCACGACATAGCGCGACTCCAGCTCCTCGGTGAGAACCGGGGTCGCGCTCCTGTCCTTGTCGTACAGGTCGCGCCACTCGCTTGGATGGCGCTCCTCGACATAGCGCACGTCGACGCCCTCGGCGGGTTTGATCGCCGGACGGACCCCGGGGCCGACCTCCAGCCCCCGGCCCAGAGCCAACGGCGTCAGATGGCGGCGCATATCCAGGAGCGGCCCGTTGGACAGCTCCACCGAAGCCCCGGGAAACGCCTCGAATTCCAGGGAGAAATCACCGCTCGCCCGGCGCGTCACCGGCCAGTCCAGCAGGATTTCCTGAGGCTCCTGAGTGTCACTCAAAGTGATGTCGGCGAGTTCGAACGCCTCACCGGCGCCGGCGCGCATCAGGATCCGCAGGCGAGCGGCCGCGCCCTTGTCGCCCGATCTCGCGCGCCAGCCCGGCGAGACCTTGCGCACCTGGCTCCAGATGAATTCATCGGCGCGCACGATTTCAAACCGCGCCCCGGCCGAGAGCGTCACGCCGCGTTGGGTCTGTCCGGGCCATTTCAGTCCCGTAGAGCGGACAGCCCCGCCGAGCACGCGAAAGGATCGATCAGTGCGGTTGGCGACGTCGTACAAATTCATGCGTTGAGCCTCGCTCGGAAACCGGATTTCGCAGGGGGCGCGCCAGATCCGGCCCGCTCGGCCTGTTTTCGCCGACACCAGACCGGGCGACGCCCGCGTTTGTGAGATATGCCCGCTGTCAAATCAAGAAAGTCTTGTATCCGCCCTTGCCTGCTACCCGACAGCGACCCTGCGGTCCGGGGGCCGGTAAAAGTCTTGATTGGTCTGGCTGTTCGGCTATGACGGGCTCGTTTTCTGGCGCGCGCAAGGGCGAAACCATGAACATCACCAGTCTTGATCTCCCGGAAGTTCGGCTCATCGAACCCAGGGTCTTCGGCGACTCCCGCGGCTGGTTCAGCGAGACTTATAACGCCAAGGCGTTACGGGACGCCGGCATAGAAATCGAGTTCGTCCAGGACAACCATTCCTACTCGCAAGCGGCCGGCACGGTGCGCGGCCTTCACTACCAGGCTCCGCCTCACGCCCAGGACAAGCTGGTGCGGGTGGTGCGTGGAGCCGTGCTGGACGTGGCCGTCGACGCCCGCCGCGGATCGCCGCGTTACGGACAGTGGGTCAGCGTCGAACTCAGCGCGGAAAATGCGCGACAATTGCTGGTCCCCCAGGGGTTCCTGCACGGCTTCATCACGCTGACGACGGACACAGAGGTGGTCTACAAGGTCTCCGATTATTACTCGCGCGAGTGCGATGGATCGGTCCGCCACGATTCAGCAGGGCTCGCAATCGACTGGGGCTCGGCCGCCACGGCGCCGGTTCTGTCGGAAAAGGACTTGTCGGCGCCGGGCTGGTCAGATTTCGAGACCCCCTTCGAATATCAGGGCTGAGGCGCCCGGACCGGGGTCTGGCGCAGCTCTTTCGACGTTTGCGTCTTCGCGCTGGATTTCCCTCAGTCGAGGCGCTAGGACGCCGCGATAGCTCGATATACTTGCAGAAGACGCCGAAACGATCAGCTTTGGCCGAGGGGGGGGGTGGGACCGGGTTGAACCTGGCGTTCGCGGCCTAAAGGGGGGGGCGGACCATGAAACTTCTTGTCACCGGGGGGGCGGGCTTCATCGGGTCCGCCGTCGTGCGCCTCGCCATGTCGCGCGGCCATGGCGTCGTGAACGTTGATGCGCTCACCTATGCGGGGTCTCTGGACAATGTTGCATTGGTCTCGGACTCCCCGGATTACGCCTTCGAGCATGTAGATATCCGCGACCCGGCCGCGCTCGATCGCGTTTTTGAGGCTCACCGGCCCGATGCGGTGATGCACCTGGCCGCGGAGAGCCATGTGGACCGCTCCATTGACGGTCCACGCGATTTTATCGAAACGAACATCAACGGGACGTTCAACATGCTTGAAGCGGCCCGCAAATACTGGACCGGCGCCGGCCGGCCGGAGGGCTTCCGGTTCCACCACGTGTCCACCGACGAGGTGTTCGGCTCCCTGCCCCACGATCCTTCGGCGAAATTCACCGAGACCACGCCCTATGATCCGCGCTCGCCCTACTCCGCATCGAAGGCCGCTTCCGACCATCTGACCTGGGCCTGGCATGAGACCTATGGCCTTCCGGTCGTAATGACGAATTGCTCGAACAATTACGGGCCGTTCCATTTTCCGGAAAAACTCATTCCGGTGATTATCCTAAAGGCGCTCGCCGGCGAAGCGCTTCCCGTCTACGGCGACGGGTCGAATGTGCGCGACTGGCTCTTCGTCGAGGATCACGCCGACGCACTCCTGCTGGTCATCGAGAGGGGCGTGATCGGGCGCTCTTACAATGTCGGCGGCGACAGCGAGCGGACAAATCTCGAGCTTGTGCGCGCGCTCTGCAGCGCGCTCGATGCGCTTCGTCCCAAAGACTCGTCCTACGCCGACAAGATCAAATTCGTCACCGATCGCCCCGGACACGACGCCCGCTACGCGATCGACGCAAGCCGGATTCGCGACGAGCTGGGATGGCGGCCTTCTGTAACCCTGGAAGAAGGGCTGCGCCGCACTGCGCAATGGTATCTCGACAATGAAGCCTGGTGGCGCCCGCTTCTGTCGCGCGCCGGCGTGGGTCAACGCCTTGGCGTAAAGGCCTAGGCGCTGGCGGCCGTTCCGCTTTCCAGCGATGCGCCGGCGGCCTGGGCCGCGCGAATGCGCTCATGCACTTCAAGCGGCGCCAGAGGCTGGGGCTCCACGGCGCCGGCCAGTACGGGCAGGCGCACGGTCACCGTGGTGCCCTCGCCCGGCGCGCTTTGAACGCTCATTTCGCCGCCATGCAATTCAGCCAGCGCCCGCACCAGAGACAGGCCCAGCCCGGTTCCGCGCTCAACCGTGTCGCGGCCCGAGCTTGACTGGGCGTACGGCTCGCCAAGGCGATCAAGCTCATGGGACGCCACACCCACGCCGCTGTCACCGACGGCGAGCACCATCTCGCCGTCCTGGGCGCGGACCATGACCACCACGGCGCCGCCGGCCGGCGTGAACTTGACGGCGTTGGAGAGAAGATTGAGCAGGATCTGCCGCAGCGCCTTGCGATCGGCGGTCACGGGAAGCGCCTGGTCGCCGGTCTCGCAATACAGCGCGAGGCCCTGCTCTTCGGCGCGCAGACGCATCATCTTGGCGCAGATATCCACCACGTCGCGGGCGTCGAACGTATCGACGCTCAGCTCATAGCGGTCCGCCTCGATCTTGGACATGTCCAGCACGTCGCCGATCAGCTCCAGCAGATGCGCGCCGCTCTCATGGATCAGGTCGCCATATTCGGCGTAGCGCGCCGGAAGCGGACCGAACAGGCGCTGCTTCATCACGTCGGAAAACCCGATAATGGCGTTCAGCGGCGTGCGCAGCTCATGGCTGACCGCGGCGAGAAATTCCGATTTCGAGCGATTGGCGGCGATCGCAGCGTCGCGCTCCGCTTCCAGGCGCTCGCGATCGGCGTCTTCGCTGATGGCGCGCGCCTGAGCCCGCTCCAGCGACAGGACGAAGCCGGCCGGAGTGGCGACGGCGCGCGCGTCGAGTGGCGTCTCCGCGCCGTCTGCTGCGCGCACCGTAAAGCTGAAGCAGCCGCCATCGGCGCCGCCGCCGCGCCTTGCGGACTCAAGAGCGGCGCGCACGCAGGCCTGCTGGCCTTCATCAAACGCCAGCCCGTCCACCGGAAGCCCGGTGAGCGAGCGCGGCGCCCCGGGCGCGACGCGGCGCAGGGCCCGGGAGGCGGCCATGATCTCGCCGTCGCCGTTCAGGGCGATCAGGGGCTGGGGCGCGCGCGCGAACCCTTCAGCAGCCGGACGCGCCGCGTCCAGCGCCCGCACGGTCCGGGCGAGGCGCGCATCAAGGCGGGTGCGCGCACACAAACCGGCGAAGGCGAGAAACGCCGCATAGGCCGCCCACGGCTCAGGCGCGCCGGCGAGCGCGGGAACGCCCTCGCTCAACGGTCCGAAAAAGCCCGCCGCGCCCGCCAGGGCGAAGGCGCTGGCGGAGACCACCGACGCCAGACGCGCCTCGCGTGCACCGCCGGCGGCCGCCATGGCCGCCGTCGGAGCCAGAAAGACCAGCGCGGCCGCGGAGAAAGCCGAGCCGAACGCGGCGCTCGCCGCAAAGCCGGGCAGCGCCCAGGCCAGGCACAGCGCCAGGCGGACAACGTCATGGCGCAGGAGTTTTTGGCCGGCCAGCACAAGCCCGAGAAGCCCCGGCGCCGCAGCGGCGCATAGCAAGGCCGTCCCGACCGCGCTGAGGCCCGGCAGCACAAGCGCCGCCGTTACGGCGACGCCCAGCCAGGCCCCATGAACCAGCCGGCCGGTCAATTTATCCAGAGCGCGAAGCGCGCGGGCCGAGAACGAAGCCATATGACACCAGCTGATTCGAACGGTATTCCGACGACCGCACGCTGCGCCGGCTGCGTTAACAATTATTGAATCTGTGTTAAACGATCAGGTCACGTTTCGCAGGCAATCTTTTGATCGGGTCGAAAGACCCCCCGGGCCCCCAGCTTCAAAAGGAACAGGCACGCCATGACCACCACATGGTTCGCCGCCGCCGCGCTTGCGGCCGCGCTCACCGCCGGCCAGGACGCCGCCGCGTCCGCCGGGCAAGACGATGTTCAACCTGTTTCCTCAGGACCGCAGCTGGCGCTTGAAGCGACCGCAGAGGCCGTAGAGGCCGATCCAATCCTGCGAAACGCCGAGACCTACGCCGCCTATCACGGCGATGTGGGCGAAGCCGGGCGTCGCGAGCTGCTTTCGGGCGCCGATCTCGACGCCACCATGGACTCCCTGACGCGCTATTATGAGGGCGACCGCCTAGTCGACGCCCAGATCGCCTATGCGGCGCTGGTCGCGGCCCAGCACCCGGACTTCATCGATTCCGTGCGCGCGGTCGCCGACTATTACGGAACCGACACCGCCCGCAGCGCCCTGATGAACGACCCGGTCTATGTGACCGGCTTCATGGGCGCCGACGAGGCCTCGGAGTCCGTGGTCGGCGCGATTTCCGAAGACGTCAGCCATATGGAAGTCGTCGGCGAACGCTACCGCCAAGCCGCCTACGACCTGCAGAGCTCCACCTGGGCGGCGCGCCGCGCTTCCGATCGCCAGGAGCGCCTGTCTTCGCTGGAAACCGCGTCGGACCGCCTGGATGTGGACTTCCACCTTCAGGACGGAAGCCGCGGAGCCGTCAACGGACCCGGCCGCCTCGGCTCGGCATCGGCCCTGTTTGCTGAACGGGCGCCGACCATCGGACCGTCCCTGCCCGATCTCGCCGTCACCGTGGGCGAGCAGCAGATGGAGCCCGATGAGCGCCGTGTGGGCCGCATGCTGGCCGTCGCCGCGCTGCAATCCATCGAGAGCGGAGACATGGCCGCGCTGGACTACATGCTCAACGACGCCAGTGTCGAACGCTGCATCACCTGGGCGCGCCTGACCATGGCCCAGTGCGTCGCAGCCGGTTACTTCAAGTATGAAGACAGCTTCTGCATCGCCGAGCACGCCCTCCTGGACGTGGCCGACTGCCTGACCGCAACGCAGCCTGTCTCAAATTGAGACAGTTTGGCGCAACAGCTTAATGGACCGGTTACGCTAACCGATCAGGATTAAGACACAATTTACTAAAGGCCGGGGAAACAGTGGAAATTCTCCGGCCTTTTGCGTTAGCCTCGATCTTGCTTCCAGAAGGGAAAGCGCCAGGAACGAGGCGAGAATGCTGAAGTTTATCTTCAACGCCGTATTCTGGACCGCGCTTGTCGCGGCCTTCACACCCCAGACTTTCGCCGCGCCGTCTGACGGCGCATTTGCGAGAACCGTGGCCGCCTATTTCTCCGAACCAGCCGAGATCACGCTCGCGAGCACCCGGGCCGAAGCCGAGGCGCTCTGCCGGCGCGAAACGCAGGCCTGCGACGTGATCAACGAGCTGGCCCGGTTCACCGGCGTCGTGGCCGGCGTGGCCGCCGACCGCGCCGAGCGCGCCTATGAAGAGCGCATGAGCGAACAGCGCGCCGCGCCGTCCGATCTGGACCAGCTTCTGCGCGACATTCCCGCCGAGCGCGCCGCACGCTGACACGCGTGAGGCCTTGCAGCCGCGGCCCCCGGCCTCTATCTGCCGGGTCATGAGCACCCAAGACGACATTGACGCCCTGGTCGACGAGTTTGAATTTCTCGGCGACTGGGAAGAACGCTATCGCTACCTCATCGAGCTGGGTCAGGCGATGGATCCGCTGCCCGAAGCCGAGCGCACTGACACCACCAAGGTGAAGGGTTGCGTCAGCCAGGTCTGGGTGGTGGTCGATCAGGACGGCGAGCGGCTGGCCCTTCGCGGCGACAGCGACGCTCACATCGTCAAGGGCCTCGTGGCGCTGATGAAGCGGATCTACGACCAGCGAACGCCGCGTGAGGCGCTGGATCTCGACCCGAAGGCGGTGCTGGGCCGTATCGGCCTGGCCGAGCATCTCTCGCCGCAACGCTCCAACGGCCTGGCCAGCATGATCACGCGGATCCGCGCCGAAGCCGAAGCGCGCGCCTAATCCTCGCTCTTGGCGAACGCGGCCGCCTCGTCGAACCCGGACGTGCAGCGCGCGGGAAAGCCGGCCTTGTGCACGATCTTTGTCATGCGCGCCGCATGCATGAAGTTTTCCGGGGCGTAGACATAGGCCACTCGCAGGCCCGCCGGCAGATTGGTCGCGAAAATCTTGCTCACTTCCTCAAATTCCGAGAGCGTGTGGGCCAGCTGACATTCGCGATAATCCATGATCAGGCCGTTGCGGGACTCATCCACCATGCGCTTGGACAGCCGCAGAGCGTTCTCCCGGCTGTCCCTCACCGTGTTCCTGCCGATCAGGCGCACGACGAAGACATTGGCGCCCTCAAGCTCGGACCTGATGATCTGAAGATCGTTTTCCATAAACAGTACCTAACAATCGTCGCGCCGATCTCCAGCCCCTAGAACGGCCAGAGCAGATTATACAGCTCCTGGCCGACGGGCGGGCGCTGCATGTCGGAGATATGGCCGCGGCCGCCATAGGAGATGCGCGCCTCGGCGATCTTCTGGTGATCGATCGTGTTGTCCGCGGCGATGTCCTCGGGGCGCACGATGCCGGCGATGAGCAGTTCGCGGACCTCGTTATTGATGCGCACTTCCTGGCGGCCGTTGATCACCAGATTGCCGTTCCAGAGAACCTCGGTGACGATCGCGGCCGCCGTCATCTCGATGGTTTCTGAGCGGTTCACGCTCCCCGCGCCCTGCGTAGAGGAGTTGGATCCGAAATTGGCCAGACTCGCCGGGTTCACCGCGTCATTGAAGAACTGGTCCAGCGCCGCCTCGCCGCCGAAGAAATTGGTCAGATTGGCGTCCTCGGCCGTGGCCCGCGAGCGATTGCTCTGGTTTGAGACCTGGGCCCGGTCGGAGATATCTATGGACACGGTCAGGATGTCGCCGATCTCGGCGGCGCGCGGATCGCCGAAGAAGGTCGAGGAGTTGGAGCGCCACAGCGAGTTGGGGTTGGTCTCCCGCGCGCGGGCCTCTCCGATGGCGCGCGCCCGCGCCAGGCGGGCCGCTTCGGCCTGCCCCTGACTGACGGAGTCGCCGCCCGGCGTTCCGGTCATGGCCGCGCCGTTCTCAATGGGGCTCATGGGCGGGGTCTGGCCCACATAGGAAAGCCGGTCGCGGGCCGCGCAGGCGGTGAGGCTCGCCGCGGCGAGGCCGATGGCGGCGGTGCGAAGCAGGATCTTGCGCATCTGTTCAGCTCCTAGTGGGTGTAGGTCGGACCGGCGATGCGCGCGCGCCCCGGCGCGTCCGCAATCGCTTCGATCGTGCGGTTGGATTGAAGATTGACGAAGCGGGCGAGCTCTCCCTCCGCCGCGTCCTGCAGAGCGCGGGCGCGGGCGGTGAGAATGAGCGGACCGGACCGGTAGACCAGCGCCACGGTTTCGCCGCGCGCGATCATCACCGGCGCCTCGACATCCATGGCGCGCAAGGGAGCGCCTTCACGCAAGGACCGGCGGGCGGCCTGGCCCACCATCGCCTCGGTGCGCGTCAGCATGTCGGCGCGCACCCGGTCGGACGCCAGACGCGTCCATTCGATATCGCTTTCGCCGATCACATCGCCGCGCGCCAGAGGCCGCACGAGCACCGGCACGTCCACCACCTGAACGGCGCGTCCGGAAATCATGCGGGCCGGCCCTTCGGGCCAGGCGGCCATTTCGGCGCGAAACAGACCGGAGCGCGCGTCGTGATCAAAGCTGATGAGGCGCGGCTGACCCAGCGAGTCCACCGGCGCGGCCAGCGTCTGGGCTGCAGCCGACAGGGTGACCTGATGGGTATCGCCGGTGTCCATGAACAGGGTCTCTTCAATGATGGCCGCCAGGGCCTCGGGCGTCACCGTGCGTGCGGCGCGCTCCACGGTGACGCGCGCCACGCCCCCGGCGTTCGCCCAGGTGAGGCCATAGCGCGCGGCTTCGCGCTGAATATAGGCGGGCTCCAGGCTGACCGGCTCCCCCGGGGCGCCGGCGCGCGCCAGCATCGCCTCGCCCGCCTCTCCGGCGTTGTCGAACAGGTCCGACAGGGTGACCACGGCGTCCTGGCTGACCAGGCGTTCCTTGAGGACCACCGTGCGTGCGGTCTGGGCGTCGGATGTCTGCGCCAGGGCCGGCGCGGCGAGCGCTGCGGCGCAAACGGCGGCGTAAAGAATGCGGACCATGGTTTAGCTCCTCAACGCAGGTTCGCACTGGCGGCGAGCATCTCGTCAGCCGCCGTGATGACCCGCGCGTTCATTTCATAGGCCCGCTGGGCCTGGATCAGCGCGGTGATCTCGGTGACCGCATCGACATTGGAGGCCTCGACAAAGCCCTGACGGATGATGCCGAAGCCTTCCTGGCCGGGAATGCCGGCGGCCGGGGCGCCCGACGCCGCGCTTTCCAGCAGCAGGTTGTCGCCGATCTGCTCAAGGCCGGCCTCGTTGGGAAACACCACAAGTTCCAGCTGGCCGAGATTGACCGGCTCCGGTTCGCCATCGAGAATCGCCTGCATCGTGCCGGTCTGGTCGATGGCCACCTGGCGGGCGTTCTGGGGCACGGCGATGCCGGGAAGCACGGTGTAGCCGTCGGCGGTCACCACCTGACCTTCCGGCGAAAGCGAGAAATTGCCGGCGCGGGTGTAGGCGTCGCCGCCATTGGGAAGCTGGATCCGGAAATAGCCCTGGCCGGCGATGCCCACATCATAGGGATTGCCGGTCTGGGTCAGACTGCCCTGCTCGGTGATGCGGTATACCGAGCCGGCGTTCACCCCGAGCCCGATCTGGACCCCGGTGGGCTGGATCGTGCCCTGGTCGGAGGAGTTCGCCCCGGGCTGGGAAATGGTCTGATAGAGCAGATCCTGAAACTCCGCGCGCTGGCGCTTGAACGCGGTCGTGTTCATGTTCGCCAGGTTGTGGGAAATGACCTCGACGGCCATTTGCTGGGCTTCCATGCCCGTGGCGGCGGTGGAGAGGGCGCGCATGTCTTCGTCTCCTTAAGGCGTTACGGGCGGCCGAGGCGTTCGATCGCCTTGCGGCTGAGTTCGTCGGTGTCGCGGATCATCTTGGTGACCGAGGCGTAGGACCGGCTCACCTCCATCATGCGGGTAATCTCCGCGACGGCCCGGACATTGGAGGTTTCGCTGTGGCCCTGAACGATTTGGGGCAGGTTTTCGAAAACCTGCCCGGCCTCTTCCGGCGCGGAAAAGCGGTTGTCGCCCACTTTCTCGAGCCGGCCGAGCTGTTCAAAGCGCACCACGCCGAGGCGCTGACCGGGAAGGCCGTCCTGGCTGACGACGCCGGTGTCTGAAATCACCACCGGGCCGGCGTTGGGATCGATGCGCACCGGTTGACCCAGATCATCGAGCACCCGCGCGCCATCAGAGGCGGCGAGCTCGCCATCCTGATTGACCGTGAACCGTCCGTCGCGGGTGTACCTGTCTCCGACTTCGGTCTGCAGGGTGAAGAAGCCCTCCCCCTGAAGCGCCACATCCAGAGGGCGGCCGGTGCGCTCCAGGGCGCCCTGCTGGAAATCGCGGCCCATGGCCCATTCGTCGACAAAGGCGACGCGGTCCGGGCCGTCGGTGTTGCGGGCGCGGCTGGTCGGGTTGGACTCAAGCATGACGCGCTCGGCCTTGAATCCGGCCGTCTGGGCGTTGGCGATATTGTTGGCTGACACGTCCATGGCCCGGCGAAGGGTCAGTTGGCGCGACAGCCCGACGAGCATCGCATTATCCATATCATCCGCCTCCTTCATAAGGCGCTTGGTGCTCCGCCGCAGTTCTCGCAGCGCTATACGCTCCTTGAGCGCAAGCGCCGTGCCAAGGTTAATTCCATTTTAAATCAATTACTTAAATGCGTCTTATCGGAATTCACGGCTGACTCTGCCGCCTCCAACGGCGCCGGGGCGGCAATTTTTTCCCTGTGAGCGCCGCGTCCAAACGGATCGTTAACCGCAGCAATCGTTAATGCGGGTTGGAATCCGTAGTTTTTCAAAGCCGGAGCACGCAAAGACGATGGCCGAAGACGCTGATGACGCCAAAGAAGACGGCGCCGAAACCGACGAGGCGGGCGGCGAACCTAAAAAGGGCGGGATGAAGAAACTCATCCTGTTCATCGGCCTGCCCGTCGTGATCCTGCTGCTGGCGGGCGTCGCCGGCGGGCTGATGTTCCTGGGCGGCGGCGGTGAGGACGAGACACACACCGCCGAGGCCGGGGAGGAAGGCGACGGCCATGGCGGCGAAGGCGAACATGGCGACGGCCACGGCGGCGCGCCTCAGGCCTCCGACTTCTACGAGCACGCCGAAGACCGCCAGTTCACCATGACGGTGAACATCTCCGACCCGGACGGGCGCACGCTCTCCATGGTGCTGGAGTTCGCGGTCGTCTTCACCGATTCGCAAGTCGGCTCCCTTCTGGACAATGAGCAGGTGAAACTTCGCCTGACCGCGACGATCAACGAGTTTCTGCGCACCCTTCGCGTGGAGGACCTGGACGGCTCCATGGGCAATTTCCGGGTGAAGGCGGAGATGCTTCGGCGCACGAATCTCGTCATCGCACCACAGAGCGCGGACGACGTGCTCATCTTGAATATGATCATGGGCTGACGGAGGCGACGCCTTGAGCGACGTGGATCAGGACGCGATGGCCGCCGAATGGGAGGCGGCTGCAGCCGGCGAACAGCCGGATTTCGACTCCATAGGCGGGGACGATGGCGACTCCGGCGATGAACTCGCCAGTGAATGGGAAGCCATGGTCGGCGGCGAGTCCGAGACCTTTCTTCCCAGCCAGGGCTCGTCTGGCCCGGAGCGCATCCTTAATCAGGAAGAGATCGACTCCCTTCTGGGCTTCTCGGTTTCCGACGACGAAGACGGCGAGCGCTCGGGGATCCGGGCGATCATCAATTCGGCGCTGGTCTCCTATGAACGCCTGCCGATGCTGGAGATCGTCTTCGACCGCCTGGTGCGGCTGATGACGACGAGCCTTCGCAATTTCACCTCCGACAACGTGGAGGTGAGCCTGGACAACATCTCCTCGATCCGGTTCGGCGATTATCTCAACTCCATCCCCCTGCCCGCCATCCTGGCGGTGTTCCGCGCCAAGCAGCTGGACAATTACGGCCTGCTGACTGTGGATTCAAACCTGATCTACTCCATCGTCGACGTGCTGCTCGGCGGTCGCCGCGGCACCTCGGCCATGCGCGTGGAGGGCCGGCCCTACACCACGATCGAGCGGACGCTGGTTCAGCGCATGATCGAAGTAGTGCTCGCCGACGCCAAGGCGGCCTTCGCCCCGCTCACCGACGTGGATTTCGATCTCGACCGGGTGGAGACCAATCCGCGCTTCGCCGCCATCGCGCGTCCGGCCAATGCGGCGATCCTGGTGAAGCTGCGCATCGACATGGAGGATCGCGGCGGCCGCATTGAACTCTTGCTGCCCTACGCGACGCTGGAGCCGATCCGCAAAATGCTGCTCCAGCAGTTCATGGGCGAGAAATTCGGCCGCGACAATATCTGGGAAAGCCACCTGGCGACCGAGCTGTGGTCCACCAAGATGGAGGTCAGCGCGGTGCTGGACGAGATGAGCAAGCCGCTGGGCGAGGTCATGGATCTAAAGGTCGGCGACACGCTCATGCTGGACACCGGACCGGACGGCGCGGTGGAGCTGCGATGCGGTCCCATCCGTTTGACGCAAGGAAGAATGGGCCGAATCGGGCACAACATAGGGGTTCGTCTCGACAAGCCGCTGTCACTGTCAGCGAAGAAACGATTGATGGGGTTCTCATGACCTTCGCCTCGCTCGCCTTTGAAGGCCTTGTATGCGTGTTGCTGCTGGCCGCCGCCGTGATGTGCTGGCGCGTCGACAGGCGCTTGCGCGCCCTGCGCGACGGTCAGGACGGCCTGAAAGACACGATCGGCGCTCTGAACGACGCCGTGGACCGGGCGCGCGCCAGCCTCGCGGCGCTGGATCGCGCCTCGCGAGAGCAAGGCGCGTCGCTGAAGAGCGAGGTCGAGCACGCCCGCACCCTGTGCGACGAGCTGCGCTATCTCAATGATCAGGGCGAAGCCAAATTCGAGCGCGCCGAAACCCGCACCCGCCGCGATCGCCCCGCGCCCCGCCAGGCCCCGGCCGAGCCGCAATCCGGCGGTGAAACGCCCGCGCGCAACCGCCTGAACGCGCTTAAGGCGCTGCGCTGAGATGGGCGCGCGTCCGCTCTTCCTGCTCGCCGTTTTGCTGGCCGGTCTCCTGGCCATGAAGACGCTGTCGATCGCCGACGGCGCGGCCGGGCTGTTCGCAGAGCGCGCCATGGCGGCGGCCCCCGCAGCAGAGCCCGAGCCGGAACCCGAGCCTCAACCGGAAGCGCCGACGGAGACGGACGAGACCGAATCTGCTGACGACGCGCCAATCGAGCGGCCGACCATCGCGCCGCGTTCGCGCATTCCCACCGAATCCGAACTCCTTCTGGAGACCGATCTCGCCCAGCGCCGCCGCGAACTCGTTCGGCGCGCCGAGGCGCTGGACACCCGCGAAGAACTGCTTGCGGTCGCCCAGGCGCGCTATGACCAGCGCCTTGAGGAGCTGCACAGCCTGCGCGACGAAATTCAGGGCCTGCTCGGTGATCTGGACGCCCGCCGCAACAGCGAAGTGGGCGCCATCGTCGACACCTACGGCCAGCTTGAGCCCGACGCCGCCGCCGGCATCCTCCAGGCCATGCAGGACACCGATCCGGACACGCTGCTCACCGTGGCCAGCGCGCTCCAGGCCGCCAGCGCGCGCCGCTTCGCCGCGGTGATGGCGGAGATGGATCCGGCCTTCGCCGCCTCCCTCACCTCGCGTCTTCGCGCCCGGGCGGCGCCTGAGCCGAGCGCGATCGAAATGGAGGCGCGCAATGCCGCGGCCGGCGAACGCTAGAGCGCTTCTGCTCGCCGGCGCGGCGCTCGCCGCCCTGGTTCTCGGCGCGCCGAGTTGGGCTCAGGCGCCCGCCCGGGTCGAGGTGGAGCGTCTCGGAGAGACCGCGCGCCTGCGCATCGTGCTGCCCGAAAGCGCCGGGGGCGACCTGACCGCGCAGGCCGAAATCGCCGCCAACATGGTCGTGGTCGCCCGGCTGTCGGACTCGATCGACGCCGATCTCGCGGCGCTGCGCCAGCAGGCGCCCGACTATATCGCCATGGCGCGACTGGATGCGGACGGGATGACCTTGCGCCTGGCGCTGAACACGGCGCTGGAGCCGCGCATCTCGGTCTCCCACAACATCATCGCCATTGATCTGGCGCCGCCCGGCGCGCCCGCCCAGCCCGACATCGTCAGCCCCTATGAGCGCGCCCGCACAGCCGAAGCCCGGGCCCAGGCCGAGGCGACCGCCGCGGCCGCAGCGGCCGCCCTCGCGGTGCCGCCGCCCCCCGCCCTTCCAGTGACCCTTCGCGTGGGCGAAGCCAGCGACTACACGCGGCTCGCCTTTCAATGGCCCGAAGACGTCACCTATTCACTGAGCGAAAACGAAGGTCGAGCCGTCCTTACCTTTTCGCGGGCCGCCGAGATCGACATCGCCGGGCTGCGGGCGGCGCCGCCGCGCTTCGTGGATGCGGTGACGCGGCTGGAGGCCGACGGTCTGAGCCTTGCGTTCATCCTGGCGCCGCAGGTGGAGGCGCGGGTCTGGTCCGACGCGCCGGGCCGCGTGGTGCTCGACCTGGCCCCTGAAGGCTCCACCGGGACCGAAGGCGTGCTCGATCAGCTGGCCGCATACGCCGACAGCCTGAGCGCCGGTGACGCGCCCTCAGGCCGGGATGTCGAGGCCTATCGCCAAGCGGAAGGCGAGCCGGATCCGGCGGCCGGGACCGGGATTGAGGCCGGAATCGAGGCCGACCAGGCCGCGCCTGCGCTGGAGGCGCCGCCTGAAGCGCGTCCCAACCCCGTGCCCGAAAGCGGTGTGGTGCCAATCGAGGTGCGTGAAACCGGCGAGGATCTGGTGCTGTCGTTTTCCTGGGCGAGCCTGCCCGGCGCGGCCGTGTTCCGGCGGTCGGACGCGTTATGGATCGTGTTCGGCGCCGGCGCCGAACTCGACGCCGGCGAAATCGCCGCCGTCGGCAGCCGGCATGTGGATTCCTTCCGCGCGTTTTCCGGCCAGGATTTCGCCGCGCTGCGCCTGGTCTCGCCGATCTCGACCCAGGCCGATGTCCACGCCGCCGGCGCGACCTGGACCGTCACGCTGGCGGATATGATCGACGAGCCGCCCTTGCCCGTGCGCCTGGCGCGCGACACCAGCTTCAATCGTCCGGCGACGCTGCGCATCGGCCTGAACAGTGCGCGCGACGTGGTCGAGACGCCCGATCCCGTGGTGGGCGACACGCTTTTGATCCTCACCGCCGACGGTGAAAAGCGCGGCGTCCTCACCCCGCGCCGCTTCGTCGAAAGCCGGATTCTCGCCTCCGCCCACGGCGTCGCCATCGAACCCTATGCCGACGATCTGACCCTCACCCTGGAGCCGGGCGGCGCCCGCCTGTCGCGTCCGGACGGGCTGCAGCTGTCGCGCGCCGCCGATCCGGCCCTGGCGGCCAGCCTTGACCGGCCCATGACGCCGGGCTTTCTCGACCTGGAGCGCTGGCGCGGAGAGCAGCCCTTTCTGGAGGGCCAACGGCGCCTGCAGCAGGCTGCGCTCACCCTGGAGCCTGAAGCGCTGACGGCGCTGGCGCGCTTTCACCTGGGCTGGGGTCTGGCCGGCGAGGCGATTGGTTATCTCAACCTGTCGATCGAGGAAAACCCGGCCCTTGGATCCTCTGCGGAGACCGCGGCTCTGCGCGGCGCCGCCGAATACATGATGGGCCGCTATGAGGACGCCGAGGCGTCCCTGTCCCACACCGAGCTGGTCAACGATCCCAGCGCCCAGCCCTGGCGCGCCCTTGTGGCGGCGCAGAGCCGTGACTGGGCGCTGGCCCGCCGGCGCTTTGAACAGGGCCGCGATCACGTCTTCTTCTTTGAACCGGTCTGGCGCGCACGGATCGCCGCCTGGCATGGGCTGAGCGCGCTGCGCACGGGCGATGTCGGCGCGGTGCAGCCCTGGCTCGACCAGGTCGATATCGGGGCCCCGGACGAGGAGGCCGCCGCGATCGCCGCATTCGTCCGCGCCGGTCTGGCCGCGCGATACGGCGATGTGGACTCCGCCATCGACCAGTATGAGGCGCTGACCCGCGATCCCTGGCTCCCGATCCGGGCGCGCGCCCAGCTGGAGAAGCTGCGCCTGCAAAGCCAGACGGGGCGCATTGCGCCCGATGAAGCGGTGGAAATGCTGGAATCGCTGCGCTTTCAATGGCGCGGCGACGACACCGAGGTGGAGGCCTCCGCCATGCTCGGCCAGGTTTACGCGCAGGCCGGGCGCTTTGACGAAGCGCTCAGCACCATGGACTCCACCCGCCTGCGCTTTCCTGAAAGTCCCGTCGCGCGCCGTCTTGGCATGGAGATGGACACGCTGTTTCGCGACCTGTTCCTGGACGGCGGCGCGGACCGCATGGACCCGCTGACGGCGGTGGCCCTGTGGCGCGAGCATCAGGAACTGACCCCGCCGGGGCCCGACGGGGTGCGCATGGTGCTCGGCGTCGTGGAGCGCCTCGTCGAGGTGGACCTGCTGAATCAGGCGGCCGAATACCTGCAATATTTTGTGGATGAGCGCGCGATCACCATGACCGCGCAGGCGCGCGCCGCCATCGCCGCCGATCTCGCTGAAATCTATCTGATGGACGAGCGGCCCGAACAGGCGCTGCGCGCCATCGAGCAGACCCGGATCGCGGGCCTTTCCGGCGATCTGGTGGCCGAACGCCGCCTGCTTCAGGCCCGGGCCCTGGCCGGCGTCGGGCGCACCGAGCACGCCCAGGAGCTCATCGCCAACGACCGGACCGAACCCGCAGACCGGCTGCGCGCGCGCATCGCCTGGGACGATCGGCAATGGCTCGAGGCCGGCCGTCGCGCCGAAGCTTTGCTCGGCGATCGCTGGCGCAGTGATGACGAGCTCTCGAGACGCGACAGTCACGACGTGCTGCGCGCCCTCATCGCCTACGCCCTGGCCGGCGACGGGGCGTCCATGGACCGGGTTGAAGCACGCTACGGCGCCGCCATGGCCCGTACGGAGCACGCCAGCGCCTTCTCCACCGTGGCCAACGAAGCCGTGCGGCCGGGCGACGCCCGCATTTCGGCGCTGGTCTCCCAGCTTGCAGAACTGGACACCAGCGAGACGCTCATGCGCGGCTTCAGGTCCGGCGAAGGCGACGAGGAAACCGGCTAGGTCCCGGCTAGGTCATCGTGACGATGGCGTGGAGCGCCACGCCGATCAGTCCGCCGATCAGCGTGCCGTTCAGGCGGATGTATTGCAGATCGCGCCCCACGCCGGCCTCGATCTTCTCCACCACGGTCGCCGCGTCCCAGCTCGCCACGGTCTCCGAGATCAGACGCGCCACATCGGCGCCGTGGCGCTCGACCAGATGTATGATCAGCGGGGTCAGGCGGGCATTGAACGCGGCGCGGGACTCATCTTCGCTGAGGATCGCCCTGCCCAGCGCCATCAAAGCGTCGGTGAGCGCGCGCCCGGCCTCGCTGTCCTCGCCGCGTTCGGCGTCGGCCAGCAGCGCGGCCTTCGCCTCGCGCCAGCCCTGCTCGGCGAAATCGGCCACCGCCGGGTGCGTCAGCGTGTCCGCCATGATCCGTTCCACCCGCGCCTGCAGGGCGTCGTCCTCGCGCAGGCCGGCCGCAAAGTCGCGCGCCGCCTCGGTGACGCGCACCCGCAGCGGATGGTCTGGATCATTGGCGGTTTCGTGCAGCAACTCCTCCACCGCCGCGATCACCGCGTCCGACACCCGCTTGTCCATGCGGGTGAAGCGCAGAACCGCGCCGGATTGCTCGCGCACCGCCCGGCGCAGCCGATCCTCATTGGCTTCCAGCAGGGAGAACCCCTCGCGCACCGCCGCGTCGATGAGGATCTGGTGCTTGCCGCCGGCGGTGAGCGCTTCAAGAATCGAGCCCATGGCGGGCCCCACCCTTGCGCCGCTGGCCTGGCGGCCGATCTGCTCGCGCCAGAACCGGGCCACGGCGTCGTCATCGATCAGGGCGATGAGGTCCGGCGCGGCACGCACCAGAGCCGCCGAGAGAGATCGCGCCTGGGCGGGATCAGCGAGCATCTCGCCCACCCGGCGACCGGGATCGGCTTCGGCCAGACGCGACTCGATGAGCCGGGGATCAAGGAAATTCTCCGCGACGAAGCGCCCCACCGCATCGGCGATACGCTGCTGGTTGTTGGGAATCACCGCGGTGTGGGGGATCGGAAGGCCAAGAGGCCGCCGGAACAGCGCCGTAACCGCGAACCAGTCCGCCAGCCCGCCGATCAGCCCGGCCTCGGCGAACGCCCGCGCATAGCCCCACAAGCCCGCGTCCTCGCCCCACACATGGCTGGCGGCGAACAGGGCGGCCATGGCCACAAGGGCGGCGCCGGCGGCGATCTTCATGCGAAGGGCGGGGTCAGGGCTCATGGCGGCCATACTAGGGGTATGCGCGGGCGTGATGAAACGCTCCAGCTGAGACTCCCCCGCCGCCTGGCTCTGGTCTAGGATAGCGCCTGTCAGCCGGGGGGGGGCTTCAGCATGCAGATCGCACCGCGCGGCGTGTTCGCCGCCTTCATCATCGCTCCAGCCTTTGCAGCGGGGGTCTGCGTGCTGGGTATGATGATCCATTTTGTCATGACCGATCCGCAGGGCGCCGCGCTTCCCGTGGGCGCGCTGCTACCCATGGCGGGCCGGATCTGGCTGGGCGCCCTGATCTTCGCCTACCCGGCCGGGCTGGTGTTCACCGCCCTGTGGCTGTGCTTCGCCGCCCTGCGCCTGTCCGGGCCCGGCGCAATTCTGGCCGGCGCCGCGACGGGCTTCGGCGCAGTTGCGGTTTATGTGGACCGTCTGAATGAGGGCGGGATTCTGCAAGGCCTTGCAGGCGGACAGGATCTTGGCGCGCTCACGCTGGCCCAGCTTGCGGGCGCGCTTGTTCTGCCGCTCATCGGCGCAGGCGCCGGCTCCCTTGGCGGACTTGTCTTTTCGATGTTCGCAAGGCGATAACCGCGCCGACCAGACCCTGAAGCGCCGCATTTGCGTTTATATTAGGCTGCAACGCAGACAGCCGGAGCATTCAGATGAAGCGCTTTCTCCTCCTCCCGCCCGCCGCGATCGCCATGGGGCTCGCCGCATGCGCGCCGACGCCCACCACATACGGCCCCGCCGCCGCGATGGGTTCGGGCGTCGGCTATGACGCCCTGCGCGTCGAGGACGATCGCTGGCGGGTCACCTTCACAGGCGGGCCTGGCGCCAGCCGTGAAGAGGTCGAGCGGCTCGCCCTGCGCCGCGCCGCAGAGCTGTCGCTCACCAACGGCTTTGAGTGGTTCGAGGTGGTGGACCGCCGCTTTGAACAGGACGGCGACGATCGCTCGCCGGTCCGCGTGGGCGGATCGGTTGGCCGCACCTTCGGCTCGGGCGGTTTCAGCGCGTCGGGCGTCGGGCTCGGGATTTCCCTGAGCCCCGGCCAGGAACGCCGCTCCATCGTCACGCTGGAGATCATCGCCGGATCCGGGCCCAGGCCGGAAGTGGCCTATGACGCCGCCTATCTCGCCCGGCCGCCGGTCTAGGGCTCCAGTCCTCAGTCCGCGCCCTGCGCCCGCCTTGCTTCGGTGCAGCGAACCGGTGTGAACTCATCGCCATGATCGACGAACTCGCACAGCGCCTCATGGACGGGGATCGCGCCGCCCTTGCGCGCGCGATCACGCTTGTGGAATCCACCCGCCCCGACCATCAGGCGCGCGCGCGGGACCTGCTGACCGACGTGATGGATCGCACCGGCGGCGCCTGGCGCATCGGGCTCACCGGCGTTCCCGGCGTCGGCAAGTCCACCCTTATCGAAGTGCTGGGCGGCCACCTGACAGCCAAGGGGCGCCGGGTGGCGGTTCTGGCCGTGGACCCGTCCTCCAGCCGCTCGCGCGGCTCGATCCTGGGCGACAAGACCCGCATGGGTCAGCTGGCGGTGGACCGCAACGCCTTCATCCGGCCCTCCCCCAGCGCCGGCACGCTGGGCGGCGTTGCGCGCAAGACCCGCGAGAGCCTCCTCCTGTGCGAAGCGGCCGGCTATGACGTGGTGCTCGTGGAGACCGTCGGCGTGGGCCAGTCGGAGACCGTGGTGGCCGACATGGTGGACGTCTTCGTCGCCCTGATGCTGCCCGGCGCCGGGGACGAGCTGCAGGGCATCAAGAAAGGCCTGCTGGAGCTGGCTGAAATCCTGTTCGTGAACAAGGCCGACGGCGAGAACGAGACCCGCGCCCGGCGCGCCGCGCGCGATCTGGAGGCCGCGCTGCATCTGTTCGCGCCGGTCTCGCCCCACTGGACGCCGGCCGTCCTCACCGGCTCGGCGCTGTCGGGCGCCGGGATCGACAAGCTCTGGGAGACGGTGGAGGCGCACCGCAAGGCGCTGGACTCCGCTGGCGCCCTTGAGAAAAAGCGCCAGGGCCAACAGGTGCGCTGGCTCTGGTCCATGGTCGAAGACCGTGTGCTGGAGGCCTTCAGGGCGGATCCGGCGGTCAAGGCCGCCGGGCCCGAGCTGGAGCGCGCCGTGGCTGAAGGCCGGCTTCCCGCCAGCGAAGCGGCTGAGCGCCTGCTAAAGCGCGGCACGTGATAGCGGCACGCGCAGCGGCGCCTGTCCATTGATCCCGCACGCAAAATCGGCTCCAACCGCGTCATGAAAATGCTGCCCGTCAATCTCGCCGCACGGTTCACGCCCGAGGCGTTCAAGCGCGCCGCCGGCGCCCGCTTCGTCACCCCGCGAGTGAAAAAGCAAAGTGATACCGGGCGCGACTGGCTCGAAAGCCTCTCCCCGGTGGATTTTGACGCGCCCTGCGGAACCCAGCGCGCCTGGACCGGCGGGGCCGGACCGCTGGTGTTCTTCCAGCATGGCTGGGAGGCTGACAGCGCGGATCTCTCCACCATGGGGCGCGCGGTAATGGAAGCCGGCTTCAGCGTCGCCCTCATCGACGGGCCGGCCCATGGCGCCAGCACCGGCGGGCGCGCCCACATGATCCGCTTCGCCGACGGGCTGGCCGCCGCACGCAATCATTTCGGCGAGCCCTTCGCCGTGGTGGCCCACTCCATGGGATTTCCCGCCACCGTCATCGCCATGACCCGCTTTGCGCTGTCGCCCCGGCGCGTGGCGGCGCTGGGCGCCCCCGACGCCCTGCCCCGCAATGTGCGCTTTCAGGCACGAAACATGGGTCTCAGCGACCGGGCCGTGGACCTGATGCTGGATGCGGTCTCCTACCGTTTCGGCGAGGATGCGCGAAACCTCTCCGTCTCCGCCGACGCGCCGGCCATGTCGATCCCCGCCCTGTTCTGCCACGGCTCAGCCGACACCATCGCCCCGCCCGACGCCAGCGAACACATGGCGGCGGCCTGGCCCGGCGCAGCCTTGGAGCTCTATGACGGCCTCGGCCATCGCGGCGTGCTCAGGGATGAGCGGGTGGTCCGCAAGGTCGTCGACTTTCTCAAGACACCCTGACCGGTCCCCGGTTTCATCCCCGGACGACAGGTCCCGGGTGAAGACCGGGGTCTACGGCGCTCTGAGGATGAAACGCGGTGCAGCGGCGCCGTCAGCTTTCACCGAGGATAGAACCGGGGACCGGCCCGCACCATAAGGAAAGCCGCCCCGGTCTCCAGCCGCGCCCAAGCTTGGTGCGCCGCCCGAAAGATGGCGCCGCCCCCTCCGCCCGCTTCGCGGACACCTCCCCGCAAGCGGGGAGGACATCAATGCAGCGCCTCTTTCAAACGAAGACGCCCCGCGGCTTTCACCGCGGGGCGCCTCACGTGACAGCCTAAGGCCTGCGCCTAACGCACGGGCTCTTCGGTCTTTTTCTTCCCGCTCTTGGGCTTGGTCGGTTTTTTCAGCCGGTCGGCGGGGATGACCTCGAAGTCGAGGCGGGTTTCGTCCGCCGCGTCCACGTCGAGCTTCACCACGCCGCCCTTTTTCAGCTGACCGAACAGGATCTCCTCGGCGAGCGGCTTCTTGACGTATTCCTGGATCACGCGGCCCAGGGGACGCGCCCCGAAGTTCTCGTCATAGCCCTTCTCGGCGATCCAGTTGGTGGCAGCCTCGGTCAGCTCGAACGTGATGCCGCGATCAGCCAGCTGGGCTTCCAGCTGGAGGACGAATTTCTCCACCACGCGGCCCACCACGTCGGTCTTGAGGCCCGAGAACCCGATGACGGCGTCGAGACGGTTGCGAAACTCCGGCGTGAACAGCTTTTCGATGGCCGCCTGGTCCTCGCCCTCGCGCTTGCCGCGTCCAAAGCCGATGGCCTCTTTGGCGGCGTCGGCGGCGCCGGCATTGGTGGTCATGATCAGGATGATGTTGCGGCAGTCGATCTTCTTGCCGTTGGAGTCGGTGATCTGACCATTATCCATCACCTGCAACAGGATGTTGAAGATATCCGGGTGCGCCTTCTCGATTTCGTCCAGCAGAAGCACCGAGTGAGGGTGTTGGTCCACGGCGTCGGAGAGCTGACCGCCCTGGTCATAGCCCACATAGCCCGGCGGGGCGCCGAGCAGGCGGGAGACCGTATGGCGCTCCATGTATTCGCTCATGTCAAAGCGCAGCAGCTCCACGCCCAGCGACGCGGCGAGTTGGCGGGCGACCTCGGTCTTGCCGACGCCCGTGGGGCCGGAGAACAGGTAGGAGCCGATGGGCTTGTGCGGTTCACGAAGCCCGGCCCGCGCCAGCTTGATGGCGCTGGACAGCTTGGCGATGGCGTCATCCTGGCCGAACACCACGCGCTTCAGCGTGTTCTCAAGGTCCTTGAGCACCGCCTCATCGGATTTCGAGACGGACTTGGCAGGGATGCGGGCGAGCTTGGCCAGCACCACTTCGACATCTTTGACGCCGATGGTCTTCTTGCGCTTGCTCTGGGGCACCAGACGCATGGAGGCGCCGGCCTCGTCGATCACGTCGATGGCCTTGTCGGGAAGCTTGCGGTCGCCGAGATAGCGATCGGACAGCTCCACTGCGGCTTTCAGCGCCTCATTGGTGAAGCGGATATCGTGGAAATCCTCGAAATACGGCTTCAGGCCCTGAAGGATCTTGATGGAGTCGTCCACTGTGGGTTCCACCACATCGATCTTCTGGAAGCGGCGCGCCAGGGCCCGGTCCTTCTCGAAGTGCTGGCGGTACTCCTTGTAGGTCGTGGAGCCCATGCAGCGCAGACCACCGCCCTGAAGCGCGGGCTTCAAGAGATTGGAGGCGTCCATGGCCCCGCCCGACGTGGCGCCGGCGCCGATTACGGTGTGGATCTCGTCGATGAACAGGATAGCGTGGGGGCGCGCTTCGAGCGCCTTGACCACCTGCTTCACACGCTCCTCGAAATCGCCGCGATAGCGGGTACCGGCGAGCAGCGCGCCCATGTCGAGCGAATAAATCACCGCGCCGTCGAGCACGTCAGGCACGTCGCCTTCGATGATCTTGCGCGCCAGACCTTCGGCGATGGCCGTCTTGCCGACGCCGGGATCGCCCACCAGAAGCGGGTTGTTCTTGCGCCGGCGGCACAGCACCTGGATGCAGCGTTCAACCTCGTGGGCACGTCCGATGAGCGGATCAACCCCGCCCTCGCGCGCCTTTGCGTTCAGATCGACGCAATAGGCCGAAAGGACATCGTCCTTGTCCTTGTCTTCGCCGCCCATGACGGTTTCCTCGGCGTCTTCATCTTCGGCCCCGCGGGCGGGACGCGCTTCCGCCGCGCCGGGTTTTTTGGCGATTCCATGGGAGATGAAGTTCACCGCGTCGTAGCGGGTCATGTCCCGCTCGGCGAGGAAGTAGGCGGCGTGGCTCTCGCGCTCGGCGAACAGGGCGACGAGCACGTTTGCGCCGGTCACCTCGTCGCGTCCGGAATTCTGCACGTGAATCACGGCGCGCTGGATGACGCGCTGGAAGCCGGCGGTGGGTTTGGCGTCCTCGCCGTCATCAATGATGAGCCCGTCGAGCTCGTCGTCGACATATTCGGCCATGGTTTCGCGAAGCTCGTCGACATCGACGTCGCAGGCGCGCATCACCGCGCCGGCGTCGTCGTCCTCGCACAGGGCGAGGAGCAGATGCTCCAGCGTCGCGTATTCGTGTTTGCGCTCGTTCGCGACCGTCAGGGCGCGATGCAAGCTCCGTTCAAGGGCGGGAGAGAAAGAGGGCAAGCGCCTAATCCTTTTCCATGTTGCACTGCAAAGGGTGCTGGGCTCGGCGCGCCGCGTCCATCACCTGGGCGACCTTTGTCTCGGCCACCTCGTAGGTGAAAACGCCACACACCCCGACTCCATGTTGGTGCACATGGAGCATGATGCGAGTCGCGTCCTCTTGGTTCTTGTGAAAAATCCTTGTCAGGACTTCGACGACGAACTCCATCGGAGTGTAATCGTCGTTCAACAAGAGGACCTTGTACATGGACGGCCGCTTCGTGCGGGTGCGCGGTTTGACCGCGACACCGCTTTCACGTCCAGGATCGCCGGGGTTTCGAGGGTCAGCCATTCGGCGCTCGCGGTGTCCTTCTCCGTCCTCGCATGATCTCACATAAGATTAAATATGCATCGCCCCGCTGCTGGGAAGCCCCTGCGTAGGATTGAGCGCAGCGCAAACGCACCGCCGTGACATCAACGCCGCGCTTCGCGCCTGCTGTTTCGCCACGCCGTCACCCTGTGAGGCGGTAAAAAAATGGCCCGGCGCCGGAGCGCCGAGCCAGTCAGGGAGGATACGGAGTTTCGCCCCGGAAGGCGAAACAATCCTGTGGACAGTCCCTAGCGGGCGGACTGCATAACTTCGACGGCGGCGGCCATCCGGTCGTTGAGCGGCTTGAAGCCGTCCTTGACCAGGGCGCTCACCAGATCGGTGTTCTTGTTCACTTCCGACAGATAGGCGTCGAGGGTGGATTTCGTATAATCGGCGTGGATCTCGATCAGTTCCTGCACCGACTTCGCGCCGGCCATGGTTTTCGCGGCGGCGACGCCGTCTTCCATGGATTTCTTGGCGAAGGCGAGCGCGGACGTGTTCATTTCCTCGACCGACTTGGAGGTCGTGGTCGCAGAAGCGATCATCGCGTCTACGCTGTCTTTCTGGAACGCGCTGAATTCGTTCATCGCGTTGATCGACTTTTCGAAGCTTTCCTTCACCGCTTCGTTGGAGGCGGCGGTGACGGTTTCGAAGGTTTCTTTGGCGGTGTCTTTTTTGGCGGCGGCCATGTGTGTCTCTCCTGAGAACTTGCGCGGGGGCGAAGGCTTCCGGCTTGCAGGCTTGGGCGGCGCTTTCGCGGCCGGTTCAGCCTGATTGGTCTTCGCCTTGGTCACCGGCGCTTTAGCTGTCGCCGGGGAGGATGTTGCTTGCGGAGCGCGCGATTTAACGTCCGCGGGCGTTTTCGCCGTATCAGCCTTGGCGGCGACCGCGTCAGCCTTCAAGGCTTCAACAGGCGATGCATCGGCTTTGGGCGTTTCAGCCGGCGCGGATTTCGGCGTCTCTTCGTTCGCCATCACTTCGCTCCTTGGTTCAGCCGCTCTTCGCAGCTGCAGCAAATATGCCTATTTCCGATCCGGATTTCAAGTCCTTTTTGTGCAGCGCACAAAACGCCGCACCCGGCTTGAGTTAACGCGTCGGAAAGGGCTGGTCAGGCAGGGTTCGCCCCATGTTCGCGCGCGCCCTTGCTCTTTTATTGCTGTTTTGCGCCGCCCTCACCGCTCCCGCGGTGGGACAGGAGCGTTACGCCGCGTTCGTGGCGGACATGGACAGCGGCGAGGTCCTGCACGCGGTGCGCGACACCGCCCCGCGCCATCCCGCCTCCCTCACCAAGATGATGACGCTCTATATGCTCTTCGAGGCGGTGGAGCGCGGCGATCTGACCCTGGACAGCCTCCTTTCGGTCTCCACCGAGGCGGCCTCGCGGCCGGCCTCCAAGCTCGGCGTACGCGCCGGCACGACGATTGTGGTGGAGGACGCCATTCGCGCCCTGGTCATCCAGAGCGCCAACGACGTGGCGGTAGTGGTCGCAGAGGCGCTCGCCGCCGACGAGCCCGCCTTCGCCGCCGCCATGACCGCGCGCGCCTCCGGGCTTGGGCTGACGGCGACCCGTTTCAACAACGCCTCGGGCCTGCCCGACGCCGGTCAAATCACGACCGCGCGCGACATGGCCCGCCTCGCCTTCGCGCTTCGCCGAGATTTCCCGCAATTTTTCCATTACTTCTCCGAGACCCGATTCCGCTGGGGCTCGACGACGCACACCAATCACAACACGCTGGTCGGCCGGGTCGAGGGCGTGACCGGGCTGAAGACCGGCTATATCCGCGCCTCGGGCTTCAATATCGCCGTAACCGCCGAGCGCAGCAGCCGCCCGCTCGTCGCCGTGGTCATGGGCGGCGCCAGCTCCGGCGCCCGCGACGCCCACGCCCGCGAGCTGATCGAGGCCGCCTATACGGCCATGGAGGCGCGCGACACCGGCGTTCGCCTGGCTGCGCTGAACATTCCCCGCCTGAACCCGATCCGCGAGCAGGAAACCCTCACCGCCGAGCTCGCCGGCATGATCCGCCCCACCGCCATGGGCGCAGCCGACGGCGGCGCGCCCGCGGCTCAGGTCACCTTCGCCGAAGAGATGGCGCCGGTGCGCAGCAACGCCGCTGCGCCGATGCGCGCTGCGACCGGGGCCGGCTGGTCGATCCAGGTGGGCGCCTATACCAGCGAGATCGCCGCGCGCACCCGGCTTGACGCCGTGGCCCAGCTGGGCGTTTCGGATCTGTTGAGGGACGCCAGCCCCTTCGCACAGCCGCTGGAGAGCGGTGAGAACCGTCTGTGGCGGGCACGCTACGCCGGCCTGTCCGCCGACACCGCCCGGGCCGCCTGCGAGCGTCTGTCCCGCCGCGGCGAGCCCTGCTTCACCGTTGCGCCGAACGCCTAGAGCTTCTCCAGCAGGACGTCGCGGGCTTCCTGGACTTTTGACGCCAAAGCGTCATTGCCGCCGGCGTCTGGGTGAACCTGTTTCATGAGCTTGCGATAAGCCGCGCGCACTGTGGCCTCGTCCGCGTCTTCAGCGACGCCGAGAAACTGCGCCGCCTCCCGGCGCGACATGGAGCGATTGCGGCGCGCACCGCCGCTCCGGCCCGCCCCGGCGCCGGCGTCGCCGTCCTGAGTCTCCTGCTCGCCGGACCCGGCTCCCCCGCGCATGGCGACGCCGAGAAAGCCCAGCGACGCGGTGATGATGGGAATGCCGGCGATGGCGACGCCGCGAATCGTCAGGAGCGCGCCGATGATCACGCCGCCCACGCCCAGCACGATGCGCAGGGTCTGCGCGGCCTGCCGTGTGTCGGCTCTGGCGAACGCATAGGCGAGCCCGCCCAGAACGGCGAAGACCGCCAGCAATCCAAAGAGGATGCTCATCAGAACGGGATGCGGGCGCCGTCCAGGCCCGGAAGCTTCAGGATGATCAGCAGCTCGCGCAATTCCTGGCGGGCGGCCACATGGCTCATGGTGAAGGTCATGGCCGATCCCGCTTCTGTGAGATCGATGAGCGTCAGGCCCGTGGGAAACAGCTCGCGATAGATCACGCGCTCGGAAAAGCCCGGCGCCAGGCGGAAGCCGATGCGTTCGGACAGCACACGCAGGCCCTTGCCCACCCGGCGCTTGTTCTTGGCGTCCAGGGTGGAGATGCGGTTCCGCATCACCACCCAGTCCATGGACCGCTTGTCGGTCATGGCTTTGCGCTTGCGGCATTCCCAGACCATTTCGGCGTAGATGCTGGGCCGGCCCACTTCGAACGTGTCGGCGTCCACATCGGCCAGAAGCGCGAAATCCACGAAGCTGTCATTGATCGGCGTGATCAGCGTATCGGCGATGGAATGGGCCAGGCGCGCGTAATGGGTGTCTCCGCCGGGCGAGTCGATCACGAGATAATCGCACCGTGCTTTCAGATCGGTGACGGTCGCGTCGAAGGCGGCCTTCTCCTCGGCCTCGGCGGTGTCCAGATTGCGCTCGGCCGAGAGCGGCAGGCGGGCCTCTGCGGGAATCGGCAGCTTGGCGCCACGCTTTTCCGCCCAGGCGCGCCGGTTCTGCAAATGGCGCGACAGGCTGGCCTGGCGCACATCCAGATCGATCACGCCCACCGCCTTGCCCATACGCATCAGGGCGATAGCCAGATGAATGGCGACGGTGGATTTGCCCGCCCCGCCCTTTTCATTGCCCACAACGATAACATGGGCGGCGCCCGAACCGGGCTCGGCCTGTTTGACGGCCTTGATGATGTCGGCGCTGGCGAGCGGGCTCATGGCGGCGCGAATCCCTGACAAGACGGCGGGAGAAACGGCATACACTATTCATATGGGGCAAGCGAAGGCGGCAAGAAAGAGACTCTGCGCGCAGTTGGAATGTGTTGCGCCAGGGACTCGGAGGTCTAAAGGGCCTCGCCCGCGAAATCGGTGACCGTGCACCACTCCCCGCTCGCCTTGATGGCGTCGCATTCCGCCTCCGCGGCGGCGGGCGTGTCGAACGGTCCCGCTTTCAGGCGCAGGAACACGCCGCGATCGCCCAGATCCACCCGTGACACACGCGCCTGCAGGCCGGCGAGGCCGCCATGGCGCGCCTCCAGCTCGGCCCAGCCGCGCAGCGCGTGAACCGGACTGCGATAGGAGGCCAGGTGCACCGCGCTCATGACGCTGTGTGCGCCGGAAAGATCAACCTCCGGCCCCGGTGTCTGGGCGCTTTGCGTCCGTGTCTGCGCCTGCGACATCTCGGGCGCCCGCACCAAAACGCCCTCCAGCGCCGACATCTCAGGCTCGGCGGCGGCCAGGCGGGCCGGATTGGTGGATTCTGTCTCGATCAACAGCGCGGCGAGCGCCTGGGCGCGCGTTTGCGGCGCGGTGTCCGGCGCCGGCGCGGTGGCGCAGGCGGTCAGGGCGAGACAGAGCAAAAGGGGAGCAAGACGCTTCATGAAGCCCTGTCTAAAGCGAGTCGGCCGCTTGCGCGCCAGCGCAAAGCCCGGCTAGCGTCCGCGCGCCGTCCAAGCCGGAGCCCGCCGTGACCGATCCTCGCCCCAGCCTGCCCCTCGACGCCGCCTTTGATCCTGGCGAGGTCGCCAACACCGTCAGCGCCTGGCGCAAGGAGGGCCTCTCGGTGGGCTTGGTGCCGACCATGGGCGCGCTGCACGCCGGTCATATCGCCCTGGTGACGCAGGCGCTGTCCCTGTGCGACCGGGTGGTGGCGAGCGTGTTCGTGAACCCTGCCCAGTTTGCTCCCGGCGAAGATTTCAGCGCCTATCCGCGAACCCTTGAAAGCGACGCCCAGAAGCTCGCCGCAGCCGGCTGTCACCTCGTATACGCCCCCACGGGCGCGGCCATGTATCCGGACGGATTCGCCAGCACGGTGAGCCTGAAAGGTCCGGCTGAAGAACTGGAAAGCGCGGCGCGGCCTCATTTTTTTGCGGGCGTGGCGACGGTGGTGACCAAGCTGCTCAATCAGGTCCGCCCCGACGCGGCGGTGTTCGGCGAGAAGGATTATCAGCAGCTTCTGGTGATCCGGCGCCTGGTGGCCGATCTCGATCTCGGGGTGCGAATCGTCGCCGGCGAGACCGTGCGCGAACCCGGCGGCCTCGCCCTCTCCTCGCGCAACGCCTACCTGTCCGCAGACGACCGCCGGAGGGCGTCAAAGCTGAACGTGATCCTGACGGACTTCGCCGAAGCCCTGCGCAGCGGCGCGGCGGTGCAAAGCGCGCAGGCGACAGCGCAAAGCGAAGCCGAGGCGGCGTTCGACAGCGTCGACTATATCGACGCGCGCAACGCAGAAACGCTCGCCGCCCTGCCGCAGGGATCGCTGCACCAACCGGGCCGCGTGCTCGCCGCGGTGCGCGTGGGCAAGACCCGGCTTATCGACAACAGGGCGGTTTGAGCCGACGCGCCCTGTCCTTCTCAATGAAGGAGAGAGCGTTTTAGCGTCCTCACTCCTCCCGCTTTACGGCGGAAGAGTCCCGGAGCAAAGCGGAAGGCCGGAGGGGGTGGCGGCGCCAACCCATCAGAAGCTACGGGTTACGGCCCCAACCCTCACCAGGCGCCGATCTCGATAAGCTTGCGCCGGAGATCGGCGGGCAGATCCTCGCCGCCGGTCTGCACCGAGAGGTCGGCGGGAGCATCTTCGGCTTTCAGATAGCGCCAGCCCTGAAACGGGCGCCGGGGCGTCGGGGCGGTGGGGATGATTTCGCGGTCGAGCCAGATCGTGCAGCGCTTGATCCCGGCCTCGTCGGTGAACTCTTCAAGCTCCAGAATGGCCTGGCGCGCCTGAACCACGCGCTTGATCACCCAGTAGAGCGATCCGCCGTCCAGAAGCTCCCTGGCGCGCTTGGGCGTCATGCGCGTCGTGTGGGGCATCGGCCGGTCGCCCGGCGCCACCTGATCCCGCCACGCTTCGAGATTTTCGATCCCGTCCGCCCCGACGCAGAGTTTGATGAGGTTGAGAGCCATGCCCTCTAGCTAGGGCGAATCCGCGCCTTCGCCAAGATCGCTGGGCTGCGCAGTCCCGGCGTCGAACACCATGTTGGACACCGCCATCACCATGGATTGCTCAAAGCGCTGAAACGCCGCCGAGCCGTCCAGCGCCAGTTCCATGCGCGCAAGCCTTGGCCCGCCCAGCGCAGCCTCGTGGGTGAAGATCTGGCGCATGGAGAATTCATTGATGCGCACGACCATGTGGGGCTTGAAGCTGTCGGTGGAGAGGAGGTGCAGCCAGGCCGGTTCGCCGCGCGCCGGGTCCACGGCGATCTCGCCGTGCAGGTGCTCGATCATCGCGGCCATGGACTCGTCTTCTCCCTGCGAGCCGGGAAACCCCAGCGGGGTGAAGCTGTAAATCAGCAGCCCGTCCGCCTCGCGCGCCAGAGACGCGTCGCTCCCCACCACTTCGCGCAGGCTCAAGGGCCCGAGAAACTCGACGCTGCGTCGCTCGCCATCTTCGTCATCCTCTTCGCGGAATGCGTCGTCTTCGGGGTCCATGAACCCTTCCCACATCTCGCGCTCGGAGTCGGTGAGATCGCTTTCAGAAGGCGCAAGCAGGGTATAGCGGGCGTCGCCGCCGGCGAGATCGACGCGCACAGTGACGCCTTCCCCGTCGGTCTCCAGCTGGAACTCGAAGCTGGAGGGCCGCAAATCCCTGGCTTCCACCGACAGGGCGGCCTCCAGAGGCGCCGGCAGCTGGGCGTAGCCTGAGCCGGACGCGATAAAGGCGGCGCTAAGCGCGGCGGCGATCGTCAAACGCATCACAGGCGTGTCTCCAGTCTCAAGGCCCCCGCGATGAGGCTAGAGACACGCCCGCGCGCGCACACCTGAATTTATCGACAGGTTACACGGCAACGCGATCGCGAAAGCCGGTGGCGCTGGCCAGATCGACATCGAAGGTGGAGTCGCTCTTGGGCAGCGGCCGGCTGGCGCGTCCGGTGAGCTTCTCCATCACCTTCCAGGTCTTTGACAAAGCGAGCTTTCCATAGGCCTGCAGCCCGTCCGTGCGCGTGGAGCGAGGCTCCATCCCCATGCGGCGCAGGGCGCCGTTGGCGTGCAGGACCGCGTTCTTCATCACCGATTGGCGGGTCACCACCTCGCAGGTGATCGACACGTTCAGCCCATCCAGATTGACCACACGGTGAGGCGCATGCAGGGGCCAGGCGACGAAATCGCCGGGGGTGAGATCCACCGTGGCCGCATCCGCGTCCCAGTTGGAGTCGAACGGCACATCCTCGGTCTGGGTCCGGTGCAGGATGTTCTCCATGCAGTCTTCAGAAAGCCAGGGCCCGCGCGGCGGATAGATCCGGAATCGCTTGCGGCCCTTCACGTGCAGCAGCAGCGTTTCAGACACGTCGGAATGATAGAAGACCTGCGCCTTGGGCGAGCTGATCAGGATGCCGCCATAGGCGCGCACCGGCTTGTAGCCGGGGTTGAGCTTTTTCAGCTGGGAGAACAGGCCGTCGAACAGCGGCTTGTAGACCGGATCGGTGTTCATCGCCTCGCGCAGATTGATCCAGAGCTTGCCCTGGCGCACCGCCTCGAGAAGCTCGCTCCCGCTCATATCGCCAGGATATCCAGCGCGCCAGCTTTCGCGGTCCGCGGGATCGTCACCCATGGTGCAGTAATCGATCAGCGAGCGCGGATGGCGGTTCAAAAGCGCCGCCAGCGCAAGATCGGTGAACTCCGGCGCCAGGTGCAGCCGGTGACGGGCCACCATCACGCCATTGCGAAACTCGGATCGCTTCTCGTCATTCCAGTCGATGAGAACAGGTTCGGTCATAGGGGGCTCCCCGTCACAAAGCGGGACGCTTCACGCGTCATCGCCCAGAAACGAGCAAGCGGCGTGCCGGATGCGCGACGCCGCGTCGCCCGTCAGGGCCACATCTGGGCGGCGTGCAGCACCCTCAGGACGCGCACGGCGGACGCGCTTTCGGCATAGATCACACTGTAATTCGGCGGAACAAAGAGCTCGCGGGTCGCCTCGACTTGGCCGGCACGGCAGCGTTTTGGATATTCCGGCAACTGGCCCACCTTCAGCTGGATGAGGTCCAGCAGAGCGAGCGCGGCATCCGGATTGTCATCAGAAATGTAATCAATGATGGCTGTCAGGTCGCCAATCGCCGGCGCGGACTATTCCAGCTCAGGCATCGCGTTTGGCCGCGATACGCTCGCGTAAGCTGCCGATCACAGAATCGTGTGGCGTTGTCGGCGCCGGATCGACCAGCGCTTCTTGAACCTTGTCTCGAAACCAGACGTCATAGGTTTCGGGATTCGCCGTCAGGCCGACAGGAAGCCCGCCTTCCGAAGCGATGCGGGTCAGCAAAATGCGCACAGCGTCCGACAGGGTCAGGCCGACACTGGAGAGAGCCTCATTGGCCTGGGCCTTGAGGTCATCGTCCACACGCAAGTGAAGCATGGAGGTCCGCGCCATGGTGTCGTCTCCTCTTTTGAGCTCCCCATGGTGTACTTCAAATGAGATACGCTCATGTCAGCGCGCGCCAATAAGGCGCAAAAAGCCCCGGCGTCACCGCCGGGGCTTTTGATGAACCAGGGGGATCGCCCTATTTTTTCTCTTCGGGGATCACCGTACGCAGGTGCAGTTCCTTGAGCTGGCGCGGTTCGGCGTAGGCCGGGGCGTTCATCATCAGATCGCGGGCCTGCTGGTCTTTGGGGAACATCACGACTTCGCGCAAATTCTCGACGCCGGCCAGCAGCATGACGATGCGGTCCACGCCCGGCGCGATGCCGCCGTGGGGCGGGGCGCCGTAGCGGAAGGCGTTGAGCATGCCGCCGAACGCCTCCTCCACCACATCCGCGCCATAGCCGGCGAATTCAAACGCTTTCAGCATCACGTCGGGGCGGTGGTTCCGGATCGCGCCGGAGGAAAGCTCCACCCCGTTGCACACGATGTCGTACTGATAGGCGCTCATGCCCATCAGCGCCTCGTGATCGCTGGGGTCCAGCGCCATGAAGGCGTCGACATCCATTTGCGGCATGGAGAACGGGTTATGGGAGAACTCGATCTTCTTGTTCTCCTCGTCCCACTCATACATGGGAAAATCGACGATCCAGCAGAACTTGAAGACATTGTCCTCATAGAGCTCCAGCTCGCGGCCCACCCGGTTGCGGGCGTTGCCGGCGAAGCTGGCGAAGTCTTTCGGCTGGCCGGCGGCGAAGAACACCGCATCGCCGGCCTCAAGGCCAAGCTGGGTGCGGATCGCCTCGGTGCGCTCCGGGCCGATATTCTTGGCGATGGGACCCGCGCCTTCGATTGCGCCGTTCTCTTCACGCCAGAAGATGTACCCCAGCCCTGGCTGGCCTTCTTTCTGGGCCCAGCTGTTCATCCGGTCGCAGAACGCTCTGGAGCCGCCCTTCGGCGCCGGGATCGCCCAGACCTCGACCTTGGGGTTCTTCTCGATCATCCCGGCAAAGACCTTAAAGCCTGAGCCGGCGAAATGCCCGGTCACGGACTCCATCTCGATGGGGTTTCTCAAGTCCGGCTTGTCGGAGCCGTACTTGCGCATAGCCTCGGCGTACGGGATCCGCGGGAAGGCGTCGTCGGAGACGCCGCGCCCGGCCGCGAATTCGCGGAACACGCCCGCCAGCACCGGCTCGATCGCCTGGAACACGTCTTCCTGCTCGACGAAGCTCATCTCCATGTCGAGCTGGTAGAATTCGCCCGGCGCGCGGTCGGCTCTCGCGTCTTCATCGCGGAAGCAGGGCGCGATCTGGAAGTATTTGTCGAAGCCCGCGACCATGATCAGCTGCTTGAACTGCTGGGGAGCCTGGGGCAGCGCGTAGAACTTGCCCGGATGCAGGCGCGACGGCACCAGGAAGTCGCGCGCGCCTTCCGGGCTGGAGGCGGTGAGGATCGGCGTCTGATATTCCAGGAAGCCCTGCTCCACCATGCGGCGGCGAAGCGAGTCGATGATCTGCGCGCGCAGCACGATGCGCTTGTGCAGGCTCTCCCTGCGCAGATCCACATAGCGGTGCTTCAGGCGCACTTCCTCAGACCAGTCCGGCTCGCCGAACACGGGCAAGGGCAGCTCTTCGGCGGCCGAATGGATGGACAGATCCACCACCCGCAGCTCCACCTCGCCGGTGGGCAGGTTCGCGTTCACCGTCTCGGACGAGCGCGCCACCACTTCGCCGGTCACCTGAACCACGCTTTCAACGCGCAGGCGCTCCAGCGTCTCGAAATTGGGATTGTCCGGCTCCAGCACGCACTGGGTCAGGCCGTAATGGTCGCGAAGGTCCACGAACAACAAGCCGCCATGGTCGCGCTTGCGATGGATCCAGCCGGACAGCCGCGCGGTCTCGCCCACTTGGGCCTTGCGGAGCTCTCCGCACGTATGGGTGCGATAGGCGTGCATGGAAAATCCGTTTCGATTGGGTCGGCGTATTGGGAAGGGCGGAAAAGCAAGGAAACCGGTGCATCTGTCAAGGCGGGGACAGGCCCTGGCGGCCCCCTGCACTGCTTTGCGCTCAAGCTTGTGGCGCGCCGCAAACAGGACAAGGGTCACGGCCATGCGCGGGTCCATCTTCACATATGGCTTCTGGGCCATCGCCGGCGGTCTGGCGATCTTGTGCCTGCCTATGCTGCTGCTGCCCGGGCGCGGCCCGGCGGTGTGGGCGGTGGGGGTGTTCGCGCAACTGTTTCGCGGCTGGCTGAGGCTTTGCGGCGTGCGGATCACCTATCGCGGCCTGCACCATCTGGACGGTGTCGGCCCGGCGGTGTTTGCGTCGAAGCATCAATCCTATGGCGACGGCCTGGCTCATCTGGCGCGCAATCCCGCCCTCGCCTATGTCATCGGCGACCACATGCTGCGCTTTCCCGTGGCGGGTCTGTATCTGAAAAAAGCCGAGGCCGTGGTGGTGGACGACGCCGCCGGGCGCCGCGCGGCGGGCGCCTTTGACGAGGGCGTGGCGCGCCTGGCCTCGGATGGGCGCCCGGCGCTGATCTTTCCCGAGGGCGGGCTCACCAAAGTCGGCCATGGCAAGCGCTATCGCCGCGGCGTCTGGAAACTCGCCCGCGCCCTGGAGCGGCCCGTTGTACCGGTGGCCACCAATCTAGGCTGCTTCTGGCCCGAGCAGGAGCGCCGCCTTTATCCCGGCGAGGCGGTGATCGAGTTTCTGGCGCCGCTGACGCCGGGCGACGACTCGCGGACCTTCATGACCGAGCTGGAGCGCGTGGTGGAGATCCGCACTCGCGCCCTGGAGGCCGAAGCTCTGGCGCGACGCGGCGAAGCGCCCTCGCCGGTTTAGAGGATCCCAGTCGGCCTTCGGGCCGCCACCCGCGCCCGTGAGGAATTCGCGCGCCTCTCGCCACCCCACGCGAAGCCAGCGCTCGCCCAAGCGCCCCGGCCAAGCGGCCCTCCAAGCGACCTTCACAGCGCCTGTCCAAGCGCCCCACCAAGCCCCACCCAAACGACCGGCCCAGCCTCCATCCCACCGCAAAGTATAAGTGAGTGAACGCTCACTCACTCTTGACAGCGCCCCTCGCCTGAGGCAAAGCTCCCATGGTGAGTGAGCGTTCACTTACTTTTTGGGTCCCGGCGATGACGAGCCGGACGCGAACCGAAGACAGCGCGAACCGAAGACAGCGCGGACCGTAGACAGCGCGAACCGAAGACAGACGGAGACGCCAACATGACCCGGCATGGCATGAGCGAGACGAGCCTTCAGGGCGCCGACGTGCGCGGCGTCACCGCCGCCGACGGCAGCGCCAAGGCGCGCATCGAGCGCGCCGCCCTCACCCTGTTCGCCCTGAACGGCGTGGACGGGGTCACGACGCGCGAGATCGCCGCCGCGGCCGGCGTGAGCGAGGGGCTGATCTATCGCCATTTTTCTAACAAGGACGCTTTGGCGCTCGCCCTGTTCGAGACCATCCATGCGCGCATCTACGCCCTGGTGGCTGCGGCGCTGGACGGCGCGGAGGACTTCAACGCGGCGGTGCAGCGGGTCGTGGCGGCCTATTGCAAGGCCGCCGATGAGGACCGAGTGCTGTTTGAATATCACATCACCCACATGTTCCGCTTCGGGCGCACCGACACGCCGGGCCGTCCCGATCCCACCACGCTGATCGCGAAGCGCATCGAGCAGGCCATGAAGGACGGCGACTGCCCGCGCGGCGATGCGGAAATCAAGACCGCAGCCGCCCTGGGCGTGGTGCTACAGCCGGCCGCCCACCGCATGGCGGGCCGCTTCGACATCAAGATGGAGAACCGCGCCGCCAGCCTGGCGCGCGCCGCCCACGCCGCCCTGAAGGAGGCGTAAGCCATGACCGATTTTCCCTACGAAACCCGCAAAGCCACCGGAGGGCCCGCTATGGCCAGGGCCAATGTTGAAACCTGGATCCGCTCCGTCGGCTTCGAGATCGCCTACTGGCTGATCACCATCGTGTTCGCCATCGCTTGCGCGCTCCTGGCGCTGGTCCCGGGCCGCAAGCTCGTAAGCTGGGGCCTTCAGATGTACGGCTCGGCGCAGGTGGCCGCGATGAAGTGGATTGCGGGGATCACGGTGGAGATTCGCGGCCGTCACCGCCTGCCCGATGAGGCCGTGGTCATCGCCGCCAAGCACCAGAGCTGGGGCGACGGCTTTGTGATGCTCAGCCAGGTGACGCGCATCGCCTTCGTGGCCGGCGACCATCTCTTGAAATTCCCGCTGGTGGGCGCGATCCTGACCAAGGTCGGCGCGATCTGCCTGTCCAACGCCGGCGGCGAGGACTCCCGCGCCCGCCTGCAGCAGGGGATCGACCAGCTGCGCGAAGATCCCCGCGACGTGCTGATCTATCCCGAAGGCCATCTCTCCGCGATCGGCGAGCGCCATCGCTACCGCACCGGCGTCTGGCGTCTGTATGAGGGGCTGCAGCGCCCCTGCACGCCGGTCGCCACCAATCTGGGACTGTGCTGGGACCGCCAGAGCTTCTTCAAGCGCAAGGGCCGGGTCGTGCTGGAGTTTCTCGATCCCATCGCACCGGGAATGGACAAGGACGCTTTCATGGCCGAGCTTGAAACCCGAATTGAAACGCGCACCCGTGCGCTCGAGGCGGAGGGCCGCTAGATGAGCCTGAAACTCGCCGCCTCTTTGATGACGCAGCGCCGCTATCTGCCCATGTGGATCGGCCAGGTCTTCGGCGCCTTCAACGACAATCTGTTCCGATGGTCGCTCGTGGTCCTGGCCACCTTCGAGGGGCTCACCGTCTTTGATCTGCCGCCCGACCAGATGACGCCCATTGCGGCGACCATCTTCACCCTGCCGATTTTCCTGTTTTCCGCCGTCGCAGGCCAGGTCGCCGACCGCTACGACCGCACCAAGATCATGCGGGTTCTCAAATTCATCGAGATTTTCCTGATGATCGCCGCGGCGATCGGCTTCATCTTCTCGCTGCCCTTCGTGCTTCTGGGCGTGCTGTTCATGATGGGCGTGCAGACGGCCTTCTTCATCCCGGCGCGCACCTCGGCCATGCCGACCCTGATGGCGCCCAGCGAGCTGGTCACCGCCAACGCGGTCATGTCCGGCGCCATCAATGTGGCGATCCTGGGCGGCGCCATCGGCGCGACCCTGCTGATCGCCCAGGCCGGCGGTCCGCTCATCGTGGGCGGCGTCCTCATCGTGGTGGCGATCCTCGGCTGGCTCGGCATGCGCCAGGGCGCGCCGGCCCCCGCCTTCGACCCGCAGCTGAAGGTCAGCGCCAACATCGTTGCGGAAACCGTGCGCATGCTGGGCTTTTTGTGGCGCGCCAAGGACGTGTTCCGCCCGGCGGTGGGCGTGGCGTGGTTCTGGATGATGAGCGCCGCCGTCCTCACCGTCCTGCCGCTCTTCGCCCGCAATGCGCTGGGCGCCGATGAAAGCGTCGTCGCCTTCTTCCAGGTGCTGTTTACGCTGGGCGCCATGCTGGGCGCGCTTGCGACCGGCGTGCTCAATCGCGGCGAGGACGCGCTGATCTTCACCGTCATCGGCGCAGCCGGCCTGGTGGTGTTCGCCGGCGATCTGGCGCTGAGCACCGGCGGCGGCGCGCCCCCGGACGGCGTCTTGGTCGCCCTGCCCGCCTTCCTGGCGGACCCGGCCAACCGGCGTGTGATGATCGATCTGTTCGGCGCGGCGGTGTCGGGCGGCCTGTTCCTGGTGCCGCTTCTGGCCATGGCCCAGCGCCGGGCCGATCCCGAACGCCGGGGCCGCCTGCTGGCTGCGGCGGGCATCCTGAACGGTGCGGCTGCGACACTTGGACCCTTCGTGCTGTTCTTCCTCGCCCGGCTGGGCCTGCCGGTGGAGGCCGCCTTCTGGTTTGTGGCCTTTGGATCGGGCGTTGCGGGCCTGTTCTTCGCCTGGCGAATGATGGTGCGGCGGCGAGAGGCGGCGGCGTGAAAGCGCCGCTCGCCAAACGCGGCGGATGGGTCTATTCACGCCGCCCATGGAATGGATCGCCGACACCTCATCTCTGAACGCGGCCTGCGCAGATCTTGCAAAGGCCGATTACGTCGCCGTGGACACCGAGTTCATGCGCGAGAGCACCTTCTGGCCCCAGCTCTGCCTGATTCAGGCGGCCGGAGGCGACCGTGAGGTGCTCATCGACCCGCTGGCCGAGGGCATCGACCTCACCGCATTCTTTGATCTCTTGCGCAACACCGACGTTCTGAAGGTCTTCCACGCCTGCCGCCAGGATCTGGAGATCTTCTACCACATGGGCGGCGGGCTCATCCCGGCGCCCCTGTTCGACAGCCAGGTGGCCGCCATGGCCGTGGGGCTGGGCGATTCCATTAGCTACGACAATCTCGTCCGCTCGCTTTTGAACGGCGATGTGGACAAGGGCTCGCGCTTCACCGACTGGTCGCGCCGGCCCCTGAGCGACAAGCAGAAGGTCTACGCGCTGGGCGACGTCACCTTCCTGCGCGATCTCTACCCGATCCTCGCGCAGAAGCTCGCCGACGAAAACCGCGAGGCGTGGCTCGCCGAGGAGATGCGCCTGCTCTCCAACCCCGCGACCTACCAGATGGACCCGCAGGACGCCTGGAAGCGCCTGAAACTGCGCAAGACCACCCCCAAATGGCTCGCCGCGCTGAAGGCCGCCGCCGAATGGCGCGAGAGCGAAGCCCAGACCCGCGATATTCCGCGCAGCCGGATCATGAAGGATGACGGGCTCTATGAGCTCGCCCAGGCCGCGCCCACCACCACCGAGGAGCTCGCGGGCCTGCGCGCCGTGCCGCGCGGCTTTGAACGCTCCAAGCCCGCCGAGCGCCTGATCGAGCGGCTCGTCACGGTTCTGGCCGATCCCAAGGCCCACGCGCCCGAGATCGACAAGCGCCCGCCCCCGTCCAGCAATATCGGCCCGGTGGTGGAGATGCTCAAAGTCTTCCTCAAGGTCGTCGCCGAACAGGACGGCGTCGCCGCCCGCCTCATCGCCACCGTCCCCGACCTGGAACTCCTCGCCGCCGACGACGACGCCGACATCCCCGCGCTAACCGGCTGGCGCCGCGATGTGTTCGGCGTTGAAGCGCTCAAACTCAAACGCGGCGAGATTGCGCTGGTGCTTGAGAACGGGCGGGTTGAGGTTGTTGAGCTGGAGTAGGCGGGCGGCGCGCGTGTTGAAACCTGCGCACCTCGCGCCTGCCTCAGATCGCCTTGCGCGCGCCGATGGATTGCAGCACCCGGCACTCGCCCACCCGCTCGCTGGCGCAGGCGTTTAGCACACGTTCAAGCTCGGCCTTCAGCGATGTGAGTTTTTCAATTCGATCCGCGATCGCATCCACATGCCTTTGGGCGATTGTATCGACCGCTGCGCATGGCCGGTCCGGATCCTCGCCAAGATCGAGCAACTCGCGCACCGAGGCCTGGTCAAAGCCCAGCTCACGCGCCTGGTTGATGAAGCCGAGCCGCTCCAGGGCCGCACCGTCATAGCGGCGGTGGCCGCTCGCCGCCCGCTCAGGCTCGGCCATCAATCCATTCTGCTCGTAATAGCGGATGGTGGTGATTTTCACCCCGGTGCGCCGGGACAAGTCGCCGATGGCGTATGTGCGCGTCATGTCGTGTCGCCCTTGCATCTACAGTCACTGTAGATCGTATACGGGAGACCGGACTGCAAGGCGCAGCGCGAATCGGAGGCGAGAATGGCGGGATCCTGCTGCAGCGAGCAGCCGAAATTCGATGGTATGAGCGCCGGTTTCAAACGCGCGCTCTGGATCGTGATCGCAATCAATGCGGTGATGTTCGCCGTGGAGATGGCGGCGGGCGCGCTGGCCGGGTCCCAGGCGCTCAAGGCCGACGCCCTGGATTTTCTTGGCGATACGATCACCTACACCCTCAGCCTTTATGTCATCGGTCGCTCGGTGCGTGCGCGGGCTTCGGCTGCGTTGTTCAAGGGCCTCGGCCTTGCGCTCATGGGGCTCTGGGTTTTTGGCTCGACCCTGTGGCAGGTCTTCGTGCTCGATCAGCCGGACGCGCCGGTCATGGGCGCGGTGGGCTTTCTCGCGCTCGCCGCCAATCTCGCCAGTGTTTTCGTGCTGATGGCCTATCGCGACGGCGACTCCAATGTGCGCTCGGTCTGGGTGTGCAGCCGCAATGACGCCATCGGCAATGTCGCAGTTATCGGCGCTGCAGGGCTGGTGGCCCTGACCGGGTCGGCTTGGCCGGACCTCATGGTCGCCGCGCTCATGGCCGGGCTCTTCCTCTGGTCGGCGGCACAGATCATCCGCCTGGCGCTCGATGAGCTGAACGAAGACTCAGCCCCGGCCCGAGCCGGCGCCGCCGAGCATTGAGCCGTCAACGCTTTCAACTCCTCCTGAAGAAGCAGTTCTGATGACCAAGCCGACCTTTAAAACCCTCCTGGCCTCCGGCGCGCTCGCGATGGCCGCCGCACCAGCTTTCGCGATTGATCCGGCCGGGCAGCAGGATTTTGGCGACCATGAGGCCCGTGAGCACGACGGTCACGGCCAGGACGATCATGGCCAAGAGGATCACGGCGATGAACACGGCCACGGGCATGGGCACGGCGCTGACACGATCGTGGTGCGCGCCACGCGCACAGGGCGCGGCGTCGAGGACCAGCCGATCCGGGTCGAGATGATCAATCGCGAGGAAATCGAGGAAAAGGCGATCATGCGCCCCGGCAATATCGCCATGCTGGTCAACGAGACCGGTGGTGTACGCGTGCAGGTGACCTCGCCTGCGCTCGGGGCCGCCAATATCCGCATGCAAGGGCTCTACGGCCGGTACACCCAGCTTCTGGCCGACGGGCTGCCGCTTTACGGCGGTCAGGCCGCTTCCATCGGCCTGTTGCAGATCCCGCCCACCGATCTTGCGCAGGTGGAAGTGATCAAAGGCTCGGCGTCCTCGCTCTATGGCGCGTCGGCGCTCGGCGGCGTGATAAACCTGGTGTCCCGGCGCCCCGCCGAAGCGCCCTATGCCGAGGTGCTGTTCAACGCCACGACGCGCGACGGGCAGGACATCACCAGCTTCGCCTCCACACCGTTAAACGGCGCGCTGGCCGTGTCGCTGACAACCGGCGCGCATCGCCAGAGCCTTGTCGACCTTGATGATGATGGCTGGATCGACATGCCCGGTTACGAGCGCTTCACCGCCCGCCCGCGCGTTCACTATGAAGGCGAGGACGGGTCCACGGCCTATATGACGCTTGGCTTTATGACTGAGCAGCGCGATGGCGGAACCCGCAGGGGATTCACCGTGCCCAGCGGCGATTTTTTCCCGCAGACCCAGGACACGACGCGCTTTGATGCCGGGCTGACCGTCCAGCGGCCAATTACTGAGACGCTTGATCTCAATCTGCGCGCCGCGGGCATGGTGCAGGACCATGAGCACCGCTTTGGCGATCTGCTTGAAAGTGACACCCATGACACCCTGCTTCTGGAAGCCTCGCTTGCCGGCGGGATGAACCGAACCGACTGGATTCTCGGAGCCGCCTACCAGGCCGATGGATTTCAATCCGACACCTTCCCCGCCTTTGATTACAGCTACGAGGCCCCCGGCGCCTTCGCTCAGATCGATCACGACGTCACCGATACCCTCTCGGCGTCCCTGAGCGCGCGCGTCGATGATCACAGCGAGTACGGCGTGCAGACCAGCCCGCGGATCTCTCTGCTCTACAAGCCCGGCGACTGGACGATTCGCGGCTCCTGGGGTCAGGGATTCTTTGCGCCGACGCCGTTTGTTGAGGCCATAGAAGCGGCGGGCCTGTCACGGCTAGAGCCGCTTTCCGGCATTGAGGCGGAAACCGCCACCACCGCCTCGATCGATGTGGGCTATCGCACCGGCGCGTTCGAGGGCGGGCTCACTGTCTTTGCGTCCGATGTTGCAGGCGCCGTGCAGCTTCAGGCGTTCGCAACAACGCCCAGCGGCCCGCTGGACGGGGTGAGGCTTGTGAACGCCGGCGGGGAGACTGAAATCCGCGGGTCAGAGCTTTTGCTGCGCTATTTCTGGCGCGATTTTAAATTCACCGGCAGCTATCTCTATCTCGACGCCAGCGAGTCGGCCCCGGGCGTTGCCGGCCGCCGTGAGCTGCCGCTCACCCCGCAGCACTCGGCAGGCTTCGTCGCCATGTGGGAGCGCCATGGCACGGGGCGACTGGGCTTTGAAGCCTATTACACGGGCCAGCAGCCGCTTTACGACAATCCCTACCGGAGCCAGAGCGAGCCCTATGTCCATCTGGGCCTGCTGGGCGAGATCGTGCTGGGCTCCACCAGCCTTTTCATCAATCTGGAAAACTTGCTGAACGTCCGCCAGACCGACGAGGATTCAATCCTGCTGCCCGCTCGCGCGCCCGATGGCCAGTGGACCACCGATGTCTGGCAAAGCACGGACGGCTTCATCATCAATGGCGGCGTCCGCTTCCGGTTCGGCGGATGAGGCCGTCCGCCTCATCGCCACCATGCCCGGCCTGGAACAGCTCGCCGCCGACACCGCCAACATCCCCGCCCTCACCGGCTAACGCCGCACGGTGTTTGGCGACGAAGCCCTGAAACTCAAGCGCGGCGAGATTGCGTTGGTGCTTGGGAATGGGCGGGTCGAGGTTGTGGAGCTGGAGTAGGTGGGCCGCCGAACAGGCCTTGTTACCACGCAATTTTGGCTAAGAATCGCCGAAATACTGCACGTATATTTCTTGAGCCATCATATTGTACTTACTGGCATTATATTTTTCGAAATCAGTAACTTTAAGTCCAGAAAGTGAGGCTTTAACATTTTGAAAGTCAGTCGGATGATTCGACGCAACCATTTTTCTCATTAAAATAAGCATCGTATTCAATTTAAACGTAGTCAACATACGCCCTTTTATGGCGCGCTCCGTAGTCCAATTTTCATTCGGCAATACACATCTGACCCCTGAGAGAAATCCATTGATTTCATCTCGACAAAACTCAACGTACCTATCCAAAACTTCGAGGTTGGCGCGGCTGGAAATACTATCCTTCTCGTCGTCTAAAAACTTTTCAAACAAAGTACCACTCTCTGTTGGTCTCACCAGGTATTTAAGTGCATAACTAATGACGGACGCTTTCTTCACTTTGTCCTTATCGAAAAAATATTGTTCTACTTTATTTTCTAGCGGCCCATTAGAGGCATTGAGCTCCTCCAGAACACGAGTGGCGATGGACCCGTCAGAAAAAGGATCAAGGACCAACTCAATTGCTTGTATAAGGTCTGATTTTACATTTGTTTGCTTACTATTAATTTCTTTAAAAAGAGTCGCCTCAAATTTCTCCCGATCTTTATCAGTTATTGTTTCGGGAAAAACAATGCCGGTAACCAAAAGGTTTTGCTTACCCCGCAAAGAACTGATTGCAGGGTCATCATTAATGTCTTCATAATATGAGTAGGTACGGTGTTGGCCATCTATGAGGCCAATTGAGTTCACGCGGCTGGGTATTTTAATCTGCGCAGGAGATGCAGCGTGTTCGGTATTTGGCTCGATATCTTTATCCTTTGGTTCAATAATTTTATACTCCGTATCACTAGGAAGCGTAGCGACAATATTATTCAGAAATACGCGCCCCTCAACTCGAAGATAGCGACGAATCTCTTCAATTTTCGATTTAGAAATCAGACGCTGATAAACGCTCTTCGAAGATCGCCAACCATCTTTCCGAAAAACATATGCCCGCTGTAATAACGATTCCGGGTCGATGTAAAACGAAAGAACTTGGAATCCCTTGGGAAGAGACGATCCACTTTTAGGAAGGTGTTGACCTTTGTAAGTGCCATGGGATTGAACATTTGAAAATGCCCCTGCTTTTCCGATTGTTTCCTGTTTGATCTGCAAGAAATCAAGCAATTCAGCTCTCGCTGACACTTTCACACCGTCAACGACATTTCTAAAATATCTGGCTACCGGATAGTCAAGGTAAGTCAGTTTATTAATAAGACTTTTATGTGAAATATCTACCCCGTTAAGGCTACAATATACTATTTAAATAGTCGCTTGCTCCGGATCATAGTTCTCCAATGCACTTGAAAAGTCCGAACTTTTTGTCATCAGAAAATCAATGAAATCATCTTTATTATCAAGGATAATATTGTACTTTTCCGATTTACCTTTTAAATGATCGCCGACATTCGCACGTGAAGACGTCGTATACTCCAATAGGATAACTAAATTCTCATACACAAATACATCGTCGAAATCAGTATTTACACTAGAAAATTGAAAGTTCTTGTTGGCTGCATTCGCACAGCGCTGAAACCCGCTTCCGGTAAATATTCCCCTAATTAATTTCGCATGGTCTAATTCCTGCTTACGCTGAATCTTTTCAACCGCGCTAAGCTTCTTTTTTTTAACAGTTTTATTTTTCGGCTTGCTTGGCATTTTATTCAGCCGCGTCCTTTAGTACTCGCCATTCTTCGGGAATCTGCGCCACTCGCTCCGTTAGCCGAGGTCGGCGCACCGGTGCACCTGACGGGCGCATCGGAAGTTCGCCACGTTCAAACTTTTCTTGGCGTTGCCGCGCGATCTCAATGTATTTTTCGTCCCTATCGATCCCAACAGGTATCCGATGGTGCTTGATTGCCGCGATTGCAGTCGACCCAGCACCCAGAAATGGATCAAGAACGACATCTCCACCATCGCTGAACGCAAGAACGCACCGCTCTGCCAATTCAATCGGAAACTGACACGGGTGACTGGTTTTCTCGGGGTGGTTAGCTTTTACGTTCGGTAGGTCCCAAACGTTTGCGTCGGCGAAGGCTCGTTCAGGTTCAAACTCCCAGAAATCAGAAGGGTTTTTTCCAGATTGGTTTCCGCTAGGTTGCCCAGCTCTGTCACCTTTATGAGATGAGTGCCTTTTACCTGGATAGAGCTGTGGAACGCGAATTGCCTCGAGATTGAATTTCCAATTGGAAGATTTGCTAAACCAAAGCATGGTCTCATACCGTCCTGAAAGCCTAGTTTGGGCATGCAGGCCAAAGTTAAAGCGCCAGATTATTCGATTTCTTGGCTT
>Ga0307966_1000032_pt1 | contig 102688 bp, 96 predicted proteins | sample OrgLakmetagen646_FD_203141 | JGI IMG/M metagenome (GOLD analysis project Ga0307966, IMG submission 203141) | Saline water microbial communities from Organic Lake, Antarctica - #646 | ecosystem: Environmental > Aquatic > Non-marine Saline and Alkaline > Saline | place: Antarctica: Organic Lake... | reverse complement strand
CTGTCGTTGACCAAAAAGCCGAACTGAGCCACTTTCCGAACGTGTCGAGGCACCTCGATACGACAATGACCTGATGCCAAATCAGCCAATCATTCCGCGCATAGGACGTTATCTGAGACAACCAAGCGGGTTTCCCATAGATCCGGACCAGCGCATCCAACTCCTGACCTGCTCTGGCCCCGGAGATACTGGTGTAGGCCATCAAGCACAGGTTCTCGCGGCAACAATCGTCGTTCACAGCCAGCATGCGGAACTTATGGGAAGCACCAAAGCTGCCGGACACAAAATCCAAGGACCAACGCTCCCCTGGACGCAAAGCCACTAGCATTGGCGTGCGCGACGCACGCGCACGTTTGCGGCCCCCTGGCGTTCTGATCCTCCAATGACTTCAGGCGATGGGTATCAGAGACGTTCATGCCGCCGTATTTGGGCTTCGGTAAAACGGCTCTGTCACATTTGTTTGCTCCTTCGAAGGTTGAGCAAACTCTACATCAAAGTGAGGGAAGTTTCGGGGGGCAGGTCAGGCTTGATCAATCTTGTGAGCGCCAGATAAAACTGGGGCAGAAACGTGCTTGCTGTCGGGCCGCGAGAAATTGCAAGGCTCTGGACCGTAGACGAGCGCATTGTAAACGTGAATTGGCCAAACTGAGAGCCTTGGGTTGGTTCACCGTTCGCCGACAAGGCGCACGCAGGGGCGTCACGCAATACGGTCTGGCCATAGCGAAGATCCTCGATAGCACACAAAGCGCTTGGCCGAATCCTGGCCCGGTTTCGATCTGCGCATGCAAGGCCGCGCGGGCCCTTATATCGTGCCTTTGTGCGTCAGTGTCAGTTTCCCCGCGTCCTCTCTCGCTGACGGAACCGAATGGGCGCTCGCGCAGGAGATCCTCTATGTGGAGGGACAAGGGCCTTACGGTAGTAGGATGCACGCATTGATCCGCACGGACCGGGCGGAAGGCAGATTAACCTTGCGCGCCCCAGCAGATTTCACGGTGCCTGTGCACAAACCCATCTGCTCTCATGCGTGCTCAGCGCCTGCCAGACAGTGGACTCAGAGGTGACCGAAGTCGTCATGACACTATAAGGCGCAAATTTTGACTTGGCGTTATCCTCGGGCAGCATGACGTTTTTACGACTTCACCCCGTCGGGATTAAGGCTAAGGTTCCGCGGGATCAATCGGACGAAAGTAGCTTACCTAATGGGCGATCTGTGGGAAGGTCTATCGGAAGCGTTCCGGCTGCTTGTCACGCTGGATACAGATCTGGTCGAGATCACCTTGCGCTCGCTTCAGGTGACGCTGTCGGCTTTGGTGATCGGCTCTGCCATCGCCCTGCCGTTGGCAGCTTTTCTCGCCGTGCGTCGTTTTCGTTGGCGGCGTGCGGTCATTGCGGTCCTCAACGCGCTGATGGGGTTGCCGCCGGTCGTTGTGGGGCTTTTGGTATATGTGCTGCTTTCCCGCTCCGGGCCGTTCGGCGTATTGGGGCTGCTGTTCACCCCGACGGCGATGATCATTGCGCAGGTCATTATCATTGTCCCCCTCATCGCAAGCATCGCACACCAATCCCTGCGTGACCTTTGGTCGGAATATCACGACCTGCTCATCTCGATGAACGTCTCTCAGGCGCAAAAAATGCGCACGCTTTTGTGGGACGCACGGCGCGCCTTGCTCACGGCAGCATTGGCCGGGTTCGGCCGCGCCATTGGTGAAGTAGGGGCCATTATGATCGTTGGAGGAAATATTGACAACGCCACGCGCGTGCTGACGACAGCCATCGCCCTGGAGACGGGCAGGGGGGATTTCGCCCTCGCCCTGGGGCTTGGCATCATCCTTATCGGGCTGGCGATCACCGTCAATCTGGCGATCCATTGGCTCAGCCGCACCGAAGCAGAGGGCCGTTGGTGACCCTGTTTCCGCTCAAATTGCAGGCTGCACTATCGGCGCGGCGCGGCAAAGTGCTGGTCGGGCCCATCGATCTTGAGTTGGAGGGTGTCGGCGCCACGGTGGTGATAGGGCCGAACGGTTCTGGCAAAACCACCTTGCTGCGCATGATCCACGGCGCGGCGCGATTGACCAGTGGCGAAATCTCATGGGCCTGCGATGAAGCACGCGCGCGGCGCGCCCAGGCCTTTGTCTTCCAGCGGCCCGTGATGTTGCGCCGCACTGTCTTGGACAACCTGACCTACCCGCTGCAGATGCGCGGCACGGCGCGACGCCATGCTGCGGAGCAGGCAGAAATTTGGGCCAAACGAGTTGGTTTAGAGACGATGTTGGACCGTGCCGCGCATAATCTGTCCGGCGGAGAGCAGCAAAAACTGGCTCTCGCACGCGCCATGATCACGGCACCCTCGGTGCTGTTTCTGGATGAGCCGACTGCCGCGCTCGATGGGCGCGCCACGCGTGAGGTCGAGGAAGTCCTTTTGGAGGCCCGCGCGGCGGGAACCCGGCTCATCTTGTCCACCCATGATCTGGGGCAGGCCCGCAGGCTCGCCGACGATGTGGTATTCTTGTTGCAAGGACGGGTGCTCGAGCATACGCAGGCGCGAGAGTTTTTCAATGTGCCGCAAACGGCGCAGGCGCAGGCGTTTTTAAGAGGAGATATCGTCGAATGAAGCAGCTGGTTTTTCTGATGGTCCTATCGCTTTGGGGCGCGGGGGCCTCTGCGCAAGAAATGGTGCGTATGGCCGTGACGACATCGTTCCATAACTCCGGTCTGGCGGAGGTTCTGCTCCCGGCGATTGCCGATGATCTTGACGTCGAGGTGCAACTCCTGATCGTCGGCACAGGTCAGGCGCTTAAACTGGGGCAGGCGGGGGATGTAGACGCGATCCTCGTGCACAGCCGCGCGGCGGAGGAGGCGTTTATCGCCCAAGGCTTTGGCCCGTACCGCCGCGAGATCATGTACAATGACTTTGTTCTACTCGGCCCCGAGAACGATCCTGCCGGCGTCGCGAGCGCCCAAACGGCGGTTGACGCGCTCAAGGCGATCGCGGCGGCGAAGGCACCTTTCGTAAGCAGGGGCGATGACAGTGGGACGCATAAGAAGGAGGCGACCCTATGGGAGCGCGCAGGCCACGCTCCGGAACAATTTGGCCCGTGGTACAAGGCCGTGGGCGCCGGCATGGGCGCCGCGCTCAATACCGCTTCGGGCCTGGGGGCCTATGTCCTGTCGGATCGGGCGAGCTGGCTTAATTTCGGCAACAAAGGGGAGCTTGCACTTTTGTTCGCAGGGGATCCTGTGCTTTTCAATCAATACGCATACCTGCCCGTAAGTGTGCCACGCCACCCCCATGTCAAAGCGGAGTTGACTGCAAAGCTAGAGGCGTGGCTGGTGAGCCCCCGTGCGGCTGAACTGATCGACGGATATACCATCGCAGGTCAGCGACTGTTTACCTTCAATGCCCGGCCTTGATGCAGGCGACCGTGTGGGCGGCTGCCACAGGTTCGAGCGGCGGTTGTGCCGCGCGGCAGGCATCCTCCACAAACGGACAGCGTGATGCAAATCGGCAGCCGGGCGGCGGGTCCAAAGGGTCAGGCGGATCACCGGGGATGAGAAGCCGCTCCACCTTGCGCTTGCGGTCGACCGACGGCACGGCAGAAAGCAACGCTTTGGTGTAGGGGTGGCGCGGATCGTTGAACAGCGACAACCGGTCGGCGTATTCCACGATCTTGCCCATATACATGACTGCGATGTGATCGCTCATGTGCTGGACCACACCCAGATCGTGACTGATGAAGAGATAGGTGAGGCCAAGCTCCCGCTGAAGCCTTCGCAAAAGGTTGAGGATTTGCGCTTGGACGGCGACATCGAGCGCGCTCACCGCTTCGTCGCAGATGATCAGCTCCGGGTTGGTGGCAAGCGCGCGGGCGATGCCGATGCGCTGGCGCTGGCCGCCGGAAAATTGATGGGGAAAGAGCTTCATCTGCTCGGGGCGCAGGCCGACCTGCTCGAACAGCTCCGCGACGCGGGCAGGGCGCTGTGCCCCGGGGAGGGTGCCGATGCTGTCCATCGGTTCACGCACGATGGCTTCCGCCCGCAGGCGGGGGTTCAGAGAGGAGTAGGGATCTTGGAAAATGACCTGTACCTTTGCGCGGGCCTGGCGCAGGGCCTCTGGCTCCAGCGACAGGAAATCCTCCCCGCCAAGATCGACGGTCCCGCCGGAATTGGCCACAAGCCGCGCCACGCCAAGGGCCGCGGTGGTTTTGCCTGACCCGCTCTCGCCCACGATCGCGAGCGTCTCGCCGCGCTGCACCTCGAACGAGACATCATCGACCGCGTAGAGCCAGCTTTGTCTTCCCCACCGGCGCTTCACCGGAAAGCGGACAGAGAGATTTTTGACATCCAACAGGGGCGCGGTCATAGCTGGTTTGCCTTCCAGCAGGCGGAGTTCTGACCACCAAACCCCACCTCGGGCGGGCGGCTGGTGCGGCACTGCTCATCCGCCATGTCGCAGCGGGAGGCAAAGAGGCAGGCATCGTCGCCAAAGCTGGCCAGTGACGGGACGATGCCGGGGACCTCGGTTAGGTCGGGCCGCGCCTCTGTCAGTTCTGCCAGCAGGTGCGGCACGCAGGAAATCAGCCCCTTGGTATAGGGATGGCGAGGGTGGTCGATGACGGTCCGTACGGGGCCGTCCTCCGCCTTGCGGCCGGCATACATGACCACCATACGGTCGGCCATTTCCGCCACTGCCCCCATGTCATGGGTGATGAGGATAATGGCCGTGCCCGTCTCCCGTCCCAGATCGCGCAGCAGATCGAAAATCTGGGCCTGCACCGTTACATCAAGGGCTGTCGTCGGCTCATCGGCAATGAGGATTTTGGGGGAGCAGGCCAAGGCGATGGCGATCATCACACGCTGGCGCTGGCCGCCGCTCATCTGGTGAGGGTAGTCGCCGACACGGCTCTTGGCGTTGGGGATGCGCACGGCATCCAGCAGCTCGGTCGCGCGGCTCCATGCTTGGGCTTTGTTCATGCCTTTGTGCCGTCGCAGAACTTCGGCGATTTGTTCGCCTACCGTGTAGACGGGGTTGAGGGACGTCATCGGCTCCTGAAAGATCATCGAGATTTCATTGCCGCGAATGGCGCGCAATTCTGTGTCGTTCATGCGAGCCATATCGCGCCCGTCAAACAGGATACGGCCAGAGGCGACGCTGCCCACCCCTTCGGGCAGCAGTCCCATGATCGCCAAGGCTGTCATGGATTTGCCGCAGCCGCTCTCGCCCACAAAACTCAACGTCTCGCCTGCGTTCAGCTCAAGCGACAGATCGTCGATCACGGGCGTTTGACCGCCGCGCAGGGCAAGCTCGATCCGCAGGTTCTCGATCTTCAACAGCGGCTCTTTCATCGCTGCCTCAGCTTTGGGTTGAGCGCGTCATTCAGCCCGTCGCCCACCAGTGAGATGGCGAGGACCGTAACGAAGATCGCCACGCCGGGCACTGTGACGGTGTAGCTTGCGTCGAGGATGTATTCGCGGTTGCTGCCGATGATCTGGCCCCAACTGGCCACGTTAGGGTCTGTAAGGCCCAGAAAGCTTAGGCCTGCCTCGAACAGGATCGCGGAGCCGACCATAAGTGCCGCTTGGACGATGATCGGGGGCAGTGCGTTGGGCAGAATGACACTAAAGATCAGTCGGGCGTTCTTAACGCCGCCCGCGCGCGCGGCGGTGACATACTCCAGCTCGCGGATGCGCATGAATTCGGCGCGGGTGATGCGCGCAACGGCGGGCCATGACACAAGGCCGATGGCGAGTGTGATCATGGGCAGGGTGGCGCCGAAGAGAGCCACGATTACCATGGAGAACAGCAGCGTGGGCAGCACTTGGAAGAACTCCGTCAGGCGCATGAGCACTTCCTCGACCCAGCCGCGATAGAACCCCGCGAGCGCGCCGACGGTGATGCCGATGGTGACGGTGACGATGGCCGCCGATATGCCCACAGTGAGCGAGACTTTGGCCCCGTGGATGAGCATCGACAGCAGGTCTCGGCCCAGATAATCGGTGCCCATCAGATAGCCCTCCTGCCCCGGCGGGGTGAAGGGGATCCAGACCATCTCGAACGGGTCACCGGGGTAGATCATCGGGCCGAATATCGCGATGCCGATGATGAAGGTGAGCATCACAAGGCCGATCACAGCCGCATGGTTGCGGCGGAACATCTCAAAGGCTTCCGAGAAGGGCGAGCGGGCCTTGGGCGGGATATCGTTCATCATGCGCGCCCCCTCACGCGCGGATCGATCGCACGCAGCACCAGATCAGTGAGCAGATTGCCGATGATCACCACCAGCGCGGAGAAGAACAGGATGCCCAAAATAGTGGGCGTATCACGCGCAAGGATCGAGGTCAGCGCAAGCTGGCCCAGACCGGGCCACGAGAAGACCGTCTCGACCAGCACCGCACCGGAGATCACGGCGGAGAATTGCAGACCGGCAAGCGTGACCACCGGCGGCAGCGCGTTTTTGAGTGCGTGTTTCAGGGTGACTTCGCGCTGGCTCAGCCCCTTGGCCTTGGCGGTGCGGACATAGTCGGAGCCCAGCACCTCCAGCATGGAGGCGCGCGACAGACGCGAATAAAGGGCGAGGAAGATCGAGCCAAGCGTGATTACGGGCAGCACCATGTGGTGGGCCACATCCAGTGCCTCGACAAAGAAGTTCCCCTCGACCGTGACATCAGACATGCCGGCAACAGGAAACAGAGGGATCTTGAGCGAGAAAGCGATGAGCAGCAGGATGCCCGTCCAGAACACGGGCGCCGCATAGCCGAACAGCGCAAAAAGTGTGACGAAATAGTTGGCGATCCCGTTGGGATGGCGCGCGGAGAAGACGCCGAGCAGCACGCCGAGCACCAGTGCCAGAAATTGCGCGACCACCACCAGCAGCAGGGTGGCGGGCAACCGCTCGAAGATCAGCTCGGTCACGGGTGCGTTGTAGAAATAGGAGTAGCCCAGATCAAAGCTCATCACGCGGGTGATGTAGGCCACAAGTTGCACGAGGAATGGCTGGTCCAGCCCGTATTCCGCGCGGATTTGCGCCATGAGTTCCGCATCCGCACCGCCCATGGACGCGGCGATGGTGTCGGCCACATCACCGGGGGCGAGGTTCATCATGCTGAAATTCAACACGAGCACCGCAATCAGCAGCAACGCGGCATAGGCGAGCCGCTGGAGGATCGTGATCAGGATGTGCATGACGGACCTACGGTGCGGGGAAAAATGCCTGCCCCACGGAAGCGGGACAGACCAGTAGGAGAGGTTACTCTCTAAGATACACAAGGTCGTAGGGGGAGCTGGACGCCCAGATTCCCAGCGGCGGGTTGCCTACTTTGTTCGAGAATACCGTGTGGTAGGGCAGGGTGTTTGTCCAGTAAACGGGCAGGTCTTCGGCCAAGATCTGCTGGAACTCGGAATAGAGTGCTTTGCGCTTGTCGGGGTCGATTTCCTTGCCCGCCATCTCCATCAGCTCGTCAACCTTTGGATTCACATACTGCTGGGTGTTGGACCAGATGACGCCCGGTTTGATGTTGTCCGACGAATAGGTGCGGTGCACTCCGATCACCGGATCGCCCCAGTTGAACACCGTGTCCCACGTCATATCAAAGTTGTGGTTGGAGATTTTCTGGGCCCATGTGGGGAAGTCCACGTAGCTGTTCACGCTGACGTCGATGCCCACCTTCGACAGGGCCGCTTTGGTGAATTCCGCCTGCGGCTTGGTCGTGGGGTTGCCGTAGTCGATGGTCAGCGAGAAGCGCGTGCCATCGGCGCCGGCAGGGAAGCCCGCTTCGTCCAGCAGCGTGGTTGCTTTCTCGAGGTCGAGATCATAGCCATTGACACTGTCGTCGTAGAGGGGTGAGCCGGGATGGATGCCCGTCTTGGCCTCCTGCGAAATGCCTTGCATCAGCGCATTGAGAATGAAGTCCTTGTCGATGGAATAGGCGATGGCTTGACGCACCCGCTTGTCGCTCAGTGGGCCGTCGGAGCCCGTGTTGAACGCCAGCCAGTTGAGCGCGCCGATGGCGGCATAGCCTTCGTCGGTGACGGTAAGGTTCTCATTCTCCTTCATCCGCGCGATGTTGCGAACTGTGTTCTCGAAGGTGAGCATGTGCAGCTCGCCGTTCTCAATGCCGATGGTGCGGCTGCTGGCGTCCTTGATGATGCGGTAGACGATGCGGTCCAGATAGGGGCGCCCGTCGATGAAGAAATCATCGAACCGTTCGAGTACGATGTTCTGGTCGCGGTTGAACTCCACCAGCTTGAAGGGGCCAGAGCCCACGACATTATCGCTGTTTTGCGGATGGCTTTTGGGGTCCTGCCCGTCGCCATAGACATGCTTGGGTATGATGGGGAGAAGCTGGCTCGACATCGCAAGCAACAGCGCGGGATGCGGTTGGCTGAGATTGAAGATTGCCGTGTGCGCATCGGGCGTGTCGACGGAGGTGACGACGTCAAACATGGACTTGAAGGGGTGGTTGTCCTGCACGGTCTTGACGGAAAACGCGACATCCTCGGAGGTGATTGGCGTGCCGTCATGGAACACGGCGTTCTGCACCAGATTAAGGGTCATTTGCAGGCCGTCATCGGAAAAGCCCCAGCTCTCAGCCAGATAGGGCTGCGGCGTCCAATCCTCGTCATAGCGCAGGGGGGCCGCAAAAAGCTGCGCGCCCGGCGCGCCCGTGGCGATGCCCGACTGCACGGCGGGGTTAAGGTGGCGCGGCGTTTGCGCCATTGCGTGGATTAGGGTGCCGCCGCGCACCGGCTCTTCTGCATGGGCGCTGGTGGCGATAATGCTGACCAGCGCTGTGGCGGCCAGCAGTGATTTGAAGTGCTTTGTCACGTGTCGGACTCCCTGTTTATGTTAATTCAGAAGAATGCTAACGCGGGGTCATACCCTCACAAAACAGTTTTTCCAGACCCAGTTAGTGCATTCTTTAGGGGTATTCGCGGGGCCGCTACATTTTAAGCGGGCGTGCATTTATTTCAGGCGCACGGCCATCTGCTCAAAGCCGCCCGCCGTGCGCATTTCCTCGCAATGGGCGTGAAAATCGGCCACGGCGCGCGGTTGCCGCACGCGGGCTTGCATCACAAGGCCAAAGGGGCGGGGGGCGATGGCGTCGCGCAACGGCACCGCACGAAAGCCACCGCGCTGGTCGAGCACGGCAATCGGCTTGGCGTTGAGCAGGGTGAAGCCAAGGTTGGCCGCGACCATGGTGCGGATCATCGCCACCGAAGACGAGCTGTGCACGACCTTTACTTCGTGGCCTGCGCGGCGGAAAAAGTTGCTGTAATAGTTGTGTGTCCTGAGCAGATTCAGCTCGATCATCGGCCTGTCCGCCAGTTCCTCGAGGCTGACGCTTTGCTGCATCGCCAGTGGGTCATCCGCACTCAGTAGGGCAAACAACGGCAACTCGACCAGCGGGTGAAATACCTGCCCCTCCTCTACGGCTTCGCGGTAGGTGAAGGCCATATCCGCGCGCCCGTCTTGGAGATATCCTGCGACGTTATCCATATTTCCCTCCACCATCTCGAACCGGATACCGGGATGCCTGCGCTGGAACCCGGCGATGGCGTGGGGCAGAAACACGGCGGCGGCGGCGGAGAAACACGCCAGCCGGATCACCCCTCCCGTCGTGCCCCCCACGGCACTGAGATCAGCCGCGAACGTGCGGTATTTAGAGAGGAAATCGGCGATCAGTGTCAGGCATTGCTGCCCTGCTGAGGTCACGACCAGCCCCTTTGCGGGGACGCGGGTGAAGATATTAAAGCCCATATCCGCCTCCAACGCATCGATTGCAGCCGTGATCGAGCTTTGCGAGATGTTGAGATCGGCGGCTGCCCCGGAAATTGAGCCGGTCCGCCCCGCCGCCTCGACATAGCGCAATTGTTTGATCGTCAGCGTGGTCATCCTCATACCCCAGAAAATGTGGTTACTGACGCAGTTAAATCCAGTTTGTGGTGGGAAGCAAATTCAATAGCGTTTGTACAACCCCAAGTGAGGAGCCGCCGATGATCACGATTTATGCCGCCGCCAAGATCATCACCATGAACCCCGCCCATCCACATACCACCCATGTGGCCGTGCGTGACGGTCGCATTTTGGGCACCGGCACGCTGGAGGAGTTGGCGGGTTGGGGCGACTATACGCTTGATCAGCGGTTTGCCGACAAGGTGCTGATGCCGGGCCTGATCGAGGCGCATAGCCACCTGATGGAAGGATCGCTCTGGGCCTACACCTACGTCGGGTTTTTCGACCGGATGTCGCCGGAGGGTGAGATGCAGAAGGGGTGCAAAAACCTCGAGGACGTCCTGGCCAAGCTGTCGGAGGCGGAGGCCCGGATTGAAGATCCGGACGCGCCGATGCCCGCCTGGTCGCTCGATCCGATCTATTTCGACAATGTGCGCGTGACGCGGGCCGACCTTGACCGTGTGTCTTCGACCCGCCCCATCGGAATCATGCATGCCTCCGGTCATATTCTGAACGTGAACACCCGCGCGCTGGAACTGGCAGGGCTGTTGCGCACGGGCGTCAACCATGACGGCGTGCCTCTGGGACAGGACGGAATGCCCACGGGCGAGTTGAAGGGTCCGGACGTGATGACCCCGGTGAGCCCGCATGTGGGGTTTGACCGCGATATGCTGGCCTGCGACGAGACGGGGATGATCCGCTTTGGCAAACTGTGCGTGCGCGCCGGCGTCACGACGGCGACCGATCTGGCGAACAAGCTGCCGCCCGAAGTGGTGGCGCTGTTCACCGATGTGGCGGGTCGCAAGACCTATCCCGCGCGCATTGTCTCCCTGCGCTTTCACCACGGCGTCAGCCCGCAAGAGCTCATTGAGCATGCCGAAGCGCTCAAGCTGCAAAGCACCGATATGATGCGCCTGGGCAAGATCAAAGTTGTGGTCGATGGCTCGATACAGGGGTTCTCTGCCCGACTGCGGGAGCCGGGGTATTACAACGGCGCGCCAAACGGGCTGTGGTATATCTCGCCCGAGCATCTGGAATATATTCTGGAGCAGGCGCTGGCGCGTGGTCTGCATGTCAACACCCATACGAACGGTGATCAGGCGACGCAGCTGGTGATCGAGACGATGGAGCGTGCGCTGCGCAAACATCCAAGCGCCGACCACCGCTTTGTGCTGCAACATTGCCAACTTGCCGATGTGGCGCAGTTCCGCAAGATGGCCAAGCTGGGGTTGTGTGTGAACCTCTTTGCCAACCACCACTTTTATTGGGGTGACGAGCATTACCGCCTCACCGTCGGGCCAGAGCGTGCGGAGCGGATGAACGCCGCAGGCACCGCCCTGCGCGAGGGAGTGCCGATGGCGATACATTCCGATGCGCCGATCACGCCGCTAGGGCCGCTCTTTACCGCATGGTGCGCGGTCAATCGGCTGACGGCGTCCGGCCGAACTCTGGGGGAGGCGGACAAGATCTCCGTGAGCCAAGCGCTGCACGCGATCACGCTGGGCGCGGCCTACACGCTGCATATGGACGGCGAAGTCGGCAGCATCGAGGCGGGTAAGCGCGCGGATTTTGCAGTACTAGAGGATGATCCGGAGAAGATTGGAGGCGAGAAGCTCAAAGACGTGGCTGTTTGGGGCACGGTTCAGGCCGGGCGCGTTTTTGCGGTGCATGATCTATGAGCCTGCCCAATTCCAACCTGCCAGTGACGATCCTGAGCGGCTATCTTGGATCGGGAAAGACGACCCTGGTCAACGCGATGTTGCGGCAGGCAAACGGCAAGAGACTGGCCATCATGGTGAACGAGTTCGGGGATCTGCCCATAGATGCGGACCTGATCGAAGCGGAAGGGGATGACCTGATCGCACTGGCCGGTGGCTGCGTATGTTGCAGTTACGGCGACGACCTCACCGCCGCACTTGCGCAGATGGCCGCGATGCAGCCGCCACCCGATCACATTGTGCTGGAGGCCAGCGGCGTTGCCCTGCCCGGCGCCATTGCCGCCAGCCTGAGCCTGATGCAGGGGATCGAGACGGCGGGCGTCGTGGTGCTGGCCGATGTGGGTCAGATCGAGGGGCAGCTGGCCAACGCGTATATCGGCGACACTGTCATGCGTCAGCTGGCGGCGGCGGATCTGGTGCTGTTGAGCAAAGTGGACAGGGCGGAGGAGGCGCAAATCTGTCGGGTGGGCGAGGTGGTTCTGGCCCAGTCATGCGGGGCTGCGATGATCGAAGTGGCACAGGGCGACGTACCGCTCGAAGTCGTGCTGTTCCCGCCCGCGCTGCGCGCGCGGCAGGCCGGGCAGCCACATGGGAATGCCGCCGGGCTGACCCGTGCGGTCGAGCATCCGCAGGGTTCCATCAATGCTGAGGCCTATGCAAAAGCGCTCGCCTCGGAGCGGGTGGTGATCCGTGCCAAGGGTCATGTGCTGACCCCTGAGGGGATGCGGACGGTGCAAGTGGTGGGCGATCAGTGGGAGGTGCGGACCGCCCCGGACGGGGTGCAGACCGGCGTCGTCTCGATCCGCATCACCCAAGACCTGGCGTCAGCCTGATCAATCCTCGAACACTGCAAGTCCCAGCCATTCGGCGATGAGGGCAGGGGTCTCCTCCCCCTCGATTTCGATGGTCAGCAGGTTCTCGCGCAGCATGTTCGTAGGCCCTTTCGCCGTCACCTTTTGCAAGGTGAACCGCCCACGCAGGCGCGCGCCCGCGACCACCGGCTTGAGAAACCGCAGCTTGTTCATGCCGTAGTTTATGCCCATCATCTGACCGGGCATCATGTTAAAGCAATCATAGGCAAAGCGGCTGGCCAGCGACAGCGTGAGAAAGCCATGCGCGATGGCCCCGCCAAAAGGCGTCTCAGCGGCGGCACGCTCGGGGTCGACGTGAATCCACTGCTCGTCTTGCGTCGTCTTGGCGAAATCGTCGATCATCTTTTGATCGACAAGGATCCAGTTGGAGACACCCACCTCGGTGCCGATGAGTTTTTCGCTGGCGGTCAGTGCGTCTTGCAAGGCAGACATACGTTCTCTCCTCATGTTGGATCAGCGGACACGCGCACCATGCGCTTGCCCTTATTGTCGCCGTTCAGCAGGCCCATCAAGGCGGCGGGTGCGTTCTCGAGGCCTTCCACGATATCCTCGGTCACTTTGAGCTGGCCGCGGTCCATCATGCCCTGCATGGCGCGGATCGCCTTTGCGTCGTTATGCGCCCAATCCATCACGATGAAGCCTTCCATGCGCAAGCGTTTCACCACGATCGCACCGGGCAGGTTGCGCGGGCCGGTGGGGGCCGTGCTCTCATACTGGCTTATCGCGCCGCAGCACACGACGCGCCCGCGCTCGTTCATCAGATTGAGCGCGGTCTCCAGGATCGTGCCGCCGACATTGTCGAAATAGACATCGACCCCCTCGGGACACGCGGCGCGCAGCGCCTTGAACAAACCCTCCGCGCGGTAGTCGATGCAGGCATCAAAGCCGAACTGCTCCATCACCCAATCGCATTTTTCCGGGCCGCCCGCGATGCCCACCACGCGACAGCCCAGTGATTTGGCGATCTGCCCCACATATCCACCCACCGATCCGGCGGCGGCAGAGACAAGCACCGTTTCGCCCGGCTGCGGTTGGCCCACGGACATCAGCCCGTGATAGGCTGTCTTTCCGGCGATGCCGAACACCGACATGAGGTTCGAGAGTTTGGGCACCTTTGGCAGTTTTTGCGCCTTATGGGCGGGCAGAGTGATGTAATCGGACCATGTCGCCTCGGCGGCGACTACATCGCCCACACTCAGGCGGGGCGAATTGCTCTGCATCACTTCACAGATCGCATAGGTGGGCATCGCATCGCCCGCATTGACCGCCGCGCGGTAGGTGGCCCCCTGCATCCAACTGCGGTTGGCCGCGTCGATGGACATCAGGATCACCCGCAACAGCACTTCGCCCTCGCCGGGTGTGGGGACATCGGCTTCGGTCATCGTGAAATTGTCAGGCTTGAGCGCACCTTTCGGCAATTCGGCGACGACAATCTGGCGGTTTGTCATTTTTTGGTCCTTACTTGGGAAAATGGTTCGAAGAGGATGAGAGATGAGTGACGAAGTACGACAGCACAGGTTCTCGCCCCCCCCCGGTGCCACGGATATCTTGCTGATCCGGCACGGGGAGACACAGGCCGCCAAGCGCGGCGAGAGTTTTCCCATGATCGACGGGCAGGGCGATCCGTCGTTGCGCCCAGAGGGTGAGGCACAGGCGGAGGCCGTGGCCACGCGGCTGCGCGCGGAGTCGATCGACGCGATTTACGTGACCACGATGCGGCGCACGCATCAGACCGCTGCACCTCTGGCCGCCGCTTTGGGGCGAGTGCCGATGGTAGAGCCTGATTTGCGCGAGGTGTTCCTGGGCGATTGGGACGGGGGCGAATACCGCTTTCGTGCCGCCGCCAACGACCCTGCGTTTGTCCGCGCGCGCGACACGGGCGAATGGGGTGAGATCCCCGGCGCCGAGAGCACCGCGGCGCTGCACGATCGCGTGTCGCGCGGGCTGCGGCGCATCGCGGCGACACATCCGGACCAGCTGGTTGCGGTGGTGGTGCACGGCGGCGTCGTGGGGGCGGCCCTTGCGGTGGCCAGTGGAGCGGCACCCTTTGCGTTCAACGGTGCCGCCAACGGCTCGATCAGCCGGATCGTCATCCACGAGGAGCGGATGATCATCCGGGGATTCAACGATGTGGCGCACCTGTGAGGTGCGCCCCGAAATATATGCGTTAGGGGCGGGCACAGACCCTAATCGACGTCCAGCACGACTTTGCCCAGCACCTTGCGATCCATCATCAGGTTGAGCGCGTCGGCGGCTTTTTCCAGCGGGAAACGCGCGGAGATGCGCGGCTTGATCCGCCCGTCTTTGTACATCGCAAAAAGATCGGCCATGTTCTCGGCGTGCATGTCAGGCTCGCGCAACGTATGCGCGCCCCAGAACACACCGACGATCTGGCAGCCCTTGAGCAGGGTCAGGTTGAGCGGGATTTTCGGGATGCCCGCAGGGAAGCCCACGACGAGGAAGCGGCCCTTCCATGCCAGCGCGCGCACCGCAGGCTCGGCGTAGGCACCGCCCACGGCGTCGTAGACCACATCGACCCCGTCGCCACCGGCCAGTTTCTTGATCTCGGCGCTGAACGCCTTTTGGGCATCGCGGTCGTCCATGTCGCGGGTGTAGATGATCGTTTCGTCGGCGCCCAGGTCGCGGCAAAACTGCGCTTTGTCCTCGGAGGAGACGGCTGCGATGACGCGCGCGCCTGCGGCCTTGCCCAGCTCGATCGCGGCGGCCCCTACGCCGCCTGCCGCCCCGAGGATCAGCAGCGATTCGCCTGTCTTGATCTCGGCGCGGTTTTTCAGCGCGTGGTGCGACGTGCCGTAGGTCAGCACCAAGCAGGACGCCTCATCGAATGGCATCGCATCGGGAATGGGCATCACGCGCGCCGCGTCGATGCACAGATGGGTGGCAAAGCCGCCGAACCCCGACATCGCCAGCACACGGTCGCCGACTGACAGCCCCGTCACGCCCTCACCCAATGCGTCGATTTCGCCTGCGACCTCGCCGCCCGGTGCGAAGGGGCGCGGCGGCTTCATCTGGTACATATCCTTGATAATCAGCGTATCGGGAAAGTTCAGGCCTGCGGCGTGCACCCGAACGCGCACTTGGCCCTTGGTGGGCTCGGGCGCATCCATTTCGGTGAGTTTCAGGGTCTCCGGCCCGCCGGGCTCATGGCTTAGCATTGCTTTCATCGCGATCTCTCCTCCAGCACATTTGGCCCGTAATGGGCCTGCGCAACTCCTGCTTGTCAATCGAATTTCGAAATGCAATTCTGCTGTGCGGAATGGTGGCCCGCAAGAGGCCGTGTTTCATCAACGGGAGGATTATAGTATGTCTGACATGCGGTCGGGAGAGGAATTCCGCGCACAACTGCGCGATTGGCTGGAGGCGAATTGCCCCGCACAGATGCGCGATGGCGGCGTGACCGAAGGGGCAGTTTGCTGGGGCGGCAAGAATTGGGAGTTCTCGTCTCAGGCGCAGAAGGATTGGCTCGATCGCTGTGTCGCCAAAGGCTATACCGTGCCGACCTGGCCCGTCGAATACGGTGGCGCCGGGATGAGCCGGGATGAGGAGAAGATTTTCCTCTCCGAGATGGCACGCATCAACGCGCGCAGCCCCTTGCAAAGTTTTGGCATCTGGATGCTTGGGCCTGCCTTGCTCCACTTCGGCTGTCACGCACAAAATTTGAAATACCTCCCGCCGATCGCGCGCGGCGAGGTGCGGTGGTGTCAGGGGTATAGCGAACCGGGCGCGGGCAGCGATCTGGCGTCGGTGCAAACGCATGGCGCCGACCAAGGCGATCATTGGCTGGTGAACGGCCAAAAGATCTGGACCTCCTATGCCGATCAGGCCGACCAGATCTTTGCCCTTGTCCGCACCGACCGCGACGCGCCCAAGCATCTGGGTATTTCCTTCCTGCTCATCGATATGGAAGACGCAGGCGTCGAGACGCGGCCCATCAAGATGATCAGTGGGATATCCCCGTTCTGTGAGACGTTCTTTACCGACGTGAAAGTGCCCAAGGACAACATTGTGGGGACAGAGAACCGCGGCTGGGACGTGGCGAAATACCTGCTCACCCACGAGCGGGAGATGATCAGCGGCTCCGGCGCGCTGGAGAGTGGCGGGCGCGCGTTGGGGGCGGTGCTGCGCGATACGCTGGAAGAGATGGATACGTCGCTGCGCGCGGGTGCGATGCGCTGTGAAATCGACGCGCTGGCGATGGGTCTCACGTTGGAGCGGTACAAGGATCAGGCAGAGGCGGGGCAGGGCGCGGGCGATGCCTCCGCAATGCTCAAATACATGGGAACTGAGCTGAACAAGCAGCGCCATGAGCTGATGATGGCGGCGGGTGGTTCGGCAGCGCTGGAATGGGACGGCGATCTGGGCAACCGCGCGGGTGATTGGCTGCGCACAAAGGCGAACTCCATCGAGGGTGGCACGAGCGAGGTGATGCTGAGCATCGTGTCGCGCCGCGTGCTGGGGTTGCCCGCATGAGCACGCTTGTGATGACCGAAGAAGAAAAAATGCTCGGCGATATGGCGCGCGGGTATCTGGATGGGGCGGCTCCTGTGAGTGCGTTCCGCAAGATGCGCGATGCGGGCCAGACCCATGATGCCAAGCTGTGGCGCGAGATGGCAGAAATGGGCTGGGCCGGTGTGCTCGTGCCGGAAGAGGCCGGCGGCTCTGACATGGGGTTTGCGGCTGCAAATGTGATTGCGCACGAGATGGGCAAGACGCTTGTGGTCTCCCCGTTCCTGAGCACGGCGGTCATGGCCGCGACGGCACTGCGCCAGGTGAGCGACAGCCGCGCCCGGGAGGCTCTGGCCAGGATCGCCAGCGGTGAGCTGACCTACGCGCTGGCCGTGGATGAAGGGATCAAGCACAACCCTGACGCCACTGCGATGGCGGCGCGCGCCGATGGCAACGGCTTTCGGCTGACAGGGAAAAAGACGTTTGTCGTGGATGGCGCCATGGCGGACCGGCTGCTGGTGCTGGCGCGGACGGATGCAGGGCTGACGCTGTTCGATATTCCCGGCGACCGTGCGGGGATCACGCGGCACAAGTCCAACATGATTGACGCGCGCGATGCGGCCAAGATCGACTTCGAGGAGGTCGAGGCCACGGGTGAGGATGTTCTGGGCCAAGTGGATCACGCGATGGATGTCCTGCGTCCCGCGCTTCACGCGGGGCAGGCGGCGCTTGCCGCCGAGATGGCCGGCCTTGCCGCAGGTGCCTTCGATATGACCGTGGGCTATCTCAAGGAGCGCAAGCAATTCGGTACGGAAATCGGCCGGTTTCAGGCGCTGCAGCACCGCGCTGCGCATCTTTGGTGCGAGACGGAGTTGACGGCGAGTGCGATTCTCAATGCAGGCCGTCTGCTGGATGAAGATCCCGAGAATGCGGCCTTGGCCGTCTCGCTGGCCAAGGCGCGTGCGACCGCAACTGCCACGCTGGCGGTGCAAGAAGGGTTGCAGATGCACGGTGGGATCGGGATGACGGATGCCTATGACATGGGCTTCTACATGAAGCGCGCGCGGGTCGGTGCGGAATGGTTGGGCGATTATGGCTATCACGCCGAACGCGTTGCAGCGCACAGGGGGTTCTGAGCATGGATATTCAAACACTTTTCGGTCTGGACGGTAAGGTGGCGCTGGTCACCGGCGGGGCCACGGGCATTGGCCGCATGGCCGCAGAGGCTCTCATGCGCGCGGGCGCCACCGTGCTGATCGCGAGCCGCAAGGGCGATGCCTGTGAGGCAGTTGCCAGCGAGTTGAACGCCATGGGCGCGTCGGGAAAGGTCATTGGATTCGCCGGTGACGTGGGCACCGAGGAAGGCGTCGATGCGTTGGTGAAGGCGGTGCATGCGCATACTGACAAGCTCGATATCCTGATGAACAACGCAGGGATCACCTGGGGTGCGCCGATGGGGGAGTTTCCTTTTGCCGCGTGGCAGAAGGTGATGAACGTCAATGTGGCCGGGCTTTTCGACCTCACGCAAAAACTGCTGCCGATGCTGCGAGAGAGCGGCACGGTCGACGATCCCGCGCGGGTGGTCAATGTGGGCTCTGTCATGGGCGAGCGGGAAATGGGCGACGGCGCCTATAGCTATTCGGCGTCCAAGGCGGCGGTCATTCACCTGAGCAAGATCCTCGCCAAGGAGTTTGCGGGTGAGGCGATCACCGTCAACGCACTGGCACCGGGCCCGTTCGTGAGCCGCATGACCTCCTTCGCAACCCATGATGAGGAGACCCGAAGCAAGGTCGGCGACGATGTGCCCCTGCGCCGCGTGGGTCGCGACGAGGATATTGGCGGCTGCATGCTGTTTTTGTGCGGTCGCGGCGGGGCCTATGTAACGGGCGCGGTCATCCCCGTATCGGGTGGCATAAACGTCATGAGCGGCCCGAACATCTTTGAACAGGCGCTGCATTGATGGAGATCCGTTTCGATAACCGCGTGGCGATTGTCACGGGGGCTGGCGTGGGCCTGGGCCGCGCTCATGCGCTGGGGTTAGCGGCGCGCGGTGCACGGGTCGTTGTCAACGATCTGGGCGTGTCGCGTGACGGCACAGGGTCCTCTTCGGAGGCCGCGCTGAGTGTCGTCGAAGAGATCAAAGCCATGGGTGGCGAGGCGATTGCGCATGGTGCGGACGTCTCCGACGAGGATGCCGTCAAGGATATGATCGCTCAGGCGATGGCCAAATGGGGCCGCATCGACATTGCGGTGAACAATGCGGGCATCCTGATGGACAAGACCTTCGCCAAGATGGAGATGAGCGCCTTTCGCAAGGTCGTCGATGTGCATCTGATCGGTTCTGCCAATGTGGCCCATGCCTGCTGGCCTCATATGCGCGCCGCCCAATACGGGCGGATCGTGTTGACGTCTTCGGCCTCCGGCCTCTACGGCAACTTCGGGCAATCCAACTATGGCGCGGCCAAGGCAGCGATGCTTGGGCTGATGAACGTGCTGCACATGGAAGGCGCGCGCGATGGCATCCGCGTCAACACGCTTGCTCCCACGGCGGCGACGCGGATGACAGCCGACCTGCTGCCCGATGCCGCGCAGGAATTGCTCGCACCCGAGACGATCACGCCGGGTCTGCTCTATCTGGTGAGCGATGATGCCCCCTCGCAGGTGATCCTCGGGGCGGGTGCCGGCAGCTACGCCGAGACGCGGATTTACGAGACCCAGGGCATCACCCTGACGGGTGAGGACAATACGCCCGAAACCGTGGCCGCGCGCTTTGGTGACATCCGCGACGAGACAAACCAACAACAACTGGGCGATGCCTTCGGCCAGACCAAGAAATACGCCCTCAACGCAGCAAAGGCCCGTGGCCTGAAGCTCGACTGGTAATCAAGGAGACTATCCCATGCGTGACGCAGTCATCGTATCCACCGCCCGCACCCCTATCGGCAAAGCCTATCGTGGTGCGTTCAACAACACCACGCCGCAAGCGCTGAGCGCCCATGCTATCAGCCACGCCGTGCAGCGCGCGGGTGTGGACCCGGCCGACATCTCCGACGTCGTCTGGGGCAGCGCGCTCCAGCAGGGGCATCAGGCGGGCAACATCGCGCGGCAGGCAGCGCTCCGTGCGGGGCTGCCAGTCACGGTTGCGGGCATGTCGCTCGACCGGCAGTGTGCCAGCGGTATGATGGCGATTGCCACGGCGGCCAAGCAGGTGGTGATGGACGGTATGGACGTGGTGATCGGCGGCGGCGTCGACAGCATCTCGATGGTTCAAACGCCCGAGATGCGGGTGAAAGCCGACCCATGGCTGAAAGCGCACAAGCCAGAGATCTACATGTCGATGCTGGAGACGGCGGAGACGGTCGCCGCGCGCTATAACGTCAGCCGCGAGCGGCAGGACGCCTATGCCGCCGAGAGCCAGAAGCGCACGCATGAGGCGCAGGAGGCGGGCAAGCTCGACGATGAAGTGGTGGCCATGACCACCATGATGATGGTTCAAAACAAGGAGACCAAGGAGATCACCGAGCATGAGGTGACGCTGAGCAAGGACGAGGGCAACCGCCCCTCGACGACAGCCGAGAGCCTTGCGGGGCTGGCGCCTGTGTTCAAAGACGGCATCCACATCAAGGAGGGCAAATTCATCACGGCGGGCAATGCCTCTCAGCTGAGCGATGGCGCGTCCGCCTCCGTGGTGATGGAAGCAAAGAAGGCCGAGCAATTGGGCCTGGCGCCCCTTGGCCGCTACGTGGGCGTCATGGCGGCGGGGCTTGAGCCGGATGAAATGGGCATCGGCCCGATCTACGCCGTGCCCAAGCTGCTGGAGGCGCATGGCCTCAAGATGGACGATATCGGGCTGTGGGAACTGAACGAGGCTTTTGCGGTGCAGGTGATCCATTCGGCGGATGTGCTGGGTATTCCTTACGAGCTGCTGAACGTGAACGGCGGTGCGATCTCAATCGGGCACCCGTACGGCATGTCGGGCGCGCGCATGGTCGGCCATGCGCTGATCGAAGGGAAGCGTCGCGGCGCCAAATATGTCGTCTGCACCATGTGCGTGGGCGGTGGAATGGGGGCTGCGGGCCTGTTCGAGGTTCTTTAACATGTCCTCGTCGTGGCCCTGCCGGGCCCTCCTCGCCTGACCCGCGGCGATGCGTTTTGCCAACAAACGGGGCGGCTTTTCCCGCCCTCTGACCGTCACCATGAGCCTAGGAGGCCCCATGCCCCGCGACGACTCTCATCTGCCTCGTGCGCTGCAAGGGCTGCGCATCCCCCTCATCGCCTCGCCGCTCTTCATCATCTCGGTGCCGAAACTGGTGATTGCCCAGTGCAAGGCGGGCATCGTGGGTAGCTTTCCCGCGCTCAACGCGCGCGAGGCGGAGGGGGAGCCGCCTCTGCTCGACGCCTGGCTGACAGAAATCAGGGAGGAACTGGATCGCCACAACCAGGCCAACCCTGACACCCCCGCCGCCCCTTACGCGATCAACCAGATCGTACACCGCTCCAACACGCGGCTGGACCGTGATCTGGAGATCGCTGTCAAACACGAGGTCCCGATCTGGATTACCTCGCTCGGTGCGCGTGTTGAAGTGAACGAGGCCGCGCACAGCTGTGGCGGCATCGTCCTGCATGACATCATCAACAACAAGTTTGCGCGCAAGGCGATTGAGAAAGGCGCTGATGGTCTGGTCGCTGTCGCGGCTGGTGCGGGCGGACACGCAGGCCAGCAGTCTCCCTTCGCCCTCGTTCGGGAAATCCGCGAATGGTACGACGGTCCCATCGTCCTGTCGGGTGCCATCGCAACGGGCGAAAGCCTGCTGGGCGCGCGCGCCATGGGGGCCGATCTGGGCTACACCGGTTCGCCATTTATCGCGACCGATGAAGCCAACGCCGACCAGGGCTATAAAGATATGATTGTCTCGTCAGGCGCAGATGACATCGTCTATTCCTCGCTCTTCACCGGCGTCTGGGGGAACTACCTCAAAGGATCGGTCGAGGCCGCCGGCATGGACCCTGACAACCTGCCCACCGCCGATGCCTCGTCGATGAACTTCGGCACAGACCGCGAAAAACCCAAAGCTTGGAAAACCATCTGGGGCTCCGGACAAGGCATCGGTGCAATCAAATCTGTTGGCCCCGCAGGCAAGATCGTCGACCGCATGGCCGCCGAGTACTTCGCTGCCGGCAAGAAACTTGCAGCAGAGTTCTCATGAAAGCCACGGGGGCCCTCTTCATTTTGCCTTTAAACTCAATCCACCGCCCCCAACATGCCCCGCCAATGCGGAGACATCACCGTGGCTGAACTGCTCATCATCCGGCACGGTCAAGCGTCGTTTGGCGCCGAAAACTACGATGTGTTGTCTGATCTGGGCCGCGCGCAGGCCCGTGCAGCGGGGGAGTGGCTGCGCTGCATGAACTGGACGCCCGATCGCCTGATCTCCGGTACACTCGACCGGCAGATCGACACTGTGACGGAAATGGGGTTTGCGCCTGTGCGTGAGATGCATGAGGGGTTCAACGAGTATGATTTCGGCAATCTGCTCGCGGCTCGGTTCCCCGATGGCCTGCCTGATTTGGTCAATGCCGACCGCAAGGTGCATTTCCGCACGCTGCGCGACACGGTCTTTGCGTGGCAGCGCGGGGAGATCGCGGAGCCCGCCGAGACGTGGGAGGGCTTTGCCGAACGTGTGGAGGCAGCGCGCGCTTTTGCGGTCGACACGGCCTGCAAAAGAGTCCTCGTCGTCAGCTCAGGCGGCGTGATCGGCCAGATGACCGCCGTCGCGCTTCAGGCTCCCGCCGCGCATATGATGAACCTCAATCTCCAGATAAAAAATGCTGCCATGACGCGGTTTATCTTTTCGGGTAGCCTTTTTTCATTGAACGAATTCAACGCGACGCCGCAATTCGCCACACCGGACGGCGCGAAATTGATGAGCTACAGTTAGGGACGCAGACCATGACCGATACCCAAACCCTCGATGAAAAAGCGGTGCACGCCTACCTTAGCCAGCATTTGCCAGGTTTTGAGGGGCCGATGGAGGTCAGCAAGTTCCAGGGCGGCCAGTCGAATCCGACATTTATGCTCAAGACGCCTTCTCATTCCTATGTCCTGCGCCGCAAACCACCCGGCGTGTTGTTGAAATCGGCCCATGCAGTCGACCGCGAATTTCGCGTGCAGCGTGCGCTGCAAGGCTCCGACGTGCCGGTCTCGAAGATGCATCTGCTGTGTGAGGATGACAGCGTCATCGGTTCGATGTTCTACATTATGGATCATGTGCAGGGCCGCAATTTCAATGAACCGGCGATGCCGGATGTGCCCAATGTCGACCGTACCGCGATTATCGCGGAGATGAACCGCGTGCTGGCAGCGCTGCACTGCGTCGACATTGATGCGGTGGGGCTCAGCGATCACGGTCCCGAGGGGAATTATTTCGAGCGCCAAGTCGGTCGCTGGTCGAAGCAATACCGCGCCTCCGAAACGGATAAGATCCCTGCGATGGATGAGCTGATGCAGGTGCTGGAAGGGGACCGCCCGGAGGACGACGGGCAACGCACGCTGGTGCATGGCGACTACCGGATCGACAATATGATTTTTGATGCGACCGGCACACAGTGCCGCGCGGTCCTCGATTGGGAGTTGTCGACCATCGGCCACCCGTTCGCCGATCTGGCCGCGGTAATCATGCAGTGGCAGCTGCCGTCGGGCAGTGAGGGACGCGGTATGGGAGGGCTCGACCGCGCTGCACTCGGCCTGCCGAGTGATGAGGAATTCATCGCGGAATATTGTGCGCGGCGTGGGCTCGACCGCATCGACAACTTTGGCTACTACCTTGCTTTCACTTTCTTTCGCATGGCGGCGATCATTCAGGGCGTTCTCAAACGCGCGCTTGATGGCAACGCTTCCAACCCCGAGCGGGCGATGAAGGTGGGCGCGTTTGTGCCCGTCTTTGCACAGCACGGGCTCGATGCTCTCGAGCGGGGTTAGAGGATGGACCAATTCGACGCCGACGGTGAAGAAAAGGACCGCAATTTCGTCACGGCGCTGGCGCGCGGCTTGGAAATTTTGCGCTGTTTCCGGCGCGATGACATGACCCTGACCAACAGCGATTTTTCGGAGCGCACGGGCCTGCCCAAAGCGACGATCTCGCGGCTGACACATACGCTGTGCGAGCTTGACTATCTGGTGGCGGACACGCGCGTGGGCACCTACCGTCTGAGCGCGGGTGTCCTACGTCTGGGCTTCAGCCGTCTGGCGGCGATGGAAATGCGCGACCGGGCCAAGCATGAGATGAGTGCGCTGCGCAAGGAAGGGCCGAACCCCTTCATCACCGTCGCTTTGGGTGAGCAGCACCGAACCGAAGTGATTTATCTTGCCACGGAAACCTCCACCGAGCAGGTGACGTTGCTTGTCAGTGTGGGATCTCGCCTGCCGCTGTTCCGCTCAGCCATCGGCAAGGCGATTCTGGCTGTTACGCCGGAAGCACGTGTCGAGCAGATCTTTGGATTTGCCCGCGCGGAAAGCGCCGAGACCGAGCAGGAGGCGCGCGCGTTCCACGCGGAGGCCATCGCGGAATATGCGGCGAAAGGTTACTGCACCGGCTATGGAAGCTGGCGCTCGGATGTGAACGGTATCGCGGTGCCGATCCACTCAATTCGCGACGGGCGCGTTTACGGTATGAACGTGGGGGGGCCATCCTACCGGGTAAAGCGCAAACAGCTTGAAGCGGTCTATGCTGAACGCCTTCTCAAAGTCGCGGAAAGCCTTGGTCTGAGGCATTAGGTCGACGGTGCGCGTGAGTCGTGCAGGCGGGATAATTGCAACGGTCAGCCGTTCCGCACAGCGGAATGATTTTGCGCCCATGCCGCGGCTTGGGCGATCGTCCGACCCCTGAAACAGGCCAGTTTACGTAAGGATAATTTGATTTGAGTTTGATACTCTGCGGCCTTCGAGAGGCCATGCTAGGCATGCACGGCTTCAACTGATGCCTCTAAAATATGTATATATTTCATATTCTTGATGTGTTTCCAGCTTACTTTCAGGTCGCTTGGACCGGACATTCATCACGGCATCGTCCAAGGCTGACCCCAAAAACTCACGCCGCCTACCCATCAGAGCGCTTGACTTAATGCTAGGGTATGCAACTCTCCTTCAATGGCCCATTTCATAACGATCGCAAAACAGCGGCGGGCTTCCTAGGGAGGAAAAACATGAAGAATATTACAAAGCTTGGTGCGGTCTCCGCGCTCTCACTCATCGTCGGCGCAAGCGCTTCTTTCGCCGATACGATCAAAGTTGGATTTATCGATCCGCTGTCCGGTCCGTTCGCCAGCACAGGCACGAACGGCCTGCATCAGTTTGAATTCGCCGCTGATTATATGGTCAACGCAAATGGCGGCCTTCTGGATGGGACAATGATGGAAGTTGTCGGCTTCGACAACAAGATCAGCCCGAAAGAGAGTTTGATCCAGCTTCAGGTCGCAATCGATCAAGGCATCCGCTACATCGTGCAGGGCAATTCCTCGGGGGTGGCCAACGCACTCACGGAGGCTGTGGACAAGCACAACCGCCGCAACCCAGACAGCCGTGTTCTGTTTCTGAATTATGCTGCGGTCGATCCGGCGCTGACCAATGACAAGTGCAACTTCTGGCACTTCCGGTTTGATGCCCACGCCGACATGAAAATGGACGCGATCACCGACAGCATCGCGGAAGAAACCGACATCAAGAATGTCTATGTGATCGGGCAGGACTATTCCTTCGGGAAGGCGGTATCGGATGCGGCTAACAAGTTCTTGGGCGAAAAGCGTGCCGATGTCACCATCGTGGGAGATGAGCTGCACCCCATCGGGAAAGTGAACGATTTCACGCCCTATGCGCGCAAGATTGTAAACGCGAATACCGATGCCGTGATCACGGGTAACTGGGGCGCGGACATGTTGGGCCTTGGCAAATCCATCATCGAGAACGGTTACACCGGGCCAATCTACACCTATTATGCAGCAGGCTCCGGCATCACGGCGGCGTTTGGTGAGTCCGGCAAAGGCACGATCCGTCTGGTCGGTGAAGGACAGATCAACCCGCCGCCAAACGATGAAGCGGCGGCCTATGTCACCGCGTTCAAGGAAAAATACTCGGATGGCAATGTGGACCAGACACGTATCGCCAATACCATCGGCATGCTGGCGGCCGCGATTGAGGAAGCGGGCACCGCAGATGACGTTGTCGCCGTCGCGAACGCGCTGTCGGGGATGGAATACGAGACGATCTTCGGAGGCAAAATCTTCATGCGGCCACAGGATCACCAGGCCGTGCAGGATTTGCATATCTTTGAGCACACCGATGTGGATATGCCGTTTCCATTCGATAACTCGCCCTATGGCGTTCGGGTAATCAAGACGATCCCGATGGCCTCGGCCGATATCGAAACGACCTGTCAGATGAAGGCCCCTTCCTAAGGGCCGATCTTTCGCCCGCCTCTCATAAGCAGGGGCGGGCGGACGCGTCTTTTCACATCTATCGAACCCGGAGGGGCCACATGGACCTCATTCTCGTCAATTTGATCGACGGGCTGGTGACAGGACTGCTGCTGTTTATGCTGTCCGCCGGCCTGACCCTTATTTTCTCGATGATGGGCGTTCTCAATTTTGCCCATGCCAGCTTCTACATGTTGGGCGCCTATTTCGCCTATTCCATCAGCCTTGCGTTGGGGTTCTGGATCGGCCTGCTGCTCGCGCCGCTGATCGTCGGCGTGGCAGGTGCGATGGTGGAGCGCTACGGGCTGCGCCGTGTGCACCAATACGGACACGTGCCGGAGCTGATCTTCACCTTTGGACTGGCCCTGCTGATCGAAGAGTTGGTGCAGTTCGTCTGGGGAAAGAACCACGTGCCCTACAACTCACCGGAAATTCTCGAGTTTACCGCCTTCGCCATCGCGGGCAATTCGATCCCGGCCTACAAGATTTTCATGATCTTCATCTCCGTCGGTATCTTTGTGGGCCTCCTGTATGTGCTTACGAAAACCCGCGTAGGCATGATCATTCAGGCCGCTCTCAGCTATCCGCGCACGGTGGAGGCGTTGGGCCATAACGTGCCGTTGATTTTCATGGGTGTGTTTGGTGTCGGTACTGCATTGGCTGGTGTGGCCGGCGTCATCGCGGGCCCGGTGCTCAGCACGTTCCCCGGCATGGCGTTCGTGCTCGGACCGATTGTCTTTGTGGCCATCGTGATCGGTGGGCTCGGCTCGCTTTGGGGCGCACTGGTGGCGTCGTTGCTGATCGGTTGGATCACGACTTTCGCCAAATCCTACAACATCGAGATGGAGGCGATCCTGAACGGCATCGGCATCGGCACGCCGGAAAACCTCAGCGAAAGTCCGTTCCGTGATTTATGGAGCCTGACATCTCCACAGATCGCCGACATCCTTCCCTATGTCCTGATGGTGCTGATCCTGATCTTCCGTCCCGCAGGCCTGTTTGGAAAGCGTATACAATGACTGATACAAAAGCAGACGTGAAGGGCGCGCGCCCGGACGAGCAGATCACCACCGCACCCATGCCCGCCTCGCAGCGGATGGGTGCGGGAGGCATGACGCTGAGCCTGACACCGTGGATCGTGGCGACGTTCATCATGCTGGTCCTGCCGCTGGTGTTCACGAACAACTCCGCACTGACGATCATGAACCAGATGTCGATCACGATCATCTTCGCGCTGGCCTATAACATGCTGCTGGGCCAAGGTGGGATGCTGTCGTTCGGGCATGCGGTTTACGCGGGTGTGGGCGGTTTCGCCTGTATGCACATCATGAACGCATCGGACTTCTTTGCCAGTTTCCCGCTGCCGGTGCTGCCGTTTTTCGGCGGGTTGTTCGGCATGGGTCTGGCGCTGATCATCGGCAGCTTTTCCACGCGCTCGGCGGGCACGGTATTTGCGATGATTTCGCTCGGCGTGGGCCAGCTCATCGCGTCAAGCTCCGTCATCATCGTCGCCTTCTTCGGCGGTGAGGAGGGGATATCCGGTGACCGTACCTACGCGATGCCTTTCTTCGGGGTTGAATTCTTGCAACAGATCGAGGTCTATTACCTCACCGCAGGTTGGGTGCTGATCTCCGCCGCGCTGATGTATCTGTGGAGCCGTACACCGGTGGGCCGCATGGCCAACGCCGTGCGTGACAATCCTGAGCGCGCCGAGTTCCTTGGCTACTCCGCGCGCTGGGTGCGGTACTATAGCTTCGTCGCTTCGGGCTTCTTCGCCGGAATCTCCGGAGGACTTTTCGCCATCAACTACGAAATCTTGACCGAAGAAAACCTCAATGCGACCTCATCGGGGCTGATCCTGTTGGTGACGTTCCTGGGCGGGGTGGGTTTTTTCTTCGGGCCTATTCTGGGCGCGATCGTGTTCACACTGGTGCAAACAGTGCTGAGCCTTGAAACAGAGCTTTGGGCCTTTTATGCAGGGTCGCTTTTCGTGGCGACCGTCATGTTCTTTCCCGGCGGTCTGGCGGGGCTCATCATGATGCATGTGCCTGCGGTCAAGCTGGGCAAATGGAAGCTGCTGATCCTGCCTTATCTCAAAACGCTGCTGCCTGCTGCCATCGGTATCCTTGGTCTCTGCGCCTTGGTCGAGATGACGTTCCACTACCGGCACGGTGCGACGGGCGACAATGAGATGACGCTGTTCTGGACCACCTTCGACAGTCACACGGTCATGCCATGGCTGATCGCCGGGGCCATCGCGGCGATCGGCATCGGCATCGCGAAAAGGACCGCACCGGACCTGCGCGATGCCTGGAACGAGGCCAATACGGCGGGGAGCAAATCATGAGCGTTCCGGCACTCGAACTCAGCGGCCTCAAGAAAAGCTTTGGCAAGGCGGAGATCATACGCGGCATCGACCTGTCCATCGGCCGCGCCGAGCGGCACGCGATCATCGGGCCAAACGGTGCGGGCAAATCCACGCTGTTCAACCTGATTACCGCGCGCTTTGCGGCGACCGCCGGCACGGTGAAACTGCACGGTGAAAACCTCGCCGGGCTGGAGCCGTATCAGATCAACCGCAAAGGCCTCAGCCGCTCGTTCCAGATCACCAACATCTTTCCACAGATGAGTGTGTTCGAGAACGTCCGCTGCGCACTCCTGTGGTCGCAGGGCTACAAATACAGCTTTTGGAACATCGTCAGCCGCCAGCGCGCTCTCACCGAAGGGGCCGAGGCTATCCTCGACCAGATCAATCTTTTGGCGCGGCGCGATATGCCCGCCGGCATGCTCAGCTATGCCGAGCAGCGCGCGCTGGAGATTGGGATCACCATCGCCGGTGGTGCCGACGTGATCATGCTCGATGAGCCGACGGCGGGGATGAGCCATTCGGAAACCGACTACATCACGGACCTGGTCCTCAAGGTGACGGAGGGCAAGACCCTCATCATGGTGGAGCATGACATGGGCGTGGTGTTCGGCCTCGCCGACCGGATCAGTGTGCTGGTCTACGGCGAGATTATCGCGACGGACACGCCCGAGCGGGTGCGCGCCGATCCGAAGGTTCAGGAAGCCTATCTGGGCGCTGCATTGGAGGCAGAACATTGATCGAAGTCACCGACATGCACGCTTATTACGGCAAGTCCCACATCCTTCAGGGCGTGACCCTGAATGTGCAGGAGGGGGAGATCGTAGCGCTCCTGGGCCGCAATGGCGTAGGGCGTTCGACCACCTGTAAGGCGATCATGGGCGAGGTTGAGCCGCACGGCTCCGTCATGTTCAAAGGGCAGCAGATCGCGGGCAAGAAAGCCTATGAGGTTGCGAATATGGGCGTGGGCTATGTGCCGGAGAACCGCGATATCTTTCCGGGCCTGACGACGCGCCAAAATCTGACGCTGGGGCTGAAACCGGGCCAGAAAGACGGCGCGGGGCGGTGGTCCATGCAAATGATGTTCGACATGTTCGAAAACCTCGACCGTCGCGCGGACGTGGAGGCCAGCGTGCTGTCGGGCGGGGAGCAGCAGATGCTGACCATGTGCCGCACGCTGATGGGCGACCCCGATTTTGTGATGATCGACGAGCCGACAGAGGGCCTCAGCCCGCAAATGGTGCAGAAAGTTGCGGAGGTGCTCAAGGCGATTGCGGAAAAGGGGATCTCGACTCTTTTGGTGGAGCAAAAGCTGAGCATCGCCATGGACATCGCCGACCGCGTCTATGTGATGGGCCACGGTCAAGTGGTGTTCGAGGGCACGCCCACCGAGCTCAAAGCGCGCGAGGATGTGCGCAAGGAGTGGCTGGAAGTCTGATGGCTGCGTTTGATTCCGCGCGTCTGAGCCGTATCGGCGAGTGGATGCAATCCTATGTGGACACGCGCCGCTTGGCGGGAGCGTCCGTCTTGCTCACGCACGGCGGGCGCGAGGTCTATTATCACGATTGCGGCCTGCGTGATGTGGCGCAGGCTGCGCCCTGGCAGCGCGATACCGTGGCGCGCATCTATTCGATGACCAAACCTGTCACATCCGTGGCGCTGATGATGCTGGCCGAGCGGGGCCTGCTCCACCTCGACGCGTCCCTGTCCGACTTCATTCCGGAATTTGCCGATATGCATTGTTTGGTCGAGGGTGCTACGTCTATCGAGCAGACGGCACCCTGTGCCTCACCGACGCTGCACAATCTGCTCACCCATACCTCCGGTCTGAGTTATGCATTCAACCCCGGCTTGGTCGGCGCGGAAATGACCGCACAGAAGCTTGAGTTTCGCGGCAGCGGCGAGACGCTTGCGCAGGCCTGCGCCCGCGCCGCCGCGCTGCCGCTGGCGTTTGCGCCCGGCACGCGGTGGGAATACTCCGTGAGCATCGACGTGCTGGGCCGCGTGATCGAAGTGGTCAGCGGCAAGACGCTTGAGCAGTTCTTTATCGAGGAAATCTTCGACCCCCTCGGCATGCACGAGACACGGTTTATCGTGCCCGCCGCGGCGCAGGACCGCTTTGCAGCCTGCTACACCCCGCTGGCGGGTGATGCGTTCTCAGTAGGCAAGGTCGATGCAGGCGCGGATACGCTGCGCCTGATCGACGGCGCTGATAAATCGCCCTTCTTGCGCGACGGGATCCAGTCGGGCGGTGGCGGCCTTGTCGGGACGATCGACGATTACCTGAAGTTTACCGAAATGCTGCGCACGGGCGGTGCAGGCCTTATCGGGCCAAAAACGTTGGCCTTTATGATGCGCAATCACTTGGGTGGGGACATCGCCTCCATGGGTCCGAGCAGTTTTGCCGAACAGCCGATGGAGGGGATGGGCTTTGGCCTGGGTGGCGCGGTCCTGCTCGATCCGGGTCGCGCGCGCGCGCCTGGCAGCATTGGCGATTTCAGCTGGGGCGGCATGGCCTCGACCTTCTTCTGGATCGATCCCGTGCTGGATCTCTCGGTGGTCTTCTTCACGCAACTTATCCCAAGCAGTGCCTATCCCGCACGTCCACAGCTCAAGGCATTGGTGCATGGGGCAATGACGTGAACAAGGTTTTGTGGACACCGACCCCCGCACGCGCCGAGGCATCGACCATGGCCGCTTTCGAGCGGTTTCTGGCGGACACCCGCGCTTTGGAATTCGCCGACTACAATGCGATGTGGGAGTGGAGCGTTACCGATCTTGAGGCATTCTGGGCCGCGATCTGGGAGTTTTTCGACATTCGGGCAAGCGTGCCCTACACGCGCATCCTTGCGGACCGCAGCATGCCCGGCGCACAATGGTGCCCGGGTGCCATGCTGAACTATGCCGACAACATCCTGAACCATGCCGATGGGCAAGAGGATCATCCCGCGCTCATCAGCCTATCGGAGACCTTCGACCGCAAAGAGCTGACGTGGGGCCAGTTGCGCAGCCGGGTGGCCTCCGTCGCGCATCATCTCAAAGCGATGGGCGTGGGGCAGGGCGACCGTGTCGTCGCTGTATTGCCCAATACCGACGCAGCGCTCATCGCATTTCTCGCCACGGCCAGCATCGGTGCCGCGTGGTCGCTCTGCGCGCCCGATATGGGGCATGTGGCGATCCTCGACAGGTTCACTCAAATCGCGCCCAAAGTGTTCATCGCGCAAAACGGCTATGTCCATGCAGGCAAAACTGTGGACCGCCGCGATGTGCTGGCCCAGATCAGTGCCGAGTTGCCCAGCGTTGATCAATTTATTACCTTGCCCGTAATCGGTGATCTGCCAGAGGGGCATGTCGCTTGGGAGAGCCTTTTACATGACGATGTGCCGTTTGCGCCAACCCAAGTACCTTTTGATCAGCCGCTCTGGATCGTCTACTCCTCCGGCACTACGGGCAATCCCAAGCCGATCGTGCATGGCCATGGCGGTGTCGTATTCGAAGCGGCTAAACAATCGCTGCACCATGATCTCACCCGCGAGGATCGCTTTTGCTGGCTGACCTCGTCGGGTTGGATCATGTGGAACGCGCAGTGGATGGCGCTGGGGCAGGGGGCGACCGTCTGCCTCTACGACGGCGCGCCGAACCACCCAGATATGCTGGCGCTGTGGCGGTTCGTGGCCGAAGAAAAGCTTACGTATTTCGGCGCCGGTGCCGCCTTTTTCGCAGGGTGCCTCAAAGCGGGTGTCACCCCGCGCGAGGCGGTGGATCTCAGCACGCTGCGCTCGCTCGGCTCCACGGGATCGCCCCTCAGCTCGGACGCCTATGACTGGATTTACCGGGACGCGAAGGCTGATGTCTGGCTCGCGCCCATCTCCGGCGGCACAGATCTGGCAGGGGCGTTCGTGCTGGGCCACCCCGGCATGTCCGTGCGCGCGGGCGAGATGCAGTGCCGCGCCCTTGGCAACGCGGTGCGCGCGTTTGACCCATACGGCAAAGAGCTGATCGGCGAGGTCGGTGAACTGGTATGCACAGAGCCGCTGCCCTCGATGCCTTTGTATTTTTGGGGCGATGAGGACGGCACACGCCTGCATGAAAGCTATTACGACACCTACCCCGGCGTCTGGCGGCACGGCGATTGGATCAGCATCGACGAGAACGGTGCAAGCGTAATCTATGGCCGCTCCGACGCTACCATTAACCGCAAGGGGCTGCGCCTGGGCTCTGCCGAGATCTACCAGGCGGTGGAAGGTCTCGACGACGTCCTCGACAGCCTCGTCGTCGATCTCGAGTTTCTGGGTCGCGACAGCTTTATGCCGCTTTTCGTCGTTCCCGCCGCCGGTGTTTCCTTTGACGATGCGCTCAAGGACAAGATCAACAGTGCCATTCGCCACGGCGTCTCCGCCCGCTTTATCCCCAACGAGATTATCGAGGTGGCGCAGATCCCCCGCACCCTGTCGGGTAAAAAGCTTGAGGTTCCCGTCAAAAAGCTGTTGTTAGGAGGCGACCCAAGCACCGTGGTGAACCGTGACAGCATGGCAAACCCTGATAGCTTCGATTTCTTCATCGCCTATGCGGATGCACGGGCTGCCATCTGAAAGCACGCCATGAGCACCGTCGCCGACAAATTGCTGGAACTGCTGGACATCGAACAGCTGGAGGTTGATCTCTTTCGCGGCATCGGGTCCGGTGGGGAGACCACGACGCGCATCTTCGGCGGCCATGTCATCGCCCAAGCGCTTATGGCGGCCTACCGCACGGTGCCCGACCGGTTGTGTCACAGCCTGCATGCCTATTTCATCCGTCCAGGGGATCCTAAAATCCCGGTGATCTATCAGGTGGACCGCGCGCGCGATGGTGGCAGCTTTACCACCCGCCGTGTCGTCGCGATCCAGCATGGCAAGCAGATTTTCAACCTCTCCGCGTCTTTCCATATTGATGAGGAAGGCTGGAACTATCAACATCCCATGCCTAATGTGGGCGCGCCTCAGGATTGGCCCAACCGGACCGAACTTCGCGAAGCGCATGTCAGCCAAATCCCTGAGAAATTCCATGACGACTTTCTGCGCGAACGGCCCATCGAGCTGCGCGAGGTGGCCCCGCGGGACTTTTTCACACCTGAAAAGGCGAGCGACCGAAACCACCTTTGGTTCCGCATGGAAGCGGCCATGGGCCAAGGTCCGCAAATGCAACACTGCCTGCTGGCCTATGCCTCAGACATGAATCTGCTTGGCTCGTCGCTGCGCCCCCATGGCCTGACATGGTTCCAAGGCAACGTGATGAGCGCGAGCCTAGACCATGCGATGTGGTTCCACGCGCCCATCGAGTTTGGCAATTGGCACCTCTATGATCTCGATGCACCGTGGACCGGGAAAGCACGCGGTTTCAATCGCGGCGCGATCTACAGTGCCGACGGCACCCTTGTCGCCTCAGTTGCGCAAGAAGGTCTCGTACGACCGATCAAGAAATAGCGGTTTCTTAATGAAACGCCAAATTGCACAACATATTACATAATCAGCATTACGGGGCGTGTTTTGTAGGATAGGAGTGTGGGCGCCGGTGATGATGGGCGGCTGAACGTCCGGCGCGGCGCAAAGACGATGGATCTGACGAAGCGGCGGATGTTTTGCGTGTTGAAGACGTACCATCCTAACGGCGCCGCTGCGGACCGCCATCGTGCGGTGATTTCGGCGTGCACCTTGAGTTTTCAAATAAAATCAGTATACGAACGGAGTGGGTGGATTGAGTTTATCATATCACGTTTCCAGCGTCCTGCGATTCAGGTCGCCGGAAATGGAAGGCACCCACGACGTTTCACTTCCACCCCCGCTCGCCGGATTGGTATCCGTCCTTGATTGCGCCGGACCAACACGCATGCCGTTTCAGGAGACCCATAGATGACCAAAATGTCAAAAGACACATTGCTCAAAGCGACAACTGGACAAAAAGAGACCCCACTTGATAAAACGACGCGGATCGTTCGGGGCATGACGGATGATGCCGATGAGCAGCGACGCCTCAAAACCGCGCGACTGCGCAAAGCGCGCGTGGAGCGCGAAGCTGTGCCGGAAACGAAATGAAGGCGTAAAGTCATCCGGCGCGCACAGCCATTGGGCGTCGATCTTAGACTGACGTGCCAAAATTCAGCTAGGGAAGCTCTCGAAGATAAGCCTGGAAAAACTCTGTGAGAGTCGCAACCATTGGGGGCAAGACTCCGCAGGGCGGATAGAAAAGCGTGATCCACAGGGGGAAACGGTCCAGTCGTCCAGGAAGGTCTCGACGGTGCCGTACGCGGCGCCCTCCTTTACAATGAAATCTGGCAGAAGAGTGAGGCAGTTGCCAGATTTGGCCAAATAATAGAGAAAATCACCGTTGTTTGAGATCACGCCGGATCCCGCCGTGATCGAACGCCGCAAATCATTTCGTTTGAGGTTCCAGACTTCCGGCTGGCCTAGCGAGGAACAGGACATGCAGAATGAGGTATCGAGCGCGTCCGGCGTCAGCGGTCGATCGATGCGCTCAAACTGGCTGGGCGCGGTGATCACCCGTCTTGGCACTTCGCAAATTTTCCGCCAGATGGTGGACTTGTCACGCGGCGTGCCTGAAATACGGATGGCCAGATCACAGCGTTCATCCACGATATCGATCAACTGGTCGGTGAGGTTCACCTCCAGCAAGGTGTGTGGATAGGTGCGGCGAAACCGATCGACGAGGGCTTACATGATCCTGATCCCCAACGAAAGCGGTGCGTTGATCGACAGCCGCTCGGCATCGGGCGTACGGCGCGGCTGACGTCCTCGATCACCCGATCAAAATCCTCGACCAGTGGGCCAAAACGCGCGGCGATCATGGCGCCCGTGCTGGTCAGCGAGACTTGCCGCGTTGTGCGCACCAGCAATTGCTGGCCCAGATCCTCCTCCAGCTTCGCGACGATATGGGTGACGGAAGCCGGGGTCATCTTGAGACTGCGCGCGCCGGCGGCAAAGCTGCTCAGCTCGACCACCTTCAAAACCACGCGCACTGGCTTGATACCCTACATGGGCTGATCGTAGCGTTTTGTGTAACGATGAATGCAATGCAATTTCTATTTCCCGCAACAGTGCCAGCCCCTGGATTGCTCTCAGACGCCACCTTCCTGAAAGAGGTACGAGATGATCGACCAAATCAAAGGGCTGCACCACGTCACATCGTTGGCCGGTGATGCCGCAGAGAACAACGTATTTTTCACGAAAGCTCTTGGGCTGCGACGGGTCAAGAAAACCGTCAACTTCGATTCGCCTGACGTGTACCACCTCTTTGCGGGGATGAGGTCGGAACGCCCGGTTCCGTCATGACCTATTTTCCCTTCGGTCAGATGCCCAAAAGACGTCGCGGCACCGGGGTGGTTGGCGCGACGGAATTTGCCGTGCCCAAAGGGGCCTTGAGCGTTTGGAAAGACCGCCTCGCGGCGCAAGGCGTGACCGGCCTGTCCGAGAGCAGCTTTCTGGGTGGGGCGCGCGGGCGCACGTCGTGGATCGGCACGGATGTCCCCCAAGATGCGGGTAATCTGGGCTTTCGCGGCGCGCCCTTTACGCTGCGCGATGCGGCTGCCACCGGCGAATAGGTGACCTGCATGGGCTATCAGAAGGACGAGACCGATGGCGCCGTGACGCGCTACCGGACCAAGGGCGGCAATGTGGCCGCTACCATAGTTCTCGAGCACGTGCCACAGGGCCAAACGGCGGGGCAAGGGGCCGGCCTCTGTGCATTATAACGCCTTCGCCATGGAGAGCACCGCGCGGCGCAGCTTGAGGTGCGACGTGCGTTGCTCGACACCGGCTATCAGGTGACGCCCGTCACGGATTCGATGGCCAGTTTCGTCGCGGCACATAAGGCGCGCTATCTTGGCACGCCGGCCCACGCCTTTGGTTATTCGAACGGAGCGACCATCCTGGCATCCGTCGCGATGCTGCACCCGCTGATCCCTTGGGCGCCTGCACCTGTAACGGCACTCAAGGGAAACCCGTGCTGATCACTGCAGGCCGGCGCGACCCGATTTGCCCATGGCCGATGACTGCGCGCCTGATCTACTGGTTCAACGCCCAAGGCTCGGACGTGGACACGCTGATCCATGAGGGCGGCCATGCGTTGCACCAAGAAGCGCTTGCCCCAATTCAAAGGCTGCTCAACGCCCACTGGCGCGCGCGCGTCGGGCTTTTCCCGCCTTGCCGTCCGACCTCAAGGAGAGAGATCACCTATTCGGACACCGATACCAAGGTCCGCTATGTGGCCCCACATACCGGCATCGAGGGAGAGGCGGACCTGACCATTCCCAAGTTGTCGAAAACGGTCATCATCGCCGATCAAACCGGCGTGCCAGACAGCATGCGTGGCCTTGGCGCCGGGCGCGCGTTGGCGGAGCGACTGATTGCCGATGCGCGGGCAATCGGGCAAACGATCGTTCCGCTGTGACCGTTCGTGCGGTCAAATGCCACCAAAAACCGCGATGCACTTGCCGACGTCATCCAATGGTAATGTCGCCGCGCCCTGCCCTGCGCCCCCTTCAGCCGAATATATAAAAGCACAGTTTGTTGCCGTCGGGGTCGTGCACATAGGCGCCATAGAACCTGTCCGCCACCCGCTGGCCCGGTGGGCCATCACAGGTCCCGCCCAGCTCCAGCGCACGCGCGTACAGCGCATCGGCCTTTGGTTTATCCTCGACCGGAAAGGCGATCATGACACCATTGCCGGGCGTTGGATCACCCTTGTCGTAGGGCTCGCAGACTGCCAACATCGGCTGCCCCCGCTGTGTGCCGATAAACGCGATGCGCCCCGCGTCGATGACGACCTTCGCGCCATTGTCGGCGAAGAGGTCGCAGTAAAATTGCTTGGCCTGCGCCATGTCACGCACACCGATGGTAGTATAGCCGATCATTGAGTATTCCTAACTGTCAAAGCTGCCGAAGCGGCGGTTGAGCTTGCGCATGCCACCGATCCAGCGGTCGTAATTGTCGGTCTTGTTGCGCATGTAGGTCTCGACCTCCTTGTGCGGCAGTACCAGAAACGTCTCGGCGCGGATTGTCTGCACGCAGGCCTCCGCCACCGGCCCCGGCTCCATCATCCCGTCGATGGCGGCCACATGATCCTCGTGTCCGCGTGTCATTTCCGTACGCACCGCTTGGGGGCACAATACGGAAACCTTGATCCCCTGATCGCCATAGCTCAGCGCCAGCCATTCAGCCAAGCCAACGGCGGCGTGTTTCGTCACGCCATAAGGCGCGCTTCCGATCTGGTTGAGCAGCCCCGCCGCAGACGCGGTGTTGAGCAGGTATCCCCCGCCCCGCGCCGCCATCAAGGGCACGAGATGCCGCGCGGCCCAGACATGGGACATCACATTGATTTCCCAGATCCGCTGCCAGTCGTCATCGGGCACCTCGACACCCCCCGCCACGGAAATTCCTGCGTTTGAGCAGAACAGATCGATAGGGCCGACCTGCTCGACCTTGTCGATCATCGCGGTGATCTGATCCTTGACCGCGACATCGACCTGATGCGCCGTGCCGCCCATCATCCGGGCGGTCTCTTCCGCGCCCTTCAGATCACGATCCACGCAAGCGATATGCGCGGCCCCTTCTTCGGCAAAACGCAGGCACATCGCGCGGCCGATGCCCGACGCTGCCCCCGTCACGACGATGATCTTGTCTTTCAGCTCCATCTTTTACGTCCACATATTGGAGCCGCCACAGACGGTCAGCGCCTGCCCGGTCATGTAACGCGACGCATCAGAGGCAAGGAACACCGCAAGCCCCGCAAAATCCTCAGGCTCGCCCAGACGGCGCAGGGGGATCTCGTTCTCGATCCTCTTGGCGACCTCCGGATTGTCCCACAGCTCGCGGGCAAATTCGGTTTTTACCAGACCTGGGCAGATCGCGTTGAACCGCAAACCGCTTGGCCCGAATTCCTCCGCCAGATTGCGGCACAGGCCGATCAGCGCCAGTTTGGACATGCCGTAGGTGCCCAGCATGACCGACGGCTTGAACGCTCCGATGGAGGAGGTAAACGCCATCGATCCCGCGCCTTTGGCCACCATATCCGGCGCCACCAACTGCGCCAGCCAAAGGTTGGATTTCACATTGGCGTTCATGGTCTTGTCATAGGCATCGTCCGGGATCTCGGAGGTTTTCCCGTAGTATGGGTTCACCCCCGCATTCCCGATCACCACGTCAATGGGTCCGGCCAGCTCGTGGGTCTTGTCCACCAGCGCCTGCAACTGCTCCTTATAGCCGACGTTACACGCCACCGGATAGGCCCGGCCCTTGCCAAGGGCGTTGATGCCCTCGGCGGCGGTGTCCAGCTGATCCTGCTTGCGGGCCGAGATGACGACGGTCGCCCCGTGCTCAGCCAGGGCAGTCGCCATGGCCAGACCCATGCCCTTGGAGGCACCGGTAAGCAGGGCGACCTTGCCGGTCAGGTCAAACAGGCTCACACACCGCTCCGTGTGCGGCCTGTGGCGATTTCACCGCGTGCGCGGTCGGTGCGCGAATTGGAGGACTGGTAATCCTTCACTTCGGCGCGCGCGATCACATGGTGGTGCACCTCATCCGGGCCGTCCGCGTAACGCAGCGTCCGCTGTGCCGTGTACATGCCCGACAGGGGCGACCACTGCGAAATGCCCGTGGCGCCATGCACCTGCATCGCCTCGTCGATGATGTTGCAGACTTTTTCAGGCACCATCGCCTTGATCATCGACACCCAGATGCGCGCCTCTTTGTTGCCCAGCGTATCCATCGCCTTGGCCGCTTTCAGCACCATCAGGCGCATCGCCTCGATCTCGATCTTGGCGCGGGAGATGGTCTCCATGTTCTTGCCCAGATCGATAATCTTCTTGCCGAAGGCTTCCCGCGACAGACCCCGCTCGATCATCAGGTCCAGCGCCTTTTCCGCCGCCCCGATGGAGCGCATGCAGTGGTGGATGCGGCCGGGGCCGAGGCGCACTTGGGAAATCTCGAAGCCGCGCCCCTCGCCCCAAAGGATGTTGCTCTCCGGAACGCGGACGTTGGTGAACTTGATGTGCATATGTCCGTGCGGCGCGTCGTCATGGCCGAACACGTGCATCGGGCCCACGATCTCCACGCCCGGCGTGTCAATGGGCACGAGGATCTGAGACTGCTGGCGGAACGGTTCGGCGTCCGGTGACGTCTTGACCATCGTGATCATGATCTTGCAGCGCGGATCGCCGGCACCCGAGATATAATACTTCTCGCCGTTGATCACCCATTCGCCATTGTCCAGCACGGCGGAGGTGCTGATGTTCTTGGCATCCGACGACGCCATGTCAGGCTCTGTCATGGCGAATGCACTGCGGATCTTGCCCGCCAGCAACGGCTTGAGCCACTGTTCCTTCTGCTCCGGCGTGCCGATGCGCTCCAGCACTTCCATGTTGCCCGTGTCGGGCGCGTTGCAGTTCAGCGTTTCCGGCGCCAGTGGGCTCTTGCCCAGCTCCGCGGCGATATAGGCGTAGTCGAGGTTGCTGAGGCCCTCGCCCGTCTCTGCATTGGGCAGAAAGAAGTTCCACAAGCCCGCGTCACGCGCCTTCTGCTTGGCCTCCTCCAGCAGCTCGAGCTGACCGGGGGCATAGGACCACCGATCCGCACGGCCCTCGCCAAGGCGGTAGAACTCTTCCGTCATCGGGTCCACACTCTCGCGGATGTGCTTGATCACAGCGGCGAGCAGTGGCTTGGCCTTCTCGGACATGCCCAGATTGTTCATTTCCATCGGTGTTGAATCGTCCAGCATCGTTTGATCTCCCTTGATCAGTTTATGGTGTGGCCCACGGGGGGCATTACTTGTTTACCCACGCGGGGGCACGTTTCTCGACAAAGGCGTTCACGCCCTCTTTGAAATCTTCCGTCTTACGCAAATCTGCGATCACCTCGCGCGAAAATGCAATGCTTTCCTGCATGCCGTCGCGTGCGTACAGGTCATTGAGCACCCGCTTGGTCGCTTTCACCGCCGAGGGCGAGACGCTGCACAATTGCTCCGCCTTTTCCATCGCGCGGTCCATCAACTCGGCCTGCGGATGCACCGCATTGACGCATCCCATCGCAAGCGCCTCATGAGCCGTGATGGTACGCCCTGTGAGCATCATTTCCTGTGCGGCCAATCGTCCGATGTAGCGCGACAGGCGCTGCACCCCCGAGGCGGCGGCAAAGAACCCTACTTTCACCTCTGGCAGGGCAAATTTCGCGTTCTCGGAAGCCAGGATGATATCGCAGCTCAGCGCAGTCTCGAATCCGCCGCCCATGGCAAAGCCGTTTACCGCCGCGATGATCGGCTTTTCCAGAGTGAACCGTGATGACAGTCCCGCAAATCCCATCGGCGTCATCGTGGCACTCGCGCCACCCGCCGCAGTCGCCTTGAGGTCATTGCCGGCGGAAAATGCCTTCTCGCCTGCCCCTGTCAGCACCGCGACCCAAAGATCCCGATCGGCGGCAAAGGCGTCCCAGCACGCTGCCATCTCGTTGTGCATATCGACGTGCACGGCATTGTAGACTTCGGGCCGGTTCATGGTCACGACGAGGGTGTGCCCCCGCTTTTCGGTTGTGATGAAGTCGTAGCTCATACTTTCAGCCCTCCGGTGTCGATGTCAGTAAACTTACCGCCTGTCGCAGCGAGCTGGCGCAGCATGTCGGCCGGCGTGAAGGCCGCGTCCTGCGCGCCCAGCACCTCCATCCGGTCAAGCACGGCCTGTGCGCCGACCATATCGCCGTAAAACATCGGCCCGCCCTTATCCGCGGGCCAGCCGTAGCCGTTGAGCCAGACCACATCGATGTCCGACGGGCGCTGTGCCTTGTTCTCCTCCAGAATCTTCACCGCCTCGTTTATCATAGGATAAATACAAATCTCGATGATTTCATCGGCGCTCATGGTGCTCTCTTCGGCGCCGGTCACGTTTCTGATAATGCCAGCCGTCACTTTCGACGGGATCGGTTTACGGGTTTCATCATATTCATAATAGCCCGCTTGAGTTTTCTGCCCACGTCTGTCCATCTCGCACAGCATGTCGCGTATGGGGTTATCGGTGGTCGCACCCTTGGACCAGCCGATGTCGAGGCCTGCCAGATCGCTCATCTGGAACGGGCCCATCTTAAAGCCGAAGCTGTTGAGCGCGGCATCCACATCCCACGGCATCAACCCCTGGGCGAGCAGTTTATTCGCCTGGATCTGGCGCGCGAACAGGATGCGGTTACCCACGAAACCGGGGCAGACACCGACCAGTGCGGCGATCTTGTTGATTTTCGCGGCCAGCGCCATTGAAGTGGCGACGACATCGTCGGCAGTTTGTTTCGCGCGCACGATCTCCAACAATTTCATCACATTGGCGGGGGAGAAAAAATGCAGGCCGATCACGTCCTCAGGCCGCTGTGTCATCGCTGCAATCTCGTCGATGTCGAGCGCGGACGTGTTGGTGGCAAGGATCGCGCCGGGTTTCATAACCCGGTCCAGTTCGGTGAAGATCTTGCGCTTGAGGTCCATGTCCTCGAACACCGCCTCGATCACCAGATCACACTCGGCCAGATCAGCCACCGCGAGACGCCCGTCAAATCGATCCATGCGCGCTTCGACTTCCTCCTGCGGAAAACGTCCTTTGTCGGCACTGCGTTGATAGTTGCCGCGCACGACCTTCAGGCCACGGTCAAGCGCCTCCTGCGTCGTCTCGACGATCTTGATCTGATAGCCAGCGGTGGCGAAATTCATCGCGATCCCGCCGCCCATGGTGCCCGCGCCGATGATGCCTACTGTTTTGATCTCACGATGGGGCGTGCTGTCGTCAAGGCCGGGCACCTCCCATGCGTCCTTGCCTGCTTGCGCGATATAGTCGCCCGTTTGCTCAATCGTTGGTGTCATGTCAGTGCCTTTTCAAGTTGCAGACAGGCCGCGCGCAGGCCGCGCCGGTCAATTTTATCCGTGGCACCGCGCATCAGGGGTGCGTGTTGAGTCCACAGCGCCATCGGCATTTTGAATTTCGCGATATGCCCGTCAAGGGCATGGATCATCTGCGCGTGGCTCAGCTGAGCACCTGCGCGCAACTGCACGCACGCGCCCACGACCTCCCCCAACCGCGCGTCGGGCACCGAAAATGCACAGGCCTCGACCACATCGGGCAAGCGGTGTAGCGCCCCCTCCACATCAAGACAGGCGATGTTTTCGCCGCCGCGGATGATGATATTTTTCTTGCGGTCCAAGATGGTGACGTAGCCCTCGGCATCCATCACCGCCAGATCGCCGGTGCGCAGCCAGCCGTCCTGCATCGTCTCTGCCGTGTCCTCGGGCTTGTTCAGGTAACAGCGCATATTTGCGGGGCTTTTCACCGTGATTTCCCCCAACGTGCCCAGCGGCACGTCCTCGCCGTCATCGTCGAGCAGCCGCAATTCCTGTACCGGTGGGTGCAGCTTACCGGCGCTTTCGGGTCGTGCAAGATACTCCTCCCCGATCATGCCGATCCCCAGCGCGTTCGTCTCCGTCATGCCCCAACCTGTGGCGATGCCCGCGTTCGGGAATGTCTGCGCCAGTGCTGCGACCTGTGCGCCGGGCCGCTTGGCTCCGCCTGAGCCGAGGTAGTCCAGCGTTTTGAGCTGGGTGCCCTCCGCACGCGCCGCCTGCATCAGCTCCGCTGATTGAGTGGGCACGCCGAGGAACCTCGTGATTTTCTCCGTCTCGATCAGACGCACGGCCTCGTTTGGGTCCCACTTGTGCATCAGGGTAATGCGCGCGCCTGCGATCAGGCTCAGCAAAAACAGCGGGTGGGTGGCTGTGACGTGGAAAAGCGGTGTGACCACAAGCGCGGAGGGGCGCAGCGGCTCCGGCGCTCCCGGCTCTGGTGGAGTGACCAGAGGCGCGATTACTGCCTGCATGAGCCAGCTGAACACCGCACTCACCGCGCTGCGGTGGGTCTGCACGACCCCTTTGGGATGGCCCGTGGTGCCGGAAGAATACATGACAGCGAAATCATCATCGGTGTCGATTGCCACTTCGAGCAGCGCGTCCGACGCCGCTTTTTGCAACTCGTCATAGCGGTAGTCCGCCAATCCCTCGCCGTCACGCACCCCGATCAGGGTCAGGCCCAGCTCGGCCTGCAATGGCAAGAGCCGTTCCATGCGCGGGCCATCGGCGCATACAACCTTGGCCGCACTGTCACGCAGGGCATAGTCAAGCTCCTCGGTGGTCCACCACGCGTTCACGAATACGACCGTCGCTCCGGTGCTCGAGATGCCCAGTACCAGCGTCAACAACTCCGGATAGTTGCGCATGGCGATTGCCACGCGGTCCCCCTGCCCGATACCAAATCGCCCGCGCAGTACTTGCGCCACACGCCGGACCTCGGCGCAGAACGCGCCATAGGTCCACCGCTCCCCCTCATAGAGAAGGTAGTCCGCTGCTCCGCCTTCATGCTGCGCCATTCCGGCGTGCATGAGCATCGGGATGGTCCCGGGCACGTTTTGAAAAGCTTTGTACGTGACCCCACGGATCACCGTCGGCGCTATGGCGAACGTCGGATTCGTGCTGATAACATGGGCCACTGCCGCCTCCGGCGTCATTGTGTTCATGCGGTGCATCGTGTCGAACGGACCTTGTGTTTCATGCGGACCCTCCCAAGTCATCGCGCCGCGCGCCCTCATCCTCCCACGGGACGCGCGACTCTCTGCGACGCAGCCTAGGGGAGAAGTTGGGGCCTGCCAATACCGCTGGTCGGAACTTCGTTTCGCAAATGCGGATTTAGGCGAGCACTTCACTTTTGGGCGGTGCGCGATGGTGGAAAGCATGGGTGATGGCCCGCGATCACTGTTCTCGTTGAGATCCACGGCGTGAAAACGTCAATGTGAAGGGGACGAAGCGATAATTGGTTGAGATTTGGACCCATGCGGGTGTAAGCGCGCAGAATGCTCGGAGTCATAGACTGGATCATGAGATGAAAACGGCACTCGTCACGGGCTCTTCAGGCTTCATTGGGTATTTCGTGGCGGATGCCCTGCTCGCTGCGGGGTGGCGGGTGGTCGGCATCGATAACATGAACGACTATTACGATGTCGGCCTCAAACATGCGCGCCGCGCGCGCCTGACCGCTCAGGATGGCTTTACCGATGTGACCGACACCATCGCGGCGCCGGGGTTGCTCACCTCTGTGTTCGCCGAGCACGCGCCGGAGATCGTGATCCACCTCGCGGCGCAGGCGGGAGTGCGGTACTCGCTTGAGAACCCGATGTCCTATCTCGAGACGAATTTGGGCGGGACGCTGCAACTGCTGGAGGCGGCACGCGCGCATCCACCGCGCCATATGTTGATGGCGTCCAGCTCATCCGCGTATGGCGCGAATACGCAGATGCCCTACCATGAGGATATGAAAGCCGACCAACAGATGTCCCTTTATGCCGCGAGCAAGAAGGCTTCGGAGAATATCGCCCACAGCTATGCGCATTTGTTCGGCACCCCCATCACGATGTTCCGCTTTTTCACGGTCTATGGGCCATGGGGCCGCCCCGATATGGCCCCTCATAAATTCACCTCCAGAATCCTCAAGGGGCAACCGATCGACGTCTATAATCACGGGAAAATGCGGCGCGACTTCACCTATGTGACCGATCTGGTCGAGGCGATCATGCAGCTGGTGGACGCGGTACCGGACTTCCTCACCCAACAGGAGCGCTATGAGGGAGACAGCCTTTCGCCCGTGGCCTCGTTTCGTGTGGTGAACATCGGAAACGCCGCGGCGGTGCCGCTGTTGGACTTCATCAAGGCGATCGAAACGGCGACCGGAAGGACAGCGCAAATGAACATGATGCCGATGCAGCCCGGTGACGTGCCCGCGACATGGGCCGACGTGGGCCTGTTGCGCGCGCTCACGGGATATGTGCCGCAAACCACCGTGCAGGAGGGCGTGCCGGAATTCGTCGCATGGTATCGGGACTATTACAGCGCCTAGTCGTCGAAGCCGACGAAGGTTGCAACGTCGGCCACGTCGCGACGGCTGGATACGACAGCGTTTGCGGAAAACGCTTCGTCTGGCCATCCCATCGCGACACAGGTCATTATGACTTCATCATCAGGGATCTTTGCATGCTCGCGGACAACAGGTGATTGCATTATGCCCTGTCCGTTTATCACACATCCCAGGCCACGCGACCAGGCTGCAAGTGTCAGGCCATAGGTCACCGCGCCTAAATCGAAATGGGCGATCGTGCCGCCTTCGAGGGATTTATCGAAAGTCACCACGATCGAGACTGGCGCGTCGAACTGCCTGAAGCCGCGCATGACCCAGTCCTGCCGCATCTCCTTGTCCTCACGGGCGATGCCCATTGCGGCAAAAAGCTGTTTGGCGATGCCAACCTGACGGTCGCGGTGTGGCCCTTGATAAGCGCCATGGTCGACGATCTCACGAACGGGAGGAACCCCATTCAGCATGCGTGTGGAGTTACCTTCGCGCACACGCTCGAGCGGGGTTCCCGTCAGAACATGCAGGTTCCAGGGTTGCGTGTTCATGGACGACGGCGCGCGGTTGGCGAGCGCGATGACCTCCCGGATCAGTTCCCGGGGAACCGGCTTGTCTAGAAAGCCGCGAATGCTGCGGCGTCTGTTCATTGCCTCGTCGAGTTGCATGTGACTGCCCTGCCCTATGGTTCGGCCTGTGTCAGAAGTTCAGTGTGAACGCCCTGCTCAGGCCCAGCCGTACGCGCCACTGATCTTCGGACCCGTTTTGAGTGATTGGACTATCGGCCGCATCACCAATGAGTTTCTCATAGCTTATGGCACCTTCGACGGCCCATCGGTCGTCGATGAAATATGTTCCCGAGACTTCAACCCCGGCGCCCAACGCGCCGCCCGTTGCGGTGTACTCCGCAAATGTTGCGGTGCCGCCGGTAGGAACACCGAAATAGGTTTGGGCAAAGTCATCGTCGCCGAAATTGACTCGTGGGCCTGCGGTGAACAGCCAGCTTCGATTAGGACGGTAGATCACATCCGCGCCCAACGTACCCGTAACCGCACTATGGCCGGTCACACCCTTTCGGACTTCTCCGAAGGCTTTCCAGTTGGTCTGTTGCAAGGTCAGCCCTAATCCAAGCTCAACGGCGATATCGATATCTTCGAGACCGGCGAGTTCGGGGCTGTCTTCGGCGCTCCGCTCTCCGATGACGCGCAAGGCACCGCTCACCGACACGCCGTTGTTTGGGATGTTGCGCACGCCGCTGCCAATCGTTCTGCCGCCAAAGCTCAGCGATCCAAAGGAAAAGCCGAGGTCAGCCGCGCCTTCTGTTTCGTCGGACCCCAGATATTCCGGCACTGCCGCGATGCCGCCACGCAGCGAAAAGTTAAAGGAACGCTCTTGCGCCGCAGCTGGCACTGCCGCCCCTAGGACCAGTGCGGAAACACATATTGCCGAAGATAAACGCATCACGATCGCCTTGCTAGTTTCGGGCAGCCGTCGTGCGCGCCCTTTGGATTTTTTCGGAAAATAGTGTAGAAGCCGTTGGATGTATATCAGAAAACTGTTGCGTGATATTTCGCATAAGATGACATTATTGATCAGCGCTCAAAAGCGCTTTTTCAATTCTTTCGGCGCCTTGTTGCAGGTCGCTCTTGATCAGTTTGACGATCCGGGCACCGTCCTTGCGCTTGAGCGCTCCGAGGATGAGGCGGTGGTTTTTGTACCCTGTCATCTCCCTCCGATAGCTTTCAAACAGCATGTTCCGTGTCGGACCGATCCGCAGCCACAGGTTGCTGATGACCTGTCTCAGAACAAGAGAATCGCAGGCGCGGTAAAAATCGAGATGAAATCGCGAATCGAGGATCAGCGCTCGTTGAAACTCTCCGTCGTCGATCAACTCGCGCATATCTTCGTTGAGCCTGTCGAGCTGTGAAATCGCCGCTTCGCTGATGTTGGCGACTGCCTGTAGCGCCGCGATCGGCTCCAGCGCCAGACGCAGCTCGATGACCTCCATGTACCCTTTCGGAGAAAGGCGCGGGACGGAATACATCCGCTTTTCCGAAAGGGTCAGCCCGCCTTCATTGGCAAGCCGGGTCATCGCGTCACGCGCGGGCGACAGGCTTGTGTTGTACTTCTTTGCCACGCTGCGGGCCGTAATCTTGGACCCCGGCAACCACTCCCCTACCATCAGCCCTTCGCGCAGGGCCACATAGATTTCGTCGGAGAGTGTAGCACTGTCAGGTGCGGCAAACACGCCGGTCAACGCGATTTGGTCGATGGCCTCGTCCAGCGGTTTTGTCGAACTGTCTCTGCTCATAGGTTAGATCCTGATCTGTGTAGGCTTCGAGAGTTCGAAAAGCAGGCAGTGGCCGCCCCGTGCACCGAAAGCTGATGGCCGGTACGTGCCGCTCCCTCGCACAACATATTGCCGCTTGGCAATGTCTCAAGCGCCGCGCGCAAAGTGGCAGCCAAGCCGCCTAAAGCTTCATCACGTGCCGATATACCTACTATAATGAGATATCATTTTTCTTGCGTTGTTTGAATTATGAGATATCGTTTTTACAAAAGGAGACTGCAATGAAAGATGCGACATCACGGGTTTCATTCCCGTCGGGGGGTGCGTCATGGCCCGATCTTCAGGCTGAAATGACCCGGTATTCGCAAGGCGACGTGCCGTGGCGGGAGGGGCGGTCCCCGTTGTTCGTTTTCAAAAACGATGCGGAGACGGAAGACATCGGTCGCCGAGCTTTCCTGGAGTTTTTCAATGAAAACGGTCTGGGCGGTACGCGTGCGTTTCACGGCATCGGACGGATGGAGCGCGAAGTGCTTGCTTACGGGCTCGACCTTTTGAACGCGCCGGAAACGGGCGCAGGCGTCTTCACACCGGGCGGGAGCGAGAGCATCTTTCTTGCGGTGAAAGCAGCCCGCGATGCCTACCGTGCAACGGCATCCGCGCCGAGAGCGGGGCTGAACATCGTGATGCCCGACACGGCGCATGCCGCGTTCGATAAGGCGGCGCAGGTGATGGACCTCGAGATCAGGCGCGCGCCATTGCGAGGCGACATGCGTGTAGATGTTGCAGCCCTTGCAGAGATGATCGACGCGCACACCATTGTAATCGTGGGTTCCGCGCCCTGCTATCCGCACGGTGTGGTCGATCCGATCGACGCGCTGTCTGATCTTGCGGTGGCCAAGGGCGTCTGGCTGCATATCGACGCTTGTGTGGGCGGCTGGATCCTGCCGTTCTTCCGGATGAACGGACGCGATGTCGGCGCGTTTGATTTTGCCTTGCCGGGTGTCAGGTCGATTTCAGCGGATCTGCATAAATTTGGCTTTTGTCCGAAACCTGCATCGACCGTGTTTTTTCGCGATGCGGAGGATCAGGAGCGAGCCAAGTTCGTCGCCGACGCGTGGCCGTCAGGGGTGTTTCGCACGTCAACCCTTGCCGGCACGCGCCCCGCCGGGGCAGTCGCAGGCGCCTGGGCCGTTCTCAACCATCTTGGGGTCAAGGGCTACCGCACTGCGGCGGACAGGCTGGCAAAAATGACGGACGCCTATGTTGCCGACATCGAGGCGATCGAAGGCCTGACCATGTGGTCGAAACCGGACATGTCGCTGATAAATTTTGGCTCGCACACGCATGATATGTCACGCGTGGCCGCGCAGATGACCGAGCGGGGCTGGCTCACCACGTTGACCCGCAGGCCCGTGGGTCTGCACATTATGATGTCGCTCCTGCACGAGGAACCGCGAGAGAGATACATCGCAGATCTTACCGCGTCGGTGCGCGAAAGCGCCTCCAGCGCAAAGACACTCGATGCGCAAGCGACGAGCTACGCCGGATAATCGCAACCTGAACCCCAACCCCGAAACATGGAGAAGAAATATGTCACCCACCAAAGGACTTTCTCGCCGCGATCTTATGAAGCTAAGCGGCAATTTCGGACTGACCAGCCTTATGTTATCGCCACTCGCCCTTGCCACGCCGGCGTTGGCGCAGGACAAAAATGTGGTGCTCAGTCACTTTTCCACGGTGAACCCGCAAAACTATGCGCGGGCATTGGGGTCCTTCGAGCAGGCGCTGTCGGGGATGGCTACGGTCGGATATCAGGGGGTCAAATCGGGGCCAGACGTGCTGACGGGCATGGCATCAGGGGCGATCGACATCGGCAATCTGGGGTCCAGCCCGATGATCGTCGGTATGGCGCAGGGCCTGTCGATCTCGATGGTCTACATTCACAAGATTATCCGCGAAAGCGAGGCGCTGATCGTGCGCGAAGGGTCTGGTATCGCAGGATTGGACGATTTGCGCGGCAAGAAGATCGGCACGCCGTTCAACACATCCGTGCATTTCGCCGTACTGGCCGCCATGGACAGTGTCGGGCTCACGACGTCGGATGTGGAGCTGATCAACCTGCGCCCCGACGCGATTGCAGCGGCCTGGTCACAAGGAGCGATCGACGCGGCCTATATCTGGACCTCCGTGCTGTCGAAGCTCGAGGAGGACGGTGGCGAGATCATCTTCATTACTGGCGATCTGGCCGACAACGGTGTTTTGTTGCTCGACGGTTTCGTCGTGCGCGATGAATTCAAGGAGGAAAACCCCGAGCTTGTCCTCGCCTGCCTACAGGAGTTCGCACGCATTGATGCGCAGTTCGCCAATGATCCCGAAGAGGTGGTCACGACCCTGACTGATTTCCTGCAAATGGACCGCGCGCTGATCCAGCGGTTCATCGACACGACCCATAGCCTGACGCCCGCGCAACAAGCCACGAAGGAGTGGATGGGCATGCCGGGTGACACCGATACCGGTATCGCCCAAGCCCTCCAGAAGCAGGCGCAGTTCATGCTCGACACCAACCAGATCATGCAGATGCCCGATTTGAACAAGTTTATCGATTCGAGCTTCATTGCGCAGATGGTGACAAGCTGAAGAAGCCCCCGCCTGCGGCCCAGCGGTTGCAGGCGGGCCATCGTGACCCGTCAGGAGGCATACCATGCAGATCGAACCCTATGACTGTCGCACGCGCTGTGCTGTGGCGGACGCGAAGCTGTCCATCGAGGGGGTGAGTAAGGTTTACGGCTCCGGACCGGACAGCGTCGAGGCGCTCACGCCGATGGATTTGATGGTGCAGGAGGGGGATTTCCTTTGCATCGTGGGCCCTTCGGGGTGTGGAAAGACAACCCTGCTGAACCTCGCGGCGGGATTTGACAGACCGACCGCCGGCACATTGAAGATCGACGGTACGGAGATTTCGAAACCCGGTGCCGAGCGCGGTGTGGTGTTTCAGCAAGGGGCGCTTTTCAGTTGGATGAGTGTGCTTGAGAACGTGGCGTTCGGGCCCCGCGCGACAGGACGCTCCGCGGCGGAGGCACGCGCGCTTGCGATGGACACCCTCAGGATGGTCGGTTTGGATGAGTTCGCGGAGAAATACCCCTATCAGCTGTCAGGCGGGATGCAGCAGCGTGTGGGCATTGCGCGCGCGCTCACGAACGACCCCGAAGTGCTGCTCATGGATGAGCCGTTTGCGGCGCTCGACCAGCAGACACGCGAAGGGCTGCTGGAGGAAATCCGGCAGCTTTGGAACAGGACCGGGAAGACCATTTTATGGATCACCCATTCCATCGAGGAAGCGCTTTTTCTTGCGACGCATATCGTCGTGATGTCCCCGCGCCCCGGTCGGGTGTGCGCATCCTTCCGCAGTGATTTCGGCACCAGCGAGGATCCGATGATTTCAGTCACGCCCGAATTCGTAGCGGCCAAGCGCCATATATTTGAGCTGCTCAAGGCTCCCTCTCCCGAGCGGGCGCAGGAGGTCCTATGACCGAAGCCTATTCCCCCGCAGAACTGAAAGCCGCCACCGCCGAGCCGCGAACGAGGCCGCGCAAGCGATTGAGCAATCGCTGGCTGACCTTCGGCACGTTCGCCCTGCTGCTGTCGAGTTGGGCGCTTGCAACAGGGATGGGGCCTTGGGAGCCGATCATCAAACCCCTCTTCCTGCCCTCTCCCACGCTGGTTGTGCAGACCTTCTTCCAGCTTCTCGAAAACGGCTTTCAGGGTAAGACACTGGGTCAGCATGTGGGCATAAGCCTTTACCGATTTTCGGTCGCCTTTTTCTTTTGCATCGTGATCGGCGTGCCGGTCGGCCTTTTGATGGGTATGAGCGACCGCTTTCGTGCAATATTTGAGCCGCCCATTCAGGCGATCCGTCCGGTGCCCAAAATCGCGTTGCTACCTCTGTTTCTAATTTGGTTCGGGATCGGCAATCTGTCGAAAATCATCGTGATCGCAGCACCCGTGTTCCCCCTCATCGCGATCAGCGCGATGCAGGCGGTGCAATCGGTGAGCATCAAGAAGATCCAAGCGGCACAATCGCTTGGGGCTAACCGCTGGACGATCTTCTCGCGTATTGTGCTCCCCGCAAGCCTTCCCGGCATTTTTACCGGTATTCGTCTGTCGATCTCTATCGCGGTGACGATGCTGGTGGCGGCGGAGCTGACGGCGACATCCGAAGGAATCGCCTGGATGGCGCTCACCGCTGCGGAGTTTCTGGCGACAAATGTTGTCATTGTCGCGGTTTTAATCATGGCGGTGATCGGATTTGGTCTGGACCGTATCTTCTGGCTCTTGGAAACCCGCATCGTGCACTGGAGCGGGAAGGAATAGAGAACGGCTAGGATTTAGGATCTGTCACGCCAGTGCGAATTTGCCCAGTAAGGCGGCAAGGTTTTGGGCGACTTCGAAAAAAGGCTGAGGTATGTAGCCTGTACCAAACGCGGAGGTATGACGTGACCAGAGCATCCGACGAGCAAACTGCAACCAATGCACCGGCACTGCCCGCCTGTCCGCATTGCAAGACCATAATAGCGGTGCACCAGAAGTTGCGCTCCGGCCATTGCGGGTCACTGGACTGTCAGACAGCACATCTGGTGCGTGTGAACGAGGATAAGGAGCAGGCGCGCGCGGATGAATATGCCGAGCGACAAGCCGCCGCAGCAACCGGCGCGCAGGCGCAGGTGGCCGAAGCTGCACGGGTTCTGGGGGCGGATCCAGACGATATGCGGGTTGCGGTCGTGCCCTATCAGAACGCGCCGCTCTCACCTTTACCGGTGGAGGCGCATGACGCTTTTGCCGCCCATATTCATAAAATTACGGCGGCAGCGTTCAAGGTTGATCCGGGTGATCCGGAAGCCGATTTTTCCGCTCAGCCCGAAAGCGCTGCGCACCCGATCGTTACCGCCGCTTGCACGGCGTGCCAGGGCCAGTGCTGCGCGCGCGGGGGTGGCGACAAACATGCGTTTTTGACGCGCAAGTCAGTTCTTGCCGTGCGCGCGCGCGATCCGGATATGGATGCGCAGGCTGTCGCGCTGCATTACCTGGACGCGCTGCCGACGGTCTCCGTTCAGGGGGCCTGCGTTTATCAGGGGCCGCAGGGTTGCGTGCTGAGCCGGGATTGGCGCGCCGCGATCTGCAACGCATTCCACTGTCACGATCTGCATGCCCTGCATGGCCTGACGGAGGGGCGCAGTGACGTTCCTTTGGCGATTGTGGGTATGGACGGCGACCGCCCCGCCAAGGTGGTGGCATTCGAGGCGCGCCACGGCTTGACCGAGATCTAGTTTGCGCAACTAGTGTTGGGTGCTATAGCCCTCAATGAAGCTTTCGGGGCCGAACCCGCGCGCACGCGACACCTCCAGAATTGGCTCCCAGATGCCTGACGCATCAGGCTTGGAGTGGACGATAGAGACGCCGGTCAATTCAGCCGCCCGGCGCAGTGCATTTGCCTCTTTCTGAGTTTTCGCCGTGACATACAGCCGATCGGCGATGAGGGCGCAACCGTGCTGCTTGTAGCGGTGATCAAAGAACATATAGGGCGCGATGATCAGCGTCCCTGGCCGGGCGGTGCGGATGATCTGCTGCTCTAGCTTCAGGAGCATGTCGGGGTCCCGCATCGGGCGGTAGAAATAAATCACATCGTATTGATCGTAGCCGTCATAGGTCAGGGCATCGGCATGGATCACGTTACAGTCATCTCGCGCTGCGCGGGTGAAAAGGGATTGTGCTGCGGCGACGTAGCCGGGATCGTATTCAAGCCCGTCGGCATGAGGAAAGAATGTTGCAGCGCTCAACACTTTGAGACCGCCCCCGCAGCCTACGTCGATAAAACGCGTGGGATGTGCGCGGGCTTGTACCAGCGAGACGCGATAGGCGGCGTGCAAATGCTCGATGAACATACTTTGCGGAAGACCGATATCCGCGAAGCACCCAAACGCCTGTGCGTCATGATCCTGCGCCGTCTGGCCGAGCAGCGCGTGAATTTCGTTGAAAATACCGTCTGCCAAAGACAGCTGGCCGCGCACGATGGGTTCGGTCTTTGCTTTACGGCGGTAAAGCGGTTGGCGTTTTGGCGGCACCTGTTGGCGGATCACCCGTTCGACCAACGTCCAGCTACTGACCCACGTCCGCGCCTGAAGGACGCGGGAGGTGATTTCCGCCCATTCATGCTGCTCACGGGAGTCCATTTTGCCTGCCGCCTCGACCGCTTTCGCGCGGGCCTGCACGACGCCGGGCAGGAACAGCAAAAACCTGTGCGCCAGCGCGTTGACCTCTGCCACCTTGAGATTGACCGAGGGCGTGTCGAGCGTTGCGGGCCGGCCCAATGCGTTCGCAATCTGCGCGATCAGTCCTTCCAGTTTGGACAGGATCGCCAGCATTTCGGCCTTGAGATCGGCGGCCTTTACGGTGTTGTTCATGATCATCTCCCCGACGATTTCACTTTGGTGAGCGAAGCTAACAATCCGCGCTCGATCTTCTTGCGGCACGGGCGGCTGACGCGGGGCTCAGATGACACCGTCCTCGCGCCATTTTTCCAGCATCTGACGGCTGACCTCGAAATGCATGGAATCCTCACGCCCGAAGCCCGCGCCCCAGACCCAGCCTTCTTCGTGAAAGAAATCGGCCAGTATCGTCAGGCCCAGCTGGGTCTTGTCATCGCCCAGTGTGTCGAGACGCCCGTCGATGTTGAGATCAACGGCGAGGCCGAAGGAGTGGGTGGACGTGCGCCCGCGCGTTCCTCGGATCTGGCGCACGCAAAGCGATCCGGCGGTATTGATCCGGGCATAAAGATCGGGGTCGGTTGCCTCGACCTTTGCAAAGACCCGTTTGAGGCTATCGACGGCAGGTTGCAGCATACGCACCCGAATGGGGCCGACCGTTTCGAGGACGAGCATCTGGCGCAGCTTTGGGTTGGTCATGGGTTCGCAATCGTCACTCAGGGTGGCGCGGGGGCGGCCCAGAAACTCCTCCAGAAACCGTGGTCCGCCGACCCGCAGACCGCGATTGACCTCTCGGCGGTTGGCGATCAGAACCACCTGCGCATAAGCATCGAGAATGGCATTTGGACCCTCGCGCGGGACCGCCGCGTCCGACAGTCCGGTCGTCATCTGTGGCGCGGTCTGGGAGGGTGCGGGGCGTGCAGCCAATTCCTCCATGCGCTCCGACAGCCCCTCGATCTGGCCCTGAAGCGCCTCGACCTGCTGGCGCAGCATCTCGATCTCGATGCGCGCGCCGCTGTCGACGGCAGATTGCGACCCGTCGCCAAAATTATCGGCGCCGATGGCCGATTGTATAACCAACCAGACCAGCGGCACAGCCAGCAGCACGATCGCCAGAATGATGAAGGGAATGATGCGCATGCGCGACGAGACCTTGTTGACCGCTAAAATTTGAAATGAAAAATACGAAAACCGTTGGGGATCGGTAAAGGCTATCTCACACGATCAAGGAAAAATAATTGGTATCAGATGACCAAACAATATACGATTAAGTGAGGAAATATACCTTTTTTGTCGAGGATTTGAAACCATGACCCGACTGCAAACGATTATGACAACGACTTTTATCGCGATGATTGCCCTTGGCACGCCCGCCTGGGCGCAAGAGGCCATGACCGAAGCCGAGATGGCCGAGAAATTCGCAAAGCAAAAAACGCGGGGGCTGAGCATCGCGACGCCCGGCGTCGCATCGGCGCAAAACGACGGTGAGGCCACGGGCGTGCAAACCACTGCGGATGCAGCGACCATGCTGCCGAAGGATGAGCAAGTTAATATCAACGTTTCGTTCGATTTCGATTCCGCCGCCCTGCGCGCCGATCAAAAGCCGAAACTGAACCAGTTGTGCAACGCGCTGAAGGCGGCGGATGTCCAGATGGTGCGCATCCTGGGCCATACGGACGCATCAGGATCGGCCGACTACAACGAGCGTCTGTCGAAGCTGCGCGCCGAAGAAGTGAAGCGGTTTCTCGAGACAGATTGCGGCTTTCCCGCCGACCGCATGGAGGCCTTGGGCGTCGGGGAGCGTTTCCCCTATGATCCCACGGATCCCGCTGCCGATGTAAACCGCCGCGTCGAATTTCAGGCGCTGGGATAGAGCGATGGCGCAGGGCGCACGAAGGCGCCGGCACCGTGAGGGCATTTCGTGACTTCTGACAGCAGTCGCGGCATTTTCCAGATTGGCGATGTCCTGAACAATACCTACAGGATCGACCGGGTTCTGGGGCTTGGCGGCACGTCGGAGGTGTACCGCGCGAAGAGTGAAATCTCGGGTAGGATCGTCGCGATCAAGGCCTTGCGCACCGAGTTTTCGCGCAACGAGGATTTTCTGGCGCTGATGACGCGTGAGGAAGACATGCGCGAAATCCGCCACGACGCGGTCGTGCGATACTACGACAATCAGCGCACCGATGACGGGCATGTCTATCTGGTGATGGATTACGTGGATGGGCCCGGTCTGGACCGGAAGATTGCCGAGGGTGGGATGCCTGCGGATGACTTGATGATCGTCTGCCGCCGGGTGGCAGAAGGGCTGGTCGCCGCGCATGCGAAGAATATCGTGCACCGCGATCTGTCGCCCGACAATATCATCCTGCGCGACGGCATTCCCTCTGAGGCGGTGATCATTGATTTCGGCATCGCGAAAGACACCAATCCCGGTGCGGAAACCATCGTGGGAAGCGAATTTGCGGGCAAATACGCCTATGCCGCACCGGAGCAGTTGAACGGGCAAACGGATGTCCGCGCGGACATTTATGCCTTGGGTGCGCTGCTGCTGTCGACGTATCGCGGCAAGGCGCCGGACATCGGCAGCAACCTGATGGAGGTGATCAAGAACAAGAACGCACCTTTGGATACCCAAGGTGTGCCGGAGCCGCTGAAATCGCTGATCGACCGCATGACCCACCCAGACCGAGATAAAAGGCTCATGTCCGCGCAAGGCATACTGGACGAGATCGCCTCCCCTAGCCCTGGTGCGGCCCCTGCTTCGGCCTCTGGGCAGGATATGTCCGACCAAACGGTCATCGTGCCCCGACGCGCCACTGCCGCGCCGAAAGTCGCAGCGCCCAAGCCCGCCAAAGCGTCCGACAAAACCGAATTGCGCGGCGCGTTGCTTCCTGTATTGGCCGTGGTGGGGGCCGTCGTGGTCGGAGCAGGTTTGTATATCTCGGGCGCACTCGACGGCGTGATCGGTCCGCAATACCCGGAGGCAGATCCCTTCACCCTCACGGCCGCCCGGGCCGAAGGTGGGGCGCCGGATATACAGGGCTTTGTCCCGTCCGAGGAAACCCTTGCGGCGCTCACGGCGCTTGCCACAGACGAAGGTGGCACCGTCGATCTTACACTGGCGCGCGGTGATATTCCTGCGACATGGGGGTCGGACGTTATGCGCATCGTGGACGCTGTCGATCATCTGCCCCAATGGCAAATCATCGCGCAGGCCGACACCGTGCGCGTCACTGGGTTGACCTATGATCGCGCTGAGCAAAGCGCGCTGTCGGATCTGCTTGGGGATGCTACGGTGAAAGGTGCGTTCGAGTTGACCGCGTCAATCGAGCTTGGCCCGCGTTTTCTGACCGAAGCGGGGCTTGAGCCGATCCTGCGCGACTATCAGGATTGCGGCGAATTGACTGTCGTCGACGCGCCGCCCACGGGATATCCGAACGGCAGCCAGGTTATCATCGCGGGCAGCGTCGCCGATGTGCAGACCCGTAGTGCGCTGACAGATGATCTCACCGCCTCCATCGGGGAGCGCGATCTGGTGTTGGAGGTCGAGGTCCTCAACCCTACCCTGTGCCTCGTGGACAGTGTTTTACCAAACGTCCCGCATGGCGGATTTGAGGTCGATCTGCGTATCGGGCCGGACGAGCGTGTCAGCGATTGGGGGCATTACGTCGTGGGTGAAAATCCCATCATCGACGTGGTTATTCCTGCAGATGCGACGGACGGCTACCTTTTCGTGACCGCGCTCGACGTGTCTGGCAATGTCTTTCACCTTCTGCCGAATGTGCTGATGACCGACAACAGCATCGAGACACTGCGGGATGGCCGCGATGGAGAGGCGAAGGTGCGCGTCGCACACAGCCTTGCCGCAGCGGCGGACGGCAGTAAGCTTGCCTTTGTCGTCGACGATACGGCGCTGGGGAAAACCCGGATCGTCGTGATCCATTCCGAAGATCAGATTTTCGACGGTCTGCGCCCGACGACCGAATCTGCGCAAGGGTACACGGCGGCATTGAGCGAGCGTACCGGGGTTGTCACCTCCCTCGACAGTCGTATTCTGACCACCGCTCGCTAGATCACATCGACCACGATGATGGAAATATTGTCGGCGCCGCCGCCCTCAAGTGCTATGTTGAGCAGGGTATTGCTGATGTTTTCGATGCCACCTTGCGCCAGCGTTCGCCGCAACAAATCGAAACCCGCATATTTGTTGAGACCGTCCGAGCACAAGAGAAACCTATCCCCCGACTGAATCGTGCCGCGGATCTTCTCCAGCTCCAGTGTGTCGCCCACCCCGACCGCGCGTGTGATCGCGTTGGATTGAGGATGGTGCTCCGCCTCGTCCCAGCTCAGCTGGCCCGCATGAACAAGCTCGGCAACGAGCGAATGATCGGAGGTGAGCAGCTCGATCTGGCCTTCACGTAGCCGGTAGAGCCTGCAATCACCGGCCCAGAAACAGACGAAATTCTCACCCGAAATCATGAGCGATACGACTGCGGCGCCAATGGTCGTGACACCGCGCGCCGCGATCTCCGCAAGGATGTGTGCATGGGCATCCATCAGGGCATCGCGCAACGCGTGCATGCTCTGCGCCGGTTCAAGATCAAGCGGGATCATGGCCACGCAATCGACAACTGTCTGCGAGGCGAAATCACCGCCCGAGTGGCCGCCCATGCCATCCGCCACAACCCAGATCTTTTGGTCCTCCAGCGCAATGATGCTGTCCTCGTTGATCTGCCGCACTTTACCGACATGGGTGATCGCATTGTAGCGCAGGCGTGTCATGGCGTGTTCTCCGGCGGTTTCGGATCGGTAGTGCGGGCATCAGGATCGGGATCGAACAAGCGGATCATCTGTACGGCACGCGGCAAACCGTCGCTGAACATCACGCAGGGCCCGCGCTCGGTATGTGCCGTCCAGATCGTCGGGCGCGACAAGCGGTGCAGCTGCTGTGCGGCGCTTTTGGGCGCACGGCCAGTGTAAGCGCGTGGTGCGAAATTCACCCGTGCGAGCAGGGCTTGCAGCCGGTCGCGGGTCATCTCGTCCTCAAGGGCGGCAAGGGCGATGTCCTCAAGGGTGGCGAATGTGGTTTCCGCCCCGAAATGACGCTCCGCCAGATCGGGCGGAGCGGGCGTCACGGTCATCAGGGTGAGCGGAAACTGACGGCCTACGCGGTCCACCGATGGCATCGTCACCCCCAACGCCGCATCGCGCCCCGCGACACCCGCCGCAAGCGTGAAACGCCAGATGGGGGCCGACATATAGCAGCCATGCCAATCATCCCCCAACCCCGTGCGGCTAGCCGCGAGCGCGCCTTGCATCCAGATGTCCCATGGCCCGACAAAGGAGGGCGGGGCATTGAACCGAATGAAATCTCCCAGCGCGGGTATCTTTCCGAATGCGCCAAAACCACCCAAGATCAAAAGGATTTCGGGCAGCTGAACTGCGACAGCGCAGGGAGTGAAAACGGATTGAGTGCGGTCGTCGTCTGCATCTGGAAAATGGCGATCCGGCCCCCGATATTGAAGATGACACGCTTGCGGTTGGGTGCATTGGTGTTGCGGACCTCTGCACCGTCGAGCATGCGGAACCATGCCCAGGTGCCGTTGCGGGTGATCGCACTCTCGGAGTTGCGCCGCTCCGGCGTGAAGGTGACGCGCGCCGAGCCAACAGGACCGGGCCAGCGGATCGCCACGGGCCGGGGCGTGCCGTCGCGGTGGCGGAACGTCACGGCTTGCCCGTCGATTTCCAGCAAGATGCCGCGCGCCTTCGGGTCCAAGGCCTCCGGCAGCATCTGGAACCCTACGGATGGCGCGGGTGAACCGGCAAAGAAGGCGTCGCGAATTTGCGCCGCACGTTCCAGCTGGGTCAGAACGGCCTGGGAGATGCCCAAATCTTCTCCCGCGCCAGAACGGAAGGTCCACGGACTACGGCCGACGTCCACCAGCTTGGACAGATTGTCCTCGAAGAAGGTGTCGATCTCCCCGCCGGGGCGGAACAGGGCCGAAAAGTCGACCATGCCGGCATCGGTTTGGGACCGGCGGGAAAACGGATAGGTGTTGTTCGTCACGCGCTCGCACAAGGGCAGCACCGATTCCTGCCAGCGTATGTTGATACCGGCCCGGTTGCCTTCTGTCGTGATCCCAGATGAGCCCACGGTGATCTGCGATGCCCAACGTTTGATCGGCCCCTCGGCAATGCGTTGCGCGGCGGCCTGAAACCGGGGGAGTGCAGTGCTGGTTTCTTGCGGGTTGCCGACGCCACCCGCGAAATTGAGATTGCTCAGGTCCTGATACACGTCCTTGAGCACCCCGATCAGCTCATCAAGTTGCGAGGGCGCGCCGGCGGCTTTTGCCGTCAGTTGGTGCAGCCAGGCAAAATGGTCTTCCACGACCTGACCAGGGGGCTCTGGCGCCGTGCCGGTTTCGGCAGCTTGCGCAGCCATCATGGAATCGAGGAAAATACGGCTTGTCATAGAAAGGCCGCGGCGCGCGATGCGGCTGCCGGCATCGCCGCCCGCCGCCGCCGCCGCATCCACAAGCCCCCCGCCGCCACCCTCGCCCGAGCGTTCCTCAGTGAGTTTCGTTTCCCGCGCGATCGCTTCGAGCACGTTCACGATCGGAGAGACGGTGCCGGAGAGCACGTTCGTGACCTCCACCGCATTGGCAAGATCGCTCATCGGAATGACGTCCAGCTCGCCGAGCAGCTGATCGTATTGCGCGATGAAATCACTATAATACAGCCCAAGCACATCTCTGCTCATCTCCAGCAAGACTGTCTCGCTCTGCTCCTGCTGACCTTGTTCGCCCAGAATCCAGCTTTCGCGCTGGATGCGCGTCGCCATGCCGAGCGCCTGTTCGAGGAACACCTCCTGAAAGCCGCGATAGGTATAGATGCCGTCGATGCCGTCATTGAGTTGCTTGCCCGACGACCTGCTTAATCCGCGCGCCAATACGGGGCCTGCCACATCCGTCAGGCGCCATTCGGGTAGGCGCGCCGCCTCCGGGGAGCTGATGATCCCGTTATAGACCCGCTGCGCCTGCGGCATCTGGGTCAGCACGCGCTGCACGGCCAACACCAGATCGTTATTGAGCGCGACCGGCAGCAATGGCGCGCTCAGCAGGGCATCGAGATGGCCTTGCAGATCGTCGCGCAGAGGCTCTCGGCTGGTGTCAGGGAAGGCAAGCGCCCAATCCTCGCGCAGCCACTCGCTGACCAAATCGCGATTCATCGGCCCCACCAGCCCCAGCGTGAGATAGACGCGCAGCGCCTCATAAAGCAAATCAGGATTGTTGATATTGGCCTGCATCTGGTTCTCGAGGCGCAGCAACAGCCGGGGCAGGAAATGCTGGTTGAGCGCCGCGCGGTAGGTCAGACGCTCCTGATTGCCCAGCACCTTGCCCTGAAACAAGCCCCAGCCAAGGCCATCGGGCCGTGGTTTTGCCTCGAACGTGGGATTGTTCGGCAGGTCGCGCAGAATGTTGAGCGCGGGCACCAGGGTCAGCAGATCCGTGTCGCCGACCGGGCTGGGGGCGATGGCGGCGGACGCCGTCCGGTAGGCTTCGATCTCGGACTGAGTGGTGGCGAGCATTTCCATGTTGCCCATATAGCTGCGGGCCCAGACACCGCCCATGCCGATCGCAATCAGGAAGACCGCCAGAAACGCCGCGCGGCGGGTCCAGCGGTAGCGCCGCTCGACCTTGTCGTCCTGCGACACCAGACCCGCCTCGCGAAAGATCACCTGATTGAACAGCCGGGTCAGAAAATAGGAGCGCCCGGTGCCCTTGCCCGACCCGATGGCCTGACGCCCGATGCCGAATGTACGTGCCATGCCCATCATCAGACGGTCAATGGGCGTGCCTTCCTGGGTGCCGGAGGTGAAATACACTCCGCGCAGCATCTGGCGATGCTCAAACTTGTTCTCAAGAAACAGCTCCGTCAGGAAATCATGTGCGACACTGCGCACGGAGGCCACCTGCGACGGAAAGCTGGCGATGAGGCTGCGGCGCTGCGGGTCTTGTTCGTTCTGAATTCGCTCCAGCGACTGGCCGTTGAGGCGATCGAGCAATCCCGAGAACTCCTCCTCGAAGCGGGAGATGGGAGAGACCTTGGAATTGCGTTTGACGTCAGGCAGGGTGAAGCCCCAGACTTGCCCGCGCTCTTCCTTCCCCAAAGGCTCGAAGAATTCGGCGAAGCCGGCGATCAGATCGGCCTTGGTAAATAGGACGTATACGGGGAACTGGACGCCCAGCCTTTCGCGCAATTCGTGCAGACGGCGGCGCACGGCGGCGGCATGGCTCTTTTGGGTGGTCTCATCCTGCATCGACAGATCCGACAGGCTGATCGCGACGAGCGCGCCGTTGATGGGCTGACGCTTGCGATGCTTTTTCAGCAACGCAAGAAAACCGAGCCATGCGGCGTTGTCGGCGTCCGCATCACTCTCTTGTGTCGTGTAGCGGCCTGCGGTGTCCACCAGGACGGCCTGATCGGTGAACCACCAGTCACAATTGCGCGTACCGCCAACGCCGCCGATGGCGGTCGCGCCCATCTCGTCGGCCAGCGGGAATTGCAGGCCTGAATTGATGATTGCAGTGGTTTTGCCCGCGCCGGGCGGGCCGATGATGACGTACCACGGCAGCTGGTACAGGCTCTGCCGCCCGAACCTGGATTTGCGCAGTTTCGTCATCGCTTCCTTGAGCTTGTCACGCATTTCGCCCAGCTCGGCCGTGACCACCTCGTCCTCCACATGCGCCTCTTGCCCGACGCTCGCCATCTCCTCGACGAGGTTCTCGTCTTTCTTCCTGGTGGTCAGCAGGAGAAGCAAGATGAGGAAAAGAGCGAGGATCCACAAAACCGCCAGCCCGACAAGGCGCCCCAGCACACTGTCGAAGGGGCGTGCATCGCCGAAGCCCAGATAGCCGCCCAGCAACCAAAGGGAAACCGACAAGATCAGTGTGACGATGATCGTGATGCCGATTCCGGATCCGAGTGCCCGCAGGAATTTACCCATCAATTCAGCTCCTCACGCATAAGAACAATTTCGATTCGCCGATTGGTGGCGCGCCCCTCTCTGGTGTCGTTGCTGGCGATGGGTTCCTTGTCCGAACGCCCCTCGGCGCGCAGGCGCGATCCGTCTTCCATCTCCGGGGTGATCTTTTTCAGCACTGCCTCGGCGCGGGCGAGCGACAGGGCCTGATTGCTTTTGAACCGTGCCGAATTTATGGGCGAGCTGTCGGAATGCCCCGCCACGATCACCTGCCCCTGCGTCGCGTTGAGCGCCCGTGCGACCCGAGAAAGCGGTGTCTTGAATTCCGGCTTCAACGCGTCAGAGGCAGAGCCGAACATGCCGTTGCCCGCGATCCGCACCGTGATGGTATTGGCGTCCTGCAAGATCGAGACGATCCCGTCGCTGATCTCGGCCTCCAGAATGCCGGTCACCAGCTGTACCTGTGCGTCGTTGTTTCCCGACGGCTCGACCACAACGGGGGGCGCCCGCCGCTCCAGCGTGGGAACGCCGCCTGGGTCGAGCACCGACAGCTGGCCGATCACGTTCTCCGTCTGGGTGGTGAGCGCGAAAGACAGACCGACGAAGCCCATGGTCAGCAAACCGGCGACGGCGCCCACGGAGATCCACAAGGGCTTCCACGCCGACAGGATCCTGTGCGGTGCATCTACGCCCGTCCAATGCGGTGAGAGGTCTTGCTCCGCTTCGCCCCGGTGGGTACGGATGGTTCGGGCAAGGCCCATGCGGATGCGCATGTGCTGCTCCGGTCCGCCCTGTTCGACCCGCAGCCGTCCCTCAAAACCGACGGAAAGACACATGTAGAGAAATTCGAGCACATCGATGTTATTTGCAGGATCTTTCTCGAGCCGCGCCAGCAGATCATAGAAGCGATCGCCGCCGACAGTTTCGCGGTGAAACGTTGCCACCATGGATTGCTGCGCCCATTGCGATGCGCCCCCCCAGGGTGTGTTGAGCACCACGTCGTCGATGGTGGCACAGATGGCGTAGCGCGCGACCTTGACCGATTGCGCATCGATGCCCGCTTGCAGGGTGCGCGCCTCGAAAGCGCGGACTTCGGCGACGACGGAATTGCGCATCGCTTGCGGGTCAGGGTGCTGCGCGCGGTTGCGGATACGGCCGATGAGGGAAAACAGCGTCGTCGCGGCAGCATTGAGCGGGTTCATTCCCGTGAGGCTCGAGGCGACGGATTTATCCTCGCGCGGCTTGGCGTCCGGTATGGCCGCCGAGGGCGCCGCCGCTTCGGGTTGTTGCGCAAACCCTGCCGGATCATCGTGGCTTGAGGAAGATGTAGAGGGTGCGGCAGGGGCAAGGGACGGACGCCTGCGCCCGCCCGGATTGGGCCGAATTACCGTGCGATCTGTGTCGTCCGGCTCTGCGAATGGATCTTCATCTGACATTCTACGCTTCCCTTTTGCTTCAGCCCTGCCTGATCGCCCAAAGCTCCATCTTGAGGCCCGGATAGTCGCCCGACACATGCACAGCGATGCCGCCAGACGTCGTCATTTTCCCCCAGTAAGCGTTCTCGCGGTCCAGTTCGAAATAGACGACATTGGCGCTGTAGGGGATCTGTCGCGGCGCGACGGGCAAGGCGCGCATCGGGATCCCTGGCAAGGCTGAATTGACCAGTTGCCTGATTTCCTCCACCGGCCCGAGCTTTGCCTGCCCGGCGAAATAGCGGCGTAGGTTTTCGGCGGGCATTTCGGCACTGACGGCGAGGACGAAACCCGCTGTGCTGATCAGTTTGCGGTCTGCGATGACACCCACGAAAATGCCGTACTTCCGCGCGTCCAGCGGGATGGAGACGGCGCTCTGCTCCAAAACCGCCGATAGATACTGGCGCAGCAATCTGATCACCACCGAGAACGTCTTGTTCAGGTCATGATGCTGATACGGGGGAAACTCCGGCGGGTGTTTTTCGGGCGCCATGAAGGTGGCCAGCTCGCCTGCGAGCCCCACAAACGCACTATACAGCTGTACGGGATGCAAGTTTTGAATACTTCCCATATGGCGCAGCACGGGCAAGGCCCGGTTGATCGCCATCAGCAACAAAAAATCCTGAATTTCGGCCGCGCCTTTGGCCGTACCGCCCTGCGCCATGCGCCCTGACAGCGCTTGCATGCGGTGGCCCAGCAATCCTTCAAGCTCGTTGAGAAAGCCATCCAGAGGGGCGGCTGCGCGGATATCCAGACATGCGGGGATGAAAGCGCTGTCGAGCACGACCTCACGGTCCGGGCGCACCTCGATGATCCGCGCGATGGGGATCGTGAGGCGGTCCGCCAGATCATCTACCTCAAGCGCGAATTGCAGCCGCAGCTTGCCCACCGTCAGCACGGTGGCTTTTTTGCCGGATCCTGCCGTGTCCGTCACCTCCAAATCAGCGACACGGAACCGTGTGGCCGACAGCTCAGAGCCGGTCATGTCCGCCTCCGCCGCCCCCTGCCGCCGTTGCGGGACAGACAGATAGACGATGCAATCCTTGATGTCGGAGGGCACATCAAGCGCGGGGGGATGGTCCTCCGATCCGGGTACGCGAAAAACGGTGCCGTCCTGCGTCAGCCCCTCACAGGACTTCAGGGCGAATTGCCCCCCTTTTAGCACCTCGTGGTCGATCTCGATCTGCGACACGCCCCAGCAATAGGGCGCCACCCGCCGCGCGAGGCCGCCCACCAGACTTTCGGTATAGCGATCGGCCTGCTGGAAATGGTGGGGCTGCAAAAACAGCCCTTCCGTCCACAATACTTTACTGTCCCACGACATCTTCGCGCCTCAATTCTTTCGTCATCGTCATTTCAATTTCTTCAACTGTTCTTGATACGCCCGTGCAAATTCCTTGCTGAAGAGGTCGTGGAAATCATTCTCCGCCTGATCGGAGATTTCCTCGTATTTCTTCTCGAACGTATCCCAATAGCGCGCCTTCTTGTTGGTCAGCACCGCGCGAAAGCCGCTGTCAGCCTCGATCAATGTGGCGAGCTTCGCAGGCTCCAATTTGGCCAAAACGCCTTTGAGAGCCGCTTCCATGCCGGTCATCATCGCGACTTCATGCGCCTTTATATCGTTCAGCGCCTCTTCGGTGGCGGTCGCGGCATCGAGGTATCCTTCGGTCGTGGGGCGTATCATGCTTTCCACGGCTTGCGCAGGGCTGACGGAGAATTTCAGCGGATTGTTCTTGCCCGCCGATATGACGGTCTGGTGAATGCGGAATTCGGATTTGATGGAGGCGCGGGTCATCAGGATTTCGCGCACACCGTGGATCATGGTGCGCAAGACATGGCCCAGCCGTTCAAATGTTGCCTCCACCTCTTTGGGTGGAAGCGTGATACTTTCCGCGCCGAGGCCGCGCATAAAAGCCTCCATCGCCCGGTCCGGGCCGGGGTGCGGCTGTGCGACGGGCGATGTGTCGGGGGCCGGGATTTGCGTCGTGCGGCGCACCGGATCGGGCACAGGCTGCTCCTCGACCTGCGCCACGGGTGTGGGTTTCGGCTCCGGCGGGGGCGCGGGCCCTTCGGGAATATCGGGGCCGAGCAGATCGTCGGGTGAGAATTCCGGCAGTGCTGCGGCTTCCGGGGAGGCATCTTGGGAGGCATCCGTCACGTGAGCTGCACCGGGCAGGTCAAGATCCCAGTCGTCGGGGATTTCGCCGCTTGCGGGGCGCGACGTCTGGATCATATCCGTCAGGGGCGACGATCCCTCCGACTGGCTTGGACCTCCGGCATCCGCGTCCCCGCGCGTGGGCGAGAGCAGATCATCATCCTCGAGCGGCGGTAGCAGCCCTTCATCGTCCCAGGGCGCTTGCGACGGCTTTGCCGGGCCCGATGCAGGGCCTCCCAACAAATCGTCGAGGAAGTCATCCCCCTCGTCCAGAACATCCAAAGCAGACCGATTTTCGCCGGGTGCGACAGGCAGAGCGGCGGGACGGTCCGGCACCTGCTCCGTGCGGATTTCCACCAGCAGCTCATAAGAGCCGATCGAGAGGATATCCCCGTCGTGGAGCGGCGTCGGTGTGGCGCCCAAGGCGACCTTGCCGTAGTTCAGGAAGGTCCCATTGGTCGAGAAATCAATGACGATGACATTGCCGCCATGGTCCTCGATGGCGCAGTGGCGACCTGAAATCACCTTGTCGGGATCGGGCAGGACGACATCGTTCTGGTCCGAGCGGCCAAGCGTCATCGATGTGCCCCGCATCACCAAAGGCTGTGGGGTGCCGGGAACGAGGCCCGTGGATTGGAAGGAAAGCTTGATCGGCATCGCTACGCTATCCGCCCACCAGCACGGTGGGGCAACCGGGGCCCGAGACCATGCCGCCATGGGCCGTCATGTCCATCAAGATCCGCACGCACGGGCGACTTGAAACAAGAACCGTCTTTGAGCCCATCGCCAGAGTATCGGGTGGGCCTACGCAAATTGCTATATCGCCCACCACCGCAGTAGGCATCATCCCCACCAGAACCGTCCAGACACAGGGGCCCGCCACCGGGCCCCCCACATGCGGGATGGGCGGGACGGACGGTGTCACCATCGTGCAGACATGCATATCGAGAAGGCGCGCACAGGGCATCATGGGGCTGTCTCCTCTTCGGTTTCGAGCCGCGCAATCTTGCCATTGCCGCCGCGCGCGATATCCACGCCCCGATCCAGCAAATAGTCGGCAGTCTTGAGCGGGTCAGTGCCTGTTCCCAGCGCGCAGATGTTCATGCCGAACGCCGATGTCTGCGCCGCACCGGGCGGAGCGGGATGTTTGGCCAGGTCGCCCGGCCCCAATGTATCATCGCAAAAAACCACCGCATTTGCGCAAAACACAGTGTCGTCCTCCATATCGGCCAGATCTATGGCGGCGCGGGCTGCATCCCGTGCCTCATCTGAGGGTTTGCGCACCCAGTTTTCCGCCGCCAGCAACGGCGGGGGGACCGCGTCGGGCTGTGAGCCCAGAATGTCGCGCGCGGCAAGGCACGCCCACCACACCCGCTCCCGCGGAGGCAGGGCAACCGACATCAGCCGCAACATGTCCACGAAGGCCCCCGCCCGCTCCAGCTCCTCCAGCACCGCCTGCACAGACGCATTTGCGGGCGTGCTCAGCTTGGTCTGCAATCTCGCGTTGGCCAGCGCCAAGAGACGCACCGCAGGCTGGTCCGGAACCTTCTTCAAATCGGCAAATCTCTGGGTCATCATCCGCTCCCTTAGTTGATCATCGTAACGCCGCCCTTGAGGACCAGCATGCCACTGCCCGTCACCTTGGCGAGCGGCGCCTTTACGTCCAGCATCGCAGTGCCTTCCACCTTGACCGTCAAGCCCTTGATCGTAATACCAAAAGGATCAACCAAAATCGAGGAACTGCCCACTTTCAATTTGATCGATTGCATCGCTGTGAGTTCGATTTTCCCTAAAGACGTGTCGAGGGTGTAGTCGCCCATATCCAGCGTCGTGCTTTCATTGCCCATCTTCACCGCGCGCGTGACGTTCCCCATCTTCACTTCATGCTCATAATTACCCATTTTCACCACTTCCTTGACGTCTCCGGTGACGGTCTGCATGGATTTGCCCTCAATGGTTTCGGTCTTGTTCTTTTTGATCTTGAGCGTCTGTTTCCCGGCCTTCACCTCGAACGAGTGGTCGCCCTTCTCCACAAGCTCGTCGAGATGATTCTCAACTTCCAGCTTCATACTGCGATCGGCCTGCGCGGCGGCCTTTTTCACATCGTCGTCCGGCGCATAGCCAACTTTGACATGGGCGCTGTTCTGGATGTTTTGGACATAATCCTTTTGCGCCACAAAGCGTAGCAGCTCGTCGCCCTTCTTGTCCTCGAACATCAATTCGTTATAGCCGCCTCCTCCTTTGGAGCTGTCGGTCTTGAACCCGGTGCGCGTGGCGTTGGCGGGCAGATCATAGGGAGGCATCTGTTCGGCATTATAGAGCGTACCGATGCAGAGCGGGCGGTCGGGGTCACCCTCCTCAAACTGGATCACCACCTCCTGCCCGACCCGCGGCACCGCGACGGACCCCCATGCCTTGCCGGACATGGGCGCCATCGTCCGCACCCAGCACGAGCTTTTCTCGTCCCTTTTCCCTTTGCGGTCCCAGTGAAACTGTACCTTGATGCGACCGTATTGATCCGTCTCGATCTCGGCGCCCTTGGGGCCTGTCACGACGGCCGTCTGCACGCCGGGTATGATCGGGCGCGGTATGGTGCAGGGCATGCGGAACTCGGCTGATTTCAGCACCGCCTCGAATTCGATCCGGGTATTCTCGAATGCGGCAATCCCGAAGGGATGGAGCGCCTCAAGCATCGAGACGGTCACTGCGTTCCCCTCAGGCTCCACGCGAAAGAACTGCTTTGCACGGATCACCATGAAATCGCTTTTGTCCCTGGCGGTGTGGCGCGGATGATCCAACAGGGTGAATGTATGCCCGACACACAAGTTTGGAATGTTTGCGCCCGCGCTCCAGACCTGATGCTGCGCCGTGATCGCCCCCATACCGAAACGCGCGAATTTCTCGCCGGCGTCCGCGGTGCGGAAACGGCCCGGGTATCTATAGATTTCCGGATCATTGTTCGCGTGCTTGCCCTTGGCGTTCTTGACGGCCGATGTCAGGTCCGACGAAGGGTTCTTGAAATCATAGTCATTGAGGGTGAATTTGCCGCTCAGGGCCCGCTCCGTGCTTTCCCATCTGGAGATATGATCGAGCTGCTGTTCATTCTTATCGTCGCGGTAGGGCAGCTTGTCGTCCACCGGCACGGCGGGATGGGTATTGGGCGTATCCGCCAGCACCATCTTCACGCCATCGGCGGCATACCTGAAATAGAAATAGATCCCGTCTTCCTCCAGCAGCCGCTTGATGAAGTCAAAATCAGTTTCGTTGTACTGCACGCAGTACTCGCGATCGGGATCGCTTTCGTCATGCTCGATCACCAGATCGCCGGAAAATCCGTATTTTTTCAGAACTTCCTTCACGATCGCGGTCGTCGTCATGTTCTGGTAGACAAAACTGTCCTGCGCGCGGGTCAAAAACCAGATCCAGGGGGAGACTTCGGCAAAGTAATGGCCGTTGCCGGTCGGTGATCCCATATACTCCGCACTGATGCAGGTGCCGTAATAGCGCTGCATCTTGTCCTTCTCGCCCGCGATGGAAAAGCCGATCTCACTGCCGACGAAATCCGCCAGATCCAGCAACTTGTCCTTCGAGACAAACTCGATCCGCGCGAGAGGGATATCATTGATGCCGCCCTCTATGATGCCGCTGATCAGCCTGACATCCTGCTCAGTATACGCGCCATACATGTTGATGGCGAAATTCGATTTCTGTGCCATGCCATTCCCCCTCCTTGATACAATCGTCGCGCATCAAATTTCGTCGCATTTCCAGTACGAGAGGGTCCGGGCGTCATGGCCCGCGCCCTCCCCGCTCCGTTCAATCGAAGCTATAGACGAAATCGTGGTCTTTTACGTCTATCATAACTTTCTCGATCGCGCTGCCTTGCATCATACGCTTGAGAAATTCGGCCGAGATATCGGGCAACATGGTGTTGGTGACGATAGCGTCGATCATGCGGCCACCGGATTCGAGCTCCTGACACCGGCTCACGATTTCCTCGACCACCGCATCCGAATACTCGAACGGCACACCATGGCTGTCGGTCACCCGCTTTTTGATCCGGTTGAGTTGCAGGACCGTGATCTTGCCAATCATGTCCGGTGACAGCGGGTAATAGGGGATCGTGACAAGCCGCCCCAGCAAGGCTGCCGGGAAGATCTTGAGCAGGGGCTCGCGCAGCGCCTTGGTGATCCCCTCGATTTCGGGCATCAACTCAGGGTCGGCGCACATGTCCATGATCAGGTCAGAACCGGCGTTCGAGGTCAGCAGGATCAGCGTGTTCTTAAAATCAATCACCCGGCCCTCGCCGTCCTCCATCACACCCTTGTCGAACACCTGGAAGAACACTTCATGCACGTCAGGGTGCGCCTTTTCCACCTCATCGAGCAGGACAACGGAATAAGGTTTGCGCCGGACCGCTTCGGTCAGAACGCCACCCTCGCCGTAACCCACATAGCCCGGAGGCGCCCCTTTGAGCGAGGAGACGGTATGAGCCTCCTGATACTCGGACATATTGATGGTAATGACATTCTGCTCGCCACCATAGAGCACTTCGGCAAGCGCCAGCGCCGTTTCCGTCTTGCCCACGCCGGAGGTGCCCGCCAACATGAACACCCCGATAGGCTTGTTGGGGTTGTCCAGCCCGGCGCGGCTCGTCTGGATCCGCTTTGCGATCATCTCCATCGCGTGATCTTGTCCAATGACACGCTTGCACAGGTGTTTCTCAAGGTTCAGCACCGTCTCCAGCTCATCGCTGACCATGCGTCCGACGGGAATGCCGGTCCAGTCGCCGATCACACTCGCCACGGCCTGTTCGTCCACGATGGGCAGGATCAGCGCCTTCTCACCCTGCAATTCCTCCAGCTCGGCGTTTTTGGCTTTCAGCTGCACCATAAGCTCGGCGCGCGCCTCCACGCTCAGCGCGTCCTCGAGCACCTGCGGCTTATCTCCGGGCTCTGTGCCCTCATCAGCGGTCGCCTCAACGACGGGATCGCGCGCCGTATCGACCGCGGAGGCGCCTTCGCGCAGCTTGGCCCGCAGCGCAAGAATCGCTTCCACGACCTGCTTTTCCGCTTCCCACCGCACGCCGAGCGCAACAAGCTCCGCTTCCGCTTCCACTTTTGCATGGCTCACGGCCTCACGGCGCGCCTCGACGTCATAGCCCGCTGTCTCATCGCGCCCGATGATCTCAAGCTCCGTGCTCAGCGCGTCGATCCGCTTGCGGCAATCGTCCACCTCTGCCGGCACGGCGTGCTGGCTCACGGCCACGCGCGCGCAGGTCGTATCCAACACGCTCACAGATTTGTCGGGCAGCTGGCGCGCGGGAATATAGCGCGCGGACAGCGACACCGCCGCCTCGATCGCCTCGTCGAGAACCTGCACGCGGTGGTGCTTCTCCAGCATCGACGCGATGCCGCGCATCATCATGATCGCCTTGGGGATCGACGGCTCCTCCACCGCGACCACCTGGAAACGACGGGTCAGAGCGGGGTCTTTCTCGATATGCTTCTTGTATTCGGCCCATGTGGTCGCACCGATGGTGCGCAACGTGCCGCGCGCCAGCGCGGGTTTCAGCAGGTTCGCCGCGTCCCCCGTGCCGGCCGCACCACCTGCACCCACCAGCGTATGCGTCTCGTCGATAAACATCACGATGGGCGTGGTGGAGGCCTGAACCTCCTCGATCACGGATTTCAACCTGTTCTCGAACTCCCCTTTCATCGACGCACCGGCCTGAAGCAAACCGACATCGAGCGCCAACAGACGCGCGCCCTGCAAGGCGGGCGGCACATCACCCCGCGCGATCCTGAGCGCGAACCCCTCGACCACCGCCGTTTTGCCAACACCCGCCTCGCCGGTGAGGATCGGGTTGTTCTGGCGTCTGCGCATCAGCACGTCCACGATCTGGCGAATTTCCTCGTCACGGCCCACGATGGGGTCGATCTTGCCGTCGCGGGCCTGCTGGGTCATGTCAGTGCAGTATTTCGCCAGCGCCTCCTCCTTGCCCATGGCCGCCGGTGCCATCGCCCCCGATGCCTCGCCCGGACCAGCACCACCGCCGGTGTGCGACCCATCCTGAGGCGCCAGCGTCTCCTCCGGTGAGCCGCTGGTGATGCTGCCGAAATTCTCCGACAGATCGTCCGGCAGGATGCGGGCGAATTCCTTGGAAATGCCCAGAAAAATGCTCCGCAGCTGTCGCGTTTTCATCATCCCCAGAACCAGATGGCCGGTGCGCACCTGTGACGAAGAATAGAGCAGCGATCCGTAGACCCACGCACGCTCCATCGCATCCTCCAGATGCTGGGACAGATCCGAAATCGTGCTGGCCCCGCGCGGCAGCGCATCGAGCGCGGCGGTCATATCCGAGGACAGACGCGCGGGGTCGACCTTGTAATGCTCGATGATCCGGTGGAAATCACTGTCGGGCAACTGCACGATCTGCGCCAGCCAATGCACAATTTCTACGTAAGGGTTCCCCCGCATCTTGCAGAATACCGTTGCCCCTTCGACAGCCTTATAGCCCATGGAATTGAGCTTACCAAACAAGGCGACCCTGCTGATCTCGGTCATGTCATCGTACTCCTATATGCGCCCAGATAAATCTAAACGGCTGTTTTTCCGTAATTCAGTGGTTCCAAAAATAAATCATCCGCATCCTGTGCGGACCCACGCACACCCAGCCATGAGGTCTGACCGAGGCGGCTGTCCGCGCCCAAAACGGCACTGGGAACCTCATCGGCCTTCAGAATGAGGTTCACGTCCCACTCCAGCGCATCGCCGATATAGCTGCGGATCACCGACGTCATCTTGTCGAGCGATGCGGCGCCTGGCAACATCCGCTCATAGTCCTCCAGCGTCAGCGGCCCGACAATCACCCGAAATTTCGCCGACCGCGACCAGACGCGCGTGCCGATGCTTGTCGTATGCCCCAGACCACCAGCGGCGCCCAAGGCCCATCTGTCATCCGCCTCAAGATCAAGCCATTGGCCGACAAACTCCTGAATGCGGAAGCGCGCATGGAAAAATCCCGCCAAAAGCGCCAGCAGCCCCTCGGTGTTTTTGGTCCCCCCCGCGAGGTGGCCCGCAAAATAGCGCTTTGCCATGTCGGGCATCGCATCGCGGTCGCGCAGCGCGGTGCCATGCAACCCGGCCAGCGCCGCGATGTGGCTCTCGAACTGTGATCCCGCGCCACGGTCAAGATCGACGGCAGGCTGACCCGTCACCCAGGCGCGGTACAGCAGGCTCATCATGCGATGTGTGAGCATATTGGCAAACGCCACGAAGGATCCGTCGCGGTTGTTGATCTGTCGTTCGCGGGCGTATTCCGTCAAATGGCTCGGCAGTGGCCCGTGCGGGCCGAAAAAGCCGAAGAACCTGTTGATCAATTCCCCCCGCGCCGCCTCCGTCGGGGCTTTGAACGAGCGTACGGTGTTGGGCGCAAATGCCATCCGTGCCTCCTGTCCCAGCCGCACGGCATCCTCGCGCGGGCGCCGCGACCGGCCCATTTGTGGAGACTGCGCATATTGCGCTTCGATGATGCGCAATGCCAGATAGATATGATGGTTACCCGGGTCTTCCACCAGACGCTGAAAATGCGTCAAATGATGCGGCTCAGGCCTGTCTGTGGCCGCCATCTCGCGATTTCTCCATTTTGCTGGGTTTTCAGGACAGTTTCGGTGAAACTGTTGAGAGTTACATATTTGCGGAAAAACCGCTCGAGCACGGCACCGAGCAGATAGACACCGGTGCCCTCGAAAAAACTTTCGTCGAGCTCCACGGTGATCTCCAGACCGCGCACCGCAGTGGCCATGACACCATCGCTGATCCGCCGGACAATCGGACGACTGGAGACCGAGACGATCCCCTCAAGCTGCATATTCGTCGCGCGGTCACCCTTGGGCGCATATAAACCCACAAGCTCCCGCAGCGCCGCAGCCGCCTTGCCGTGATCCGTATCCGCAATCGACAGGTAATTGAGGCTCAGATGGCTGATCAACCGCCAGGCGGCATCCCCTTGAGCCAGCGTGGGCCGGGGCCGCGTCGGATTGACCGGCGTGCGGATTTCAGAGACCGGGCCACCATCGGGCAAATGAAATAGATTTGCCTGACCCGTCGGCAACAGCATCGGCAGGTCACGGTTGGTGACCTTTGCCCTGACCGACAGCTGCGACATGCCTGCGTTATAGGGCGCCTGCTCATTGTCCACCAGGACCAGATAGCTTTCCGATCCCAGATAGCTGGTGCGTGCGCCCTTGAGGCGCTCTTTCTCCGTACGCTGGCGCATTTTGCGCTTTTGCGTATAATAGGTCAGATACCCCTCGCCCGCCGGCGAAAAATCATCCGCCGAATAGAAGGGCCGGAACGCGATGTCGTCTTCGCCGTCGGCGCGGATGCCTTTGACACCCTCCACCGAATACACCTCGAAGTCGAGCGGCGCCGTGCGGTCGACAACGAGATGATGCTCGACGTTTTGGGTCGTGATCTGGACGCGGTCGCACCGCTTGTCGAAAAGATTCACGGCAGGCACGCAATGCAGCGCGAAAGCTTCGGGCGTGATCCCCGCCTCAATCGCGGGCAGCCCGTCGCGCAACAGGATATAGACGTCCATGTCACTGCCCGTCGTACGGGCGAGACCCCTGTCGAGGCCACTCATCTGTGCAAAGTGATACCGCTCCGGCATGGCGAAATATTCTTGCAGCAAACGGTAGCCGTCAAAAGACTGGCGCGGGCTCGGCAAAAGCGCCTCTTCAGGCTCAAACCCGGTACCCTCGATTCCACCGGGCAGATCGCATGTCCAATCAGCGCGTCGGTCGGTGGACCGGGCAACCAACCCCGTCGTCTGCGTGCACAGCAGCTGATGCAATTGCCAGCCGCGCGCGCCCTGTGCACCTAGAAAAAGGCTCAAACGTTCAAGGCCCAGCTCGGCGATGGGCAGGTCCCCGTGGCGGCGCAAGCGCAGGCGTATCGCCGCGCGCGCTTCTTTCGTGCTGACGACACCTGCCGCTACCAGCGCACCGCGTCCGTCGATATACTCCGCTTCGCTGATCGTGATGGGCCACAGCGTCATATCCGCAGAGGTGCGAAACACACAGGCCGATTGCGCGCCCTCCGCCAAACGCGACCGCAATTTGGTATGGCGCGGCACCACATGCCCCTCCACCAGCGATGTCTTGGACATGTCCGGCATCAGTTGCGTGATCATCATTGAAGGAATGGGGGCCAGATAATGCGGATAGACGATCTCAAGCAGGTGACTGGTGAAGGCCGGATACTGCATCTCCAGCTCCAGCTGCACCCGCGCGGACAGAAACGCGCTGCCTTCCAACAGCCGCTCTACATAGGGGTCGAGAACTTCGACGCCGTCCATGCCCAGACGGGCGGCAATCTTGGGATAGGAATCCGCAAATTCCGCACCCATTTCTCGCAGATACGCCAGCTCGCTCTCGTAGTGTTTGAGAAGACGCGTGTCCATAACCGCTACCCAACACTCTCGATGGAGAGGTGCCCGGTGGTCAGGTCGACCTGCGATCTGAGGTATAATTCCATCGGCAAGGGCTGCGCCCACATGTCAGCGCGAATATCGAACTCGATCAAGCTCAGGCTCTTTTCGTCATTGGTGCGCGCGATGACCTCCAACGTGCCTTCCTTGATCCGTGGCTCGAACGCGATAATCGCACGCTTGACCGCCTTGCGGATTTCCGCAGCGCGGCGCTCGGTAGAATAGTCGCCCACAACTTCACGCACGCCGTAGTTCAGGACCGAGTTGCAGATATGAGGATATGCCTCGGCGTCGATGATCGTGTCTTGATTGTTGCTGTTCAACAACCACGACAGATCCCGGCGAATGATATCGCGCAGCCTGCGGATGTTGATCACCCTGTCATCCCGCGCCTCCTGCACCGCATCGGGATTGAGGTCGGTTAGCCTGTCCAGCAGGGACGGCTGCAACCGCTCCATGATGGTCTTATCCGCCATCGGCGCCCTCCGGGGCGGCGACAGCGTCAAACGTCAGGGTCCGTATCTCCATCAGGGCAATATCGGCGGCGGCGGTCGTCAACAGCCGCTGCCCGGTCCCAACGAAAGTCTCATCACCGACATCGGCCCAGGTGGTGGCGCGCGCTAACATGGCCGCGTTGTCCTTTGCCTGAACCGTTCCGGCGTAGCGGGTCGGGATCAGCGCAACAAATTCACCGCCATTTTGCAACGTCACATTCGCAGCCGTCCACACGCTGTCGCGCAGATCTTCAGGCGGGTCGATCCTGAGGGACGCAATCGCACTGAACGGCATCCAGAAATACCGCCCGTTGACCACGATCTCCAGCACCGGTCCGAGGCGCATATCGGCATCCGCGATCCATTCGAACCGCTCTCCATTGATTTCACCGCCCTGATCGGGCACCAGATCGAATGCTTTGCCCCGCAACTCCGTCGCATGGGCGGTATTGCCACCCGCGAGCGCGCGATTGGCCTCGATCAACAGGGCCAGCCATTCGGGCGGCTCCCCGAACACAAGCGGATCTTTCTCACCGGCGAATACCTTTTCGCGAAATACCTCGCAAATGATCCCTTCACGGTAGGTCTGCGCCATCGGCAGGGCCGCCGCATCCAGCTCCGCACAAAGCTTAAGCTGTGTGATCGCGCGCTTCCAATCGCCCAAGACGCAGAGCAGCTGAAACAGAAAAATGCGCAGCTTGGCGTTCGACGGATCCGCGCGCACGTCTTTTTGCAGCGCGTCCAGCGCACCTGCCAGATCACTCGCCTTGAGGTAGTCTGTCGCCTGGTCCGACACGCGCACCCTCCCAAAAATTAAACAGGCACATTAGGCCGCTCCCCCCATGAGGCGGAGCGGCCAGCGCGAGTGATGCGCTTACTTGTCGGCGTTTTTCGCGATGTTCCACGGGAACTCTTTGGCCGCCTCGCCCGAACCATCCGGCTTTTGCTTCTTGTAGCTGACCTTCACCTCGGCAAAGTTCAGCGAGACATTCTCGGTCAGTTTGTCTTCCCCACCGGAACCACCGGTCGAAACCGAAGTGACCATGACCTTTGTCATCTCGATGACGATGTACTCGAGCGGCTTTTTACCGGCTTTGCGCACGATCAGCTTCGCCGAATCGAAGTGGTCGCCATTGGCACAGTATTTCATCAGCTCGGCAGAGGAGTTATCTACCCATTTGGTAACGCTTAGGTCTTGGAAATTGGCCTTCCCGGCACCGCCGCCGCCGCCGGTATGGAACGATCCCGATTGGGACATGCCCCACGACCACGCCAGAACGTCGATCGTATTTGTGTGTGTCGCATCCTGGGATTCGCCCTCAATTTCGCCTGTGATGTCCAGAAACATGTCAACAGCCATAGTATCTCTCCTTAATTAATGAAGCGGCATGTGCCGCAGTTGGTAGAATAAAACGCGCGGCCCAAGTGGAGACCGCGCGGCCGTGCATCACCCTTTTTCGGAGGGCAGTTTCGAGACGAGCCGAAGCGAGACCGAAAGCCCCTCAAGCTGATAGTGGGGCCGCAGATAGAAGCGCGACGCATAGTAGCCCGGATTGCCCTCGACCTCGACAACCTCAACCATTGCATCCGCCAGCGGCTTTTCGGCCTTGGTCCTCTCGCTGGACGTGTTGGGGCTGCCGTCCACATATTGGATGATCCAGTCGTTCAGCCACCGCTCCATATCGGAGCGCGATTTGAACGAACCGACCTTATCCCGCACCATACACTTGAGGTAATGCGCGAACCGGCACGTCGCAAAAAGATACGGCAGGCGCGCCGCCAGATTGGCGTTGGCGGTGGCGTCCGGGTCGTCGTATTCCGCCGGGCTGTGCATGGATTGCGCGCCGATGAACGCAGCCATATCCGTGTTCTTGCGGTGGATCAGCGGCATCAGACCCCCTTTGGCCAACTCCGCCTCGCGCCGATCCGAAATACCGATCTCGACCGGGCATTTCATATCCACGCCGCCATCGTCGGTGGGGAAGGTATGGGTCGGCAGATTGGCGACCGTACCACCCGATTCCACGCCCCGGATCCGGCTACACCAGCCATATTCCTTGAACGACCGATTGATGTTCGTGGCCATCCCGTAAGCTGCGTTCACCCAGGCGAAATTCTCCGATTCCGCATTGCCGGTGTTCTCCTCGAACGCGAACTCCTCCACCGGGTTGGAATTTGCACCGTAGGGTTGCCGCCCCAGGAAACGCGGCATCGTCAGGCCGAGGTATTTCGAATCTTCCGATTTGCGCAGGGAATTCCAGGCCGCATATTCCGGCGTGCTCGTGATCTTGGTCAGATCGCGGGGGTTGGCCAATTCCTGCCAGCTCTCGAACTGCATCAACGATGGGTCGGCGCCGGTAATAAACGGCGCGTGGGCCGCCGCCGCGATCTTGGCCATCTCGCCCAACAGCTCCACATCGGGAGCTGAGTGGTTGAAGTGATAATCGCCCACCAGACAGCCGTACGGCTCGCCACCGAATTGGCCGAACTCTTCTTCGTACAACTTTTTAAAGATCGGCGATTGATCCCACGCCGCCCCCTTGAACTTGCGCAACGTCTTGCCAAGGTCTTTCTTGGAGATGTTCATCACGCGAATTTTGAGCTGCTCATCGGTCTCCGTGTTGTTGACCAGATGATGCAGCCCGCGCCACGCGCTCTCCAGCTGCTGATATTCCTCATTGTGAATGATCGCATTCACCTGCTCTGTCAGCTTCTTGTCGATTTCCGCCACCATCGCCTCGATAGAGTGCAGAACATCGTCCGAAATCAGGCCGGTGTTTTCCAGCGCCTGCTGTGCGAGCGTCTTGACCGCTGACTCGACGGCGGATTTCGCCGTATCCGTGCGCGGCTTGAACTCTTTGTTCAAAAGCGCCGAGAAATCGACTTCGCCCTCGGCTGTGGCGCCTGCCGAGCCTTCTGCTGCTGTTGCTTCTTCGGCCATGTTTTACTCCTCCGCATCTTTTTCTGTAGCCGCCGGCGTCGCCGCCAGCGATTTGAGCAGTTCGGGATTGTTCATCGCATTCGCGATCAGATCCTCGGCACCGGGCTTGCCGTCCATATAGGTCATCAGATTGGACAGTTCGTTGCGCGCGTCCAGCAACGCCTTGAGCGCCGGGACTTTGGCGGCAATCGCCCCAGGAGAAAATTCATCCATGCTCTCGAACGTCAGATCGACGGACAGGTTGCCCTCGCCGGTCAATGCGTTGGGCACCGAAAACGCCGCACGCGGCTTCATCGCCTTCATGCGGCTGTCGAAGTTATCGACATCGATTTCGAGGAACTTGCGGTCCGCGATCCCGGGCTGGGCCACTTCGGATTTGCCGGCCAGATCGGCCATTACACCCATGACGAACGGCAGCTGAACCTTCTTTTCCGCGCCATACAACTCGACATCATATTCGATCTGCACCCGCGGCGCGCGATTGCGCGCGATGAATTTCTGTGAACTTGACATTGAAGTCTCCCCGTTTGTTAGAATTGCCTAATCAAAGTCTTGCGGAAGCGATCGAGATACAATTTAAATCTCTTCCAAACCCATCATTCTTCATCAGTAATCCCTCCAACCAATCTGACATTGTCGATGCCACCTGGCGCAATATCCTCCACGATCGTCATGAAGTCGGCGCCGATCAACCGTTTCGCCCTTGTCAGCAGGATCGGCAGAGGGCTCGAAGGCTCGTACTCGCTGTAGTATTTGAGGATCCGGTCAATCGCCATCTCCACATCGCGCGGCGAGGTGATCGCGCCGGTGGATTTCGCCGCAGCCACAGGGGCCGCGCCGGAGCCTTCCTCCACATCATCATCGCTCACCGCAACTTCGAGGCCAGCACCCGATTCCTCGGCCAGTCGGCTCTTGATGCGGTGCAGCACCTTCATCAATTGAGCCAGATCAGGACCCTGACCCGGCAACTGCTCATTGAACACTGCGTCAATAGCCTTCACATCGTCAAGCGCGGTGGTCGCAAACCCGAACAGCTGCTCGAGCAAGGCGGCGTCCGTGTCGCGGAAGGCCGCGGCGATACCAGCGGCATCCAACTGGTTCTCCGCATCGGGATCGGGCGTGATCTCACCCTCAGCCACGCCAATGTCCCGCAGACTTACCCGACCAAACGACGTACTCAGCGTCATCGGCGCGTTGCGCAACGCCCGGATCATCGTCGCCTGTTCACCAAGCCCCAAAACCGCATTCACACGCATCGTCGGGTCGTCGTCATCCTCCGCATCCAATTGCGGGTGGCACGTCTCCCAGAACTGCTCCAGACAGCCGCGAATATAGGACGTCCCCCTGACAAGCCCCTCCAACCCGTTCATCCGCAGCTCGGCGCCTGTCATCAAAACCGCCGCGCGCAGGTCATGGCTTTGCTCCAGAACCGCGAGCGCTTTCTCCAGAACATCGCGATCATTCGGCACTTGTGCCGCGATGATCTCATCCCCCATCTGGCGTTCCTCACCAGGTTGGGCCGCCATCTCGAGCGCGGAAAAAACGGATTCATATTCCAGGTTTTCCCCACTCGGTGCATCATCACCAAAGCTTTGTAGAAGATCACTCAAATTCAAGAAGCTCCAAAAATGAAGGCCCGACGGTCGCCTGCTGGTGGTGTAAAAGCCGTAGTGTTAAAAAAGCATAAACGTATGACAAGAAGGCAAAGACTAGCGCGGGAATAAACTCCACCGACAATACGTCGGCAACGCTATCACATCATCGCTCTTTTTCCAGCCTTTTTATTCAAATTCACAGGCTCACCCAATCAACCCTTGACCGGCACATGGAACGTCGGGCACCGTTAGGTCAACATTAACAGTGAGATTGAAATGAAGTCGGCCAAATTTTCGCCGTCGCTCAAGGCGGCTTGTCTCGCGTCGGCGCTCTTGATGGCGCCCGGTGTTGCCACCGCGCAGGACGACAGACTAACGATTGAATTGAATAAACTCGAAGAAAACGACGGAAGCGGGTGTCGTGCATTTTTCCTGTTCCGCAACCGGACGGACCTGACCCTAGAAGCCTTCGAGATGTCCTTTGCTATTCTGAACTCCGACGGGATCATCGACCGGCTTCTCAGCATCGATGCCGCCCCCCTGCCCGCCGCGCGCACGACGCTGAAACTGTTCGAGATCCCGCAGGTCGCTTGCAACGATATCTCGGAAATCCTGCTGCACGAGCTGACGGTCTGCAAACCACAGAACGCGGATGCGATTGATTGCTTTCCCCTCCTCGACCTCGTTAGCCGGGCCCCGGCCCAACTGGTGAAATGACGCATGGACAGCCTCGCTGACACGCTACAAAGCGGTGGCCCCATCGTCTGGCTGCTGCTGGGGCTGTCGGTCTGCTCTCTCGCGCTCATCGTCGTGAAAGTTATCGAACTGCGCGGGGTGCTGTCGGGTGATGCTGCGCGGCAGGCTGCCTTTTCTCAGTGGTCGGGCGGCGATAAGCAGGCGACACTGACGGCGTTGGATGCCGGAAAGTCGCCCGCCGACCGGATTACCCATGCAGCGGCTCAAGGGCTGCTCGCCCAGCACGCACGCGCCGTCCTGGATGCCGATCTGGAATGGCGCGGCAACGCCGAAGTCGCGCGGATGCAGCGCCACATCCGACTGCTTGAGCTGATTGCCATGATCAGCCCCCTGCTCGGCCTTCTCGGTACCGTTCTGGGCATGATCCAATCCTTTCAGGAGCTCGCACTCGCCGAAGGGGCGGCCAATGCGTCCCTGCTGGCGGCAGGGATCTGGCAGGCGCTCCTGACGACCGCGGCCGGGCTCGTCGTCGCGATCCCCGCCGCCATCGCCGCCACCTTGCTGAGTGAACGGGTCGATCGCGCGGCGCAGCGCATCGAGGCCGCCGTGGGCCAGTTGTTCGCCATTGAAGACGCACGACGTTAATCCAACCGCACGGGGGGAGGACCACAATGCAGCTACGCAGACCCGGCACACCTCGGCGGCTGATCTCGCTGGTCTCCATGATCGACGTGCTGCTGATCATGCTGGTATTCTTCATGGTGACGTCGACCTACCTCAACCTCGATATGATCCCTGTCGCGCAGGCCGCACAGGACACGCCAACGCCTGCCGTAGCGGGCGGTGCCGCCGCCACACCGCTGATCATCCGCCTTGGACCCGATGGCGCGGCGTATCTGCGTGGGCAAATCACACCGCCTGAGGCATTGACCGGCCGCGTGCAGGTCCATCTGGCTGAAAACCCTTCTAGCGCGGTTCTGATCCTGCCCTCACCGCGCGCCGATACCCAATCGCTGGTCAGCATGATGGATCTGCTGACCCGTGCGGGCGTGCGTAATCTGCGCATCCTGCAATTGGCGGCGCGGCCATGAAGCTGACCCGCATCCGCCGGCGCGAGACGCCGGAGACGATCATCCCGCTGATCGACGTGGTCTTCTTTCTATTGGTCTTTTTCATGCTGATCGGGCGCATGGACACAACCGCCCCCTTCGAGGTGACCCCCGCCGTCGCTGCGACCGGGCAGGACATGCCGGGTGGGGGGATCACCCTGTCGATTGGCGCGCAAGGTATTCTGGCCCTCGATGGCCAGATCGGCGACGCCGAACGGATAATGGCGGGAATCGCTGCAAAAATGGCCGAAAATCCAGCGACACTCGTCCGTGTAAACGCCCATAAGGACGTCATGCTGGAGCATGTCTTGCCGTTGGTCGCGCGGATCGAAGCTGCGGGCGCGCGCGATATCGTGGTCGTCGTCACCCCGCCCCCGCCATGAGCGCGCGGTCCCTCCTCATCGCTGCATGCGCCGTCGTCGCTTCCGTCTGCGCTCATGCGGCGCTTCTGATCGGGCTGGGCTGGATGATCCGGCCCGAACCCTTGCCGGACCAGCCCCTGCCCCGCTCCCGGATCAGCATCGAAGCACAGGATGTCCAACGTGTCGACGCCGCGCAGACGGCAGCACAGACAGAACCCGCAGCCGAGCAACGGGCGGATGCACCCGCAGCCCAACAGCGTACCGTTCCCCGCTCGAATGCGCAGGTGCTTGCTCCACCCGCACCCGCAGCGACACAATCAATCCTCCCCACTCCTAACGCTCCGGCCCTTGCACCCCCCGCCGATGTCGTCTCCACTCAAAGCGTGGACGGGGCAAGGATGGCTTCGGTTCTGCCAGATGCAGATACCGTCGCACCAATTGCGTCAGCTGACCAAATCGTCCAACCCACCCGCGCACAACCCCAGACCTTGGCCGCAACGCAGGCCCCCGCACAAGTCCAGACCTTGGCCGCCACGCAAGCCCCCGCACAAGCCTTGGCATCACCATCCAATCCGGCGGAGATGATCAGCTCCACAGTCCCCGACGTATCCGCTGCCATGGCACCTGGCAGGAGTCCCGCCACGAACACAAACGCGCTGTCGCTCTCGGACCACTCAGACCAGACGGCGGCGCTGGCTCTCCCCAACATCACCGCCACCGCAGCCCTTGCCTGGTCGGGCAGCGGCGACGAATTGGTCGAGGCGGCGTCCCTCGCCGCGATCCAAGCCTTTATGCAACCGGGAGATCTGACGTCATCAGACGCCGACGGCGTCCGGGACGCCATTTCGACAATCCTTGCCGCCGTGCCCTGCGCACGCCTGCAAACCACCTTCATCCCCGAAACCGGCCAGCTGGAGCTGCGCGGCCATCTGCCCGATGACGCGATGCGCGGCCCGGTTCTGGCGGCGCTTGCGGCGCAGGTGGGCGGTGCGATCCCCATCGCCGACCAACTGCTCGTTCTGCCGGCACCACAATGCGGCGCCCTCGCCGGTGTCGCGCAGGCGGGTCTGCCGCAATCGACCGAGCAGTTGACCAACCCCCGCGTGATCGGTGCGGATGGCTTCGCGCGCACCTACACTTATCTCGAGGGCCAGCGGCTCGAGCTTGAGCTGACCGCGCCCGATTACGACAGTTTTATCTATGTGGACTACTTCACCGCCGACGGAAACGTTATCCACCTGCAACCAAATTCAATCGTGCCCTTGGAATTCGCGACCGCGAAATCCGCGCTCACCGTGGGCCGCGACCGAGGCGAGCTGCCCTCGCTCGACATCACGATATCCGAACCGTTCGGACAGGAAATCGCTGTGGCCTTCGCCTCCTCGGTCGCCCTCTACGAGGGCTTGCGTCCTCTGGTGGAACCGGCTGAGCCTTATCTGACCTTTCTGAAGGAGCGCATCGCACAGGCCCGAGCCACCGTCCCGGAGTTCAAAGGCGAATGGGTTTATTTCTTCATATCCACAAAGGACGCACCGTAGCAGCATCCTGAAACCCAGTCAGTTCAGCACCGATGGATTGAACCCGCCATTGCGCCATTTTTCCAGCGCCGACGTGAAACTGGGCCCCGGCAGCCCGTCAACCTCTGCGGTGTAATACCCTGCCTCCTGCAACAGCCCTTGTACGGCGCGGATCGTTTGCGGCGACCACTCGTCGGCGCGCGAGGTCAGCTGGCGCACGATATCGCCACGATCTTCGGCAGCGCCGCGCAGCAGCATGACGGCGGCGCGCGAAGGATCGCGCTGCGTGCCGCGCCCCTCGTCCAGCAGGATCGCCGCCGCGCGGTAGCCTTCAGGCTCGCCATTTTGCGCGGCTCTCTTGAAATAGTCGAGCGCGGCGTCGAGCCCGGCGCCCTGCCCCTCCTGCGCAAGCACGCCCAGATTGAATGTGGCCTTGGCCGAGCCTTGTTCGGATGCCGTCTTGAGCAGGGCAAAGGCGCGCTGCGAATCAGCGCGCCCTTCCAGCAGGGTAATCGCAAGATTGATCATCGCATCATGGCTGCCCCCTGCCGCCGCGCGCTCATAAAGTGCCAGCGCCTCGGCAGTGTTCTGTGCAACGCCATTGCCGCTTTCCGTCAGCTGCGCAAGGCTCACGAGGGCGCGCAGATCCCCCCGCTCGGCGGCAGAGCGGTAGAGGACAACCGCACGCTCCAAATCACCACTCGCCGCAGTCGCACGGGCCAACAGCGCAACGTAATGCGGCAGTTCAGGCTGGCGCGAGGCGGCAGCGCTGCACGCCTGTATCGCCCCCAACGCATTTTCCCGAAGCCGCGAAAAAGGAACGCCTCGGTTTTCCGCCGTGGCATCGCGCGGATGCGTGGCCAGCCGCTCGCATATCTTGCCGGGCGTCGCGTCTTCGGGCCGCGGGATATTCCCTAACAGCCGCTCGGCCTCCGCCCGATTGGGTGCCTGCGGATAACGCTCTACGTAGAGCTCCAGCAAGGGCCGCATCCGACTGCGCCGCGCCAGCTCCCAAAGCCTTTGCGCGCGCGCGTTTTTATCGGAGAAATCAAGCGCACGGGTCATTGTGCCGGTTTGCAAAAACGCCAGCACTTCGTCCTCGTGCGCACCACCCGGATACCGCTCCACATAGAGGTTGAGCAGTTCGGGATCGCGCTCGTCCACCGCGATCTGGTACAGCATGCTCTCCTCCGAGATCGACTGCGGGCTGGTATTGAACTGGAAACTGCGGGTCAGTGACGAGTTTTCCCAAGGGATCTGCCGCCCCCCCGTCGCAGCCAGAACATCGCGCCGCACGCCGATCATCATCTGCGCGACATCCTGTCCGGGCGTGTAAAGGTGGTGCAACATCGCTTCGGTGAAAAAACTGTTCCGCCCGGTACCGTCAAAGGCCACATTGTCCGGCTGCGTCGCGTAGGAGAACAAAAAATTCGCCTCCGTCCCGACCTGCGCGAGCCCGTCACCGACACGCCCGTCGGTGACCCCGTCAAACGGATTGTCGCGACACGCATCCAGATAGACAAGCTTGACGCCCTGCGACCGCTCCATCGCGCGCAGCAGTTGGTCGAGGCCCAGCGTCTGATCCGCAAGATCGTCGATGGAAGAGATCGCAGCATCCGTCGGCACCAGATAGTTGCGTCCGCTCACCTGAAACCCGTGGCCCGCATAAAAGAGCATCACGACATCGGCCAATTCAGCGCGCGCGCCGAACTCCTCGATCAGCTCCGCAAAACGCGCCTGTGTCGCATCAATCTCCAGCATAACCTCGAACCCGAGACCTTCGAGCGCGATGGACATGTCCACAGCATCGTTGCGGGGATTATCGAGTGAAGAGACGGTCTCGTAATCCGAGTTGCCGATCACCAGCGCAACCCGCGTTTCGGCTTGGGCCACGGCGGCAATCAGACAAAACAATGCGCAAAGAAGTCCCCTTACTCTCATGCATCCCTCACAACTCGACGACGCGGCTCAGCGCGATACCCGCATTATCAACCGTCGCCGCGACGGAGGTAATGGTCGCGCGTTGCACTTCGGCCAGCTCGGGATCGTCCGCCCGGACAAATGCGATAGCTTTGCGGATCTCGGTCGCGGCCGTATCGAGGGCGGAGCGGGCCTCATTCACGGCATCTCGGCGGATTTGCTGGCGCTGTGCATCGGTGGTCGCGGTGGCAAGGCGGGCCTCCGCGCGGGTGCGCGCCTGGCTCACGCTCTGACGAGCATCGCGCACGATCGACGCGACATTCTCAAGACCGGGCGGCAGATCAGTTGAAATCGCGTCCAACTCATTCGCAAATGTGTCCAGACTGTCGGACAGACACGCCAGATAGCTGTTCACACCGGCCGCGCCGCCACTGCAATTTTCCGGACTGATGTTCAGAACGGTCGAAAGCTCCTCGACGGCTGCAAGCGCGATTTCGGCCTGCGCTCTCTCGGCTCCCGACTGCGCGGCGTTTCCGCTGCCGCCAAGGACGGTCCCACTTCCGAAATCATTCACGAGAGACAAGCTGAGGCTGTCATTCGGGTTGGGCAGGGTAAACGTCGGTACTGTCTCCGGCGTAAACTCCGTCGGATCCTCGACCTCTGGTTCACTCGGCACAACCGTCAAAGTGCCAGATCCAAACGCAAGATCATAATTCAAGAGACCCACGCCCCGCGCGTTGCTGGCCAATATGTCAAACGCACCATCCGGGGCCGCAGCCGCCGCGCCGTCGCTGGCCAGATCGACACTGTCTACACGATCATCCAGCACAAGGCCCGATGTCGTGAAGGCCGTCGCACCAAGCGCAAGATCATCTCCTTCGGTTTTCTCCCGATCATCCGGCGTAACTGTCAACGCCGCAGGGTCTACGCTCAGCGTGCCGTCAAGCACCGTGATCGCATAGTTTTCAGCGCCGGTGCCCGTCGCGGGAACCGTGCCCGTGATCGCGTAGCTGCCCGTGCCCACAGGCGCCGCAGCAGCCGCACCCTCGGACGCAATGGCAATCGGCTCAACGCTGTCGTCGAACAACAGCGCACCGCCCGTGACCGCAAACTCGGTGCCATCAAAGTTCACCGTCTCGCCGTAGGTCTTCGCCCGGTCCGCAACCGTCAGCTCCAGCGCCGCAGGGTCTACGCTCAGCGTGCCGTCAAGCACCGTGATCGCATAGTTTTCAGCGCCGGTGCCCGTCGCGGGAACCGTGCCCGTGATCGCGTAGCTGCCCGTGCCCACAGGCGCCGCAGCAGCCGCACCCTCGGACGCAATGGCAATCGGCTCAACGCTGTCGTCGAACAACAGCGCGCCACCGGTCACCGCAAACTCGGTGCCATCAAAGTTCACCGTCTCGCCGTAGGTCTTCGCCCGGTCCGCAACCGTCAGCTGCAACGCCGCAGGGTCCACTCTCAGCGTGCCCTCCCCAAAACTCAGATTGTACTTTTCCAGATCAGATGGGCCCACTTCACCCCCCAACGGCAGAGCTCCAGTAATCGCATAGGTGCCCGTGCCCACGGGAGCCACATCCGCAGCGCCCTCGGACGCGAAAATGAACGAACCGATGTTATCGGAATTGAACACCTCGCCCGAGGTGATGGAAAACGCAGTGCCGTCGAATATCACTTCTTCGCCATAGGTCTTCGCCCGATCATTCGCCGTGACCTCAAGATCAGCGCGTGCAACCGTCAACGTCCCGAAACCGAAGGTGACGTTATAGTTTTCCAGCCCCGTTTCGAAGGCAGGCGCAAGGCCTATGATATCGTACGTTCCCTCGCCCACCGGCGCAAAACCCGAAGTACCATCGGAGATCACCGTGATTTCAGTCACGCTATCGTCGAAGAAAAGCTCCCCACCCGTGATATCGAAAGCCGTCTGATCGAGGAGCAACTCTTCGCCGTAGGTTTTGGCGTCATCACGCGGTGTCAGCTCTAGCGGCGCTGGCCTGATCTCGACCGCTCCGGGCAGTGCGACCACGGCATAGACGTCACCCTGCGCGCTCGTAAGCGGTGTGGTATCGACCGTGTAGGTCTGCGATCCGACCGTCTGTGCGGAAAACGTCAACGTCTCGAATATCCGTTCGCCCTCCAGCGTATCGCCATCCGGCGCAAAGACATAGCCTAAAGGTCCGTTCGTGATGGTACCGCTCGTCCTGGCGCCGATGGTGCCGCCGTAGGTCAGATCCAATGGATCGGGCTCCGCGAATATCACGGGATCAATCGAAAAGAGTGCCGGATAGCGTCCCACCGCACCTGGGGCCCAAGTGCTGTCGAAATCCCATCCTGCGATAGTTGCAAACGCGATGAAACCTTCCGTATCCTCGAATTCAGCGGTGCTCAGACCGGTGCCTAAATTCGTGGCGGGATCGCTTGGCGTTCCCAAAATCGATGTATCAAAGAAGGAGCCGGTGACCGACGTGGTTGGAAAGTTCGGGTCAGAGGACGACTGTGCCGAGCCGATCAGTCCACCGATGGCGCTGCCGAAACCCCCATCCAGAAACAATACACCACTTGCAAAAGTATTGCTGATGGCTCCATCCGCCGTTCCGCCGACAAGCCCGCCCAGGAACATCTCCACATTCGTTCGACCGCTGACCGCACCGGTCGCATAGCTGTCGGTTATCTCACCGAAATCATTGCTGCCGGTATGGCCGCCGACGCCGGCCGTCACGCCCGCGATGTTTACATCCACAGTCCCGCGCGCGGCGGTACGCAGGGCGGTACCTCTGTTTTCACCCGCAAAACCGCCGATGGTGGAGAGATAGTTACCAAGCGGGTCGCCGCGAAAGCCCGGCGTAGACAGGCTCACGTTGCCGCTGGCTAAGGCGTCACGGATCGTGCCACTGTTTTCGCCGGCAAAGCCGCCGACAAAAGCGTCCACATCAGTCTGTACCTCGACCACGCCCGTCGCCGCCGCGACGGAGATGACCGTAATGGATGTGCTCTCTCCGCTAGTGCCGTTGTTGTTGGACCCGACAAGCCCGCCGACGCTGCTACGGGTCAGCTCTGCCTCCACCGATACATCGCCGGTTGCGCGCACATCGAAGAGCTCCGAGAAGTTGCTTCCGATCAAACCACCCGCTGCGGTGGATCCGGATCCTTCGAGCGCAGCAGCATTGAGCACCGACACAGACCCTGACGCCAACACATCCGTGACAGACGCTGTCTCGCTTTCTTCATTCACGCCGATCAAACCACCCGCGAACACCGTGCCGCCCAACGAAACGATGTCCAGATTGCCCGTGGCCTGCGATCCGGCAACAGTTCCGGCATTTTCGCCCACAAGACCGCCCGCCGTGATCGGCATTTCGGACGTGGACAGCGCTTCGAGCGTCATTTCAGAGTTGGAATCGAAGATTGCCCCGTCCAAGTCACTTTCACCCACCAAACCGCCTACGGCCAGTCCGCCCTCTTCCGCTGCCGCACTCAAGGTACCTTGAGTGCTGACACGCTCGACTGTGTCGGAGTTGAAACCAACCGCGCCGCCAACAAACAGCTCACTGTTGAATTGGCTGTCCACGCTAATCAGCCCGTTAAAGCTGCTATCCAAAATCGTTCCGCGCAGGTTCAGGCCTACCAACCCGCCCTGTCTGAGCACATAGGCCGTCTCGACGAACGTCTCGACGTTGCCCTCGAACGAACTGTTGCTGATCTCGGAGGTCCCTCCGGAAAGCACGCCGACGAGGCCCCCGACGTTCCCGCCGAATGGAATGACCGTGGGGAAGCCGATAGGAACGGGGCTGCCCTCGTCATATACCGCGTCGACCGTGCCGGTCACCGTCACGTTGTCGATCACGGTATCCGCCGCTCGCGCGACCAGCGCGCCCACATTTTCACTGCCAAAAATTTCCACATCGGCCAGCGTCAGGTTCGAAATGGTCGCGCCCGTCGTTCTCGAAAACAATCCGGTATTGCTGAACCGGTCGATGCTCAGATCGGTCACGCTGTTGCCCTGCCCGTCGAGACTTCCGGTAAAGCCGCTCTCGCTCGGACCTTCCGAGCGTGGCCCATCAATCGGGCGAAACCCCTCACCCGAATTCCAAAGCTCGGTACCGACGGCGGAAATCGGACCCCCCAGCACGAAGCTGCGATCTTCCAATCCGCTCGAGCCGATGCCTTGCAGGCCGAAAATATCATCGAGAATATAAGGTGTCGCCGCATCGCCGGTACCGCCCGTCACCCGCAGAAACGAGGTGGCTTGATCGTCGTCCAGCCGGAAATCCACCGCACCGAATGCCGGCAGAACCGGCCCTTCCTGCGACCAGTCCCCGCGCAACAGGCTGAATGTTCCGACGTTGACCGTGCCTGCGGGACCTGTCGTGATCGCGCCCTCGGCCGTGATGGTAAACCCACCGAAAGGCCCGGTGATGCCCGCATTGATCGCAACGTCGCCAAGCGCCTCGAACTCAAGCGTGGTCGCCGCGGTCCAGGTGACATCGTCCGCGACGGTGATGTTGCCGTTCTGCGTGCCAACCCCGGGCGTGCCGGTTTGAACGATGACGTTCCCGAAGGCCAGATTGTCCTGGATTTGCGTGACCGAAATGACGGAATCGTCTCCGAACGGAACCGCCTCGGCAAAGACCGGATCCGGGGGTGAGGTAGAACCGGTGACGATGGCCGCATTGTCGTTCGGCGCATCCGCGATCGTGATGTTGTAAGGATCCAAAAGCAGGGTCCCGAACGCGCCGTTGGCTGCACTCGTATCGACCAGACCGTTGAACGCCAGTGTCCGCTTGCCCGACACTTCGACAAAACCGCCGTCGCCCTCCAAGGTGCCCCCGCGGGCGGAGATCTGGCCCGCGTATTCGGTATGGACATCCGACCACAGGATCACACGACCCCCGTCGCCGGTCTGACCTGCGTCGGCATTGATCCGGGTTGCGGCATCGACGCCGAGGTACGTCGCCAGCGGCAGAATTCCACCGCCCTGGAAATCCCCCCCGATCAGCACGACACCCTCACCGCCGCCCGCATCGACCTGCGCGCCCGTCAGTCTGATATCCCTGCCCGTGATGACGACATCGCCACCGCCGCGCCGCTGGGGCGGGCGTGCGGATTGCTCCACGATGATCGCCTGATTGCGCGGCTGTGCACCGCGTGTCGTCGCCGTTCCCGATACCGTCACCGTGCCGCCCGCACCACCGCCCAGCGTGATCACCCCGCCCCGCACCGAAACGGAGCTGGCGTCGGCCACACCAGAAAGATTGATGGCGTGGCGCGCCGCATTGCGTGCCGTTGCCGCCCGCATCTCGATCGTGCCGCCCTGCGCCGCAAGCGTACCGGCGTTTTCAATCAGCGCGCGCATCTCGTCGGTGTCGCCCTGTGACGGCACCTCGATCTGCAAGAACCTGTCCCCCGAGACATCCAGCGTCGCACGCTCACCCGCGCCCAGCCCGATCTGACCCATCGGGACCATCACCACCCCGGAGTTCGACACCCGTCCGCCCAGCAACGCGGCATACCCGCCACGGCCGATCACCACCCTGCCCGCGTTGGTCACGCCAGCCGAGCTGCCCAGCCCATTGAACCGCAACCGGCCCTGCATGAAATCATCGTCGGTGATGTCCAGCGTCGATCCGACGAAACCACCTCCGGCGGTTACCTCCCCATTTGGCCCGATCATCAGGCCGTTGGGGTTGACCACAAAGACCTCGCCCGTCGCGTTCAGACGCCCGTGTATCTCGCTCGAGGTGTCCCCGGTGACGCGGTTCAGGATCGCGCTGGTTCTGCCCGGCTGGTTGATATCGACGGTGCTGTCGCGTCCGATCGAAAAGCTGTTCCAATTCACGATCGCACGGTCGCTGCCCTGATCGAGGACCATGTGCCCCGCACCCGGCGTGGCGATGGCAACATCGCCCTGCACCACATCACCGCCCTGCGGCAGCACCTGCTGGGCCACCGCGGCTTGCGAATACAGCAATCCCAGAACCACCAACGTCAGCGGCGACAGGCGGCGACGCCCCCAAAAATCAGAAGCGGAAATTACCCGAAATACTGAAGCGCGTTTCATCGGTACCATGTTCCCGTTCTCCCTTGGCCAGTTCGACGCGCACACTATTTGCCCGGAACCGCGATTCGTTTTGTATAATTATATCAAGTCCCACACCGAAGGACTGTGCCGTTTCGCTATCGCGCTCGACGGCTGTCGGCTCCTCGATGGAGACACCGCCGGCGGCGACAAATGTATAAGGGCTCAGCACGACGGGAAATGCCGCCACCGCGACCGTCGACCGATGCGCGACCTCTGCGCGCAAAATCCAGCCGCTGTCCCCGCGCAACTCACCGGAATCGAACCCCGACAGATCACGCGGGCCAGCCAAACCAAATTGCTCGGACGTGACCAGAGGATCGCCAAAGGCAAACTGCGCACGCGCCGTCACCGACAACGACACGTTTTCGGCCAAGGCGCGTTGATGAAAGCCCGAAAAGCTCAGCTTGGAAAATTCCGCGTCCGCGCCCTGACGTGACAGAGGTGTGCCCCCGCCTACCTCATCCAGTCCCCGCGCACCCAGGGCATCGAGGCCCTGCGACAGGACGGCACCGACGTCTGAGAACGCGCCGTCTGCGTGAACATAATTGGCACTCCCGCCAAAACGCAAAGCGGTCGTGCGGTCCTCATAGATCGGTGTGATGCCCCCGTTGGCAATCAAATCCTGCCGGTCGTGCTGCCGGTCGAGAACGACCTGGGTCGTGACGTTTATCTGCCGCGACCGGATGACCGGATAAATCAGCCGCAGCGATTGGCGGTCAAAATTGGACCGCGTCGGCGCCACCGGATCGTCGGGCTTCGTGTCGCTGGCAGTCACTTCTCCGTTGAGCGCGAGCCCGGATGTTCCGAGCGGCATCAGAAAACCCGCAGCCAGCACACGGAAGCGCGGATCGCTGCTCGTGAACCGGTCAGGCGTACCGGATGCACGCAGATAAAACGTCTCACCAAATCCGAAGGGACTGTTGAACTCGACCCCGGAATTGAGCGTCAGCGCACCGAGGTTGTCAGATACATTATTATCGAAGCCGAAAAATCCCGTGATCTTGCGGTACTCGGGATCGAGGGTCAGGACCGTCCCACCGGGCGCGCGCCCTGCCCCCAAAGCAGACCCAAGCGATACGCCCGCCGTATCACCCGCGAGCAGCAGCTGGCGCTCCAGCTCCGCCAGAGTGACATCGGTGCGGTCCACCAACGGTGCCGTGAGCCGGTCGAGACGCCGCTCGATTTCGGGCGGGACGTTCGTCTTGTCCACCGCCTCGACAAAGCCGTTTACGACCACGACCTGCAACACACCTCCATCGCGGAGGCTTTGCTGTGGCAACACGACCCGCACCAAAACGAACCCGGCATTTGCATAGTCTTCTTCAAGCTTCGCCACAGCGTCGAACAACTCGGCCACGGGGATGCGGCCACGGGTGAGCCGCTCCTCCAACGCCGCACCCGCCTGCGCCATCTGCGGCAACCCACCGTTGAGGCGGACACCCGAGAGCGTGATCCCGATATTCTCGGAACCCGGCGGGGCCTGAGTGCCCGTAGCACCTGTAAACACGACGGCCCCGTCGAGATTTTGCAGGGGCGGCACAAAATTGTCCGGCGTAACACTGCTCGCCGTGTCGCCCGCGCTTTGGGCGTGCACCACCGGACCGGGCAAAAGCAGGATTACACAGCAAAACACGGCCATGCCGAACAATCGCAAAGCCGCCGCAATGCTACACCGTCGTATGTGGGCCCCCATGCTTCACTCCCCGGACAATAACTTCTGAAAAAACGCATTTCTCGCGGAAAAACCGCTAACTGACGCTACGGTAGCGCATCTCACCTTTGTTTTGGCAAGACTTTTCTCGGCAAATGCCATATTTTGCGGCAGTCTGTGACGCTCCGGCCCCTGCACCAGCCTTGCCATACAAAGATATCCCGCCTAGCGTTGCGGCGACGAAGAACGACAGCGGAGCTTGACCAAGGTGATCCGATCCGACTGCACCCACAGCCACCGCCCGCGCCCTTCCAAGGCGCTACCGACATGGCAGTAAACGATGCCGATTTCGACGACGGTAAAATGGCGCCCGAGGTCTGGAGCGGCGCGCTTGGGTACAAGGGCACCCACCGCGGCGGCGGCATCATCAATCCTCAGGTGCACGTCCTGCCCGTGAAAACCGTGCTGCTGCGCCTGTACAAAAAACCCTTGCCCGGAGATGAGTATCCCGGAGACTATGGACCATGGTGGTTTACGCCCTTTGAATACAAAAGCGCCTGCGCGCATCTGGGCGTGGACGGACGCGCCTTGATCGTCGGGCGTGCGGGTGGCAAATCCGCGCTTCACGGGATCTTCGCCACGCTCAGCGAATGGTACGACGGCAGCCCGCATCAGTTGGCCTGCGTGAACGCCGTGGAGCTGACGCAACCGTTCCGCGCCTGCTACGGCCACGGGGCGCCTGCCAATTCGCTGGGCTATGTGGCAACCGAAAAGCTAAAGGGCACGATGAAGCCGATGCTGCTGGCCGGAAACAAGAGCGCCCGTCAGCTCTACTTGCATAGATGTTTCGACTACAAACACGCGATGAAGCCTCTGTTGAAGGCCGATACATCTACGGACACTGCGTTCGGCTCCAAGGGCGGCCTGCCCCGCGAGATCGCAAATGCGCCGCGTCTTGCGTTCGAAGTTTGAACGCGTCTACGTGTCGACTTCAATCTGCAAGACAAATCAACGGCTGCGCACCTAAACTTAAGCGGCTTAAAAGTTATGCTGGCCCGCATTCACGCTACCTGCACCGCCGACCAGTTCGATCGTCCCCCGCGCAGCATCGAGACGGCTGACGGCCAGCAGCACGTTGTTCGTGCTGTGGATGTATCCGATGCTCCCGGCAGGTATACCTCTCGCTCGCGCAGTCTGGTGCAGATCACGCTGGCCTGTGGCCGTCAGCCAGATCTCGTTGGCGTGAGCAAGATCGGTGACATATCCGTCCAACCCGTCAGGACAGCTCACATGCGCGACCACCGTTTTGGACTCTTCGCCCTGTGCGACGGCCTCGACCGGTCTGCCGGTCTCATGCCGTTTGATGTTATGCCGTCCCATAGTATCCCCTTGAAAGTTTCGCCCAAAAAGTCCCTGAGCGATTGGATAAAAAGTCCATGTCTGGCACTATCGTTGGCACCTCGGGTCACACACCGCAACTTATTTCGCTTTCCGCAGCAAGTCTGAAAGCTTGCCTTAATGTGTCGCGGACTTCGTCACACGACAGATCTCAAAACACGCCGAAGAGCGCAGTAATCCTAAACAACATCCTCATTGCACAAACTCGATACGCTCGAGCGGCCCAAACGCATCCTCCAGTGCGGTCGCCAAATCGCGCATCAGATGTGTCTCGATGTAGCGTTGGGCGAACCGGCTCGGCGCGCGCAGGTGCAAGACACCGTGCGCGCAATTGACGTGCGTCAACGGCGCGAACCATGCGCGGAACTGATCGGGGTTTTGCGCGCAAAGCGACTGCATCGCGCGTTGCCATGCCAATGGTCCGGAAGGTGTGGCGCCACTGTGCATGCGGGTCTCGCCCGCATAGTCGCTCAACTTCACAACGCTTGCGGTCGGCACCGCCGCATGCCGCGCCCGCATCCGCGCATCAAAATCAGGCCCTACAAGGCCCCAGCACGGCTCTGATATTTTGGCGATCTGCGCATAGTTGAGCTGATACGCCGCCACTCTTCCACGCACGCCCGCGCGTTTGCAGATGAGCACGTCACCTTCGAGCAACCGCTTGATCTCCCGTTTTACCGTGCGTTCATTGACCGACCACATCCGCGCCAGATCCCGCTGCCCTACCGTCAGCTCATCGGCGCGCCAATTGTAGCGCGCCGTCACTGCCGCCGTCAGCCGCATCATCGAGGTCTGCATGGTCGTGGACCCGTGCAAACCCGCCACACTTATCGCAGTGAGCAAATCATATTTCATCACGCCGGCATCGGGGCCGGTCAGTCGCAAAGGGGATGTCACGTTGCCACCTACTCGTCTTGGATCAATTCAGCGCCTCTTGGATCTGCCTCTGACGGGCCGATTCCATCTACATCAGTAACAGGCTCTAAATCCCGTCTTCTGTCAACCCGCCTCGAAGGACGGGATTAAGGGGCCCTGAACAAACAAATCTATAAATTTGAGGTTAGAGGGATAAGGGGGACAGTTATGTGTCACCATAGTAAGCCCTCCATGACACCAAAACCCGAGATTTCGTCTCTAATGCGTCACCTTATTTCGTAAACACCAGCTGTCACAACAGCCCGTTGCGACAGCACCCATTTGGCTGGTTCATACGCCGTTAAAATTAGGTTTTGCCAAATTTGCAAAATCGCGTTATTCGGAATGCAGATATAAAAAACGCGAGTAGTCACATGAGAGACCACACTGATCTTCTTAACATGAACGAGCGCAGTCTGGAACAGCAGGCCGCCGTGCGCCGCGCCACCTTCTCGCCTGGTGAGATCAAGACGCTTCGACCCTTCTCGATCTGGGAAATCAGCCAGTTTATGTTCGATGTCCCTGCCGACACCTTGCGCAAGAAACTGGCCGACGATCCCACCTTGCCTCAGGGTCTGACCGAGGAGGACGGGCGCCAGCGTTGGTTTAGTCTAGAAGAAATTAACGAGCTGCGCCGCCGCGCAAAATTCCGTGGGCGCAAACTGCTGCCGGAGCGGCCGCGCGGCCGCGCGCTTCGGGTGGCCGTGTCCAACTTCAAAGGTGGCGTGGGCAAGACTGTCGTGGCCCAGCATCTCGCCCATGCTGCGGCCCTTGACGGCTACCGCGTGCTGTGTATCGATTTCGATCCGCAGGCGACGCTGACCCATTCCATGGGTCTGACGGAAGTGCGCGAGGGAAATACCGTCTGGGGCATCATGTGCCGGGATCTGTGCCGCGAGGCCAACCGCATCATGGAGAGCTACGACGACCCCGACGACTGCCCCTACCCATCCGCCGATGAGCTGCCGGAGGACGTACAATCCATCGGCTCCCAGCGGTTTCAGGACTTCATCCAGACCACCTGCTGGCCGACCATCGACATCATCCCCTCATGCTCCAACGCCGCCTTCGTCGAATTCGCGAGCGCGCAGTACCGATCGCTGCACAAGGCATGGAGCTTTTTCGGCTGTGTCGCCCGCTACCTCGACGAGTTGCCGGACGATCAATACGACATCATCATCTTCGATTGCCCGCCTGCGATAGGCTATCAGTCTTTGAATGCGGCCTTCGCAGCCGACATTCTCTATATCCCCTCCGGGCCTGGCTATTGGGAATACGACAGCACGACCAGCTATTTGGGCCAGCTGGGCGATGCGATGGCTGATATCTCAGAAGGGTTCGGCACCATCGCAGCGGACGCAGGCATAACACTTCCGAAACAATTTGCCGACATTCGTCTGCTCATGACCCGCTTCGAGAGCACCAATCCTCTGCATGCTGCCATGATGGATGCGTTCAAGAACGTGTTCGGTGCCGATGTATGTGCCCACCCGATCGAGATGACACGTGCAGTCGAGCAATCGGGGCGGTTCCAGATGTCGGTCTACGAGCAGGATTACCGCCAGATGACGCGCGAGACGTGGAAACGCGCGCGGCAGAGCTTTGATCGAGCATACGATGAATTCATCGAAACGGTTCTGGCGGCATGGAAAGAAAACGGTAAGCGCAAGGAGGCGGCGGAATGAGTGGCAAGAATAAATTCGGCTTTGCACCACTGGACACATCCACACCGTCCAAGCGGCGCACGCGGGAGCCGGGGCCCATGGGGGCTGCGGTGCGCGACGTCGCCGAAAACCTATCCGAGGCGACCGAGGCGAAGATCGAGCAACGCCGCCAAAACGCATCCGACGCGAAAATCTACCGCGAGGCGCGCGAGCAGGGCAGGGTGCTCCTTGAAATCCCTCTCGGCGATGTACGGACAGATGATCTGCCGCGCGACCGGCTCGCACTCGAAGAGGTGGCGCAATCCGACGAGATGGAGGAGCTGAAATCCTCGATCCGCGCGCGGGGCCAGCGGGAGCCGGTAGAGCTGTATGTCGGGCCAAATGGCGCCTACCAACTCAAGAAGGGGTGGCGTCGTTATACAGCGCTTTCGCAATTATTCACCGAGACCGGTGAGCCACGGTTCGGTGTGATCATCGCCCGTATCGAAGCAGGCGTTGGGGACCGTATGGCGCGCTACGTCGATATGGTGGAAGAGAACGTCGTGCGCGAAGATCTGTCGTTTGGGGAGATGGCGCAGGTCGCGATCACTGCCGCGCAGGACGCGGGGGTGGACGAGGTGGACCCATCCGAGCTTGTCAGCCGATTGTATAGTTCGCTGCACAAAACCAAGCGGTCCTACATCAAAAATTTCGTCTTTCTGCTTGGCGCCCTCGGCGATGATCTGCGCTGGCCCAAGGCGGTGCCGCGTAACTTGGGGGTCGATGTGGCGCGTAATCTTCGTGCGCCGGAACAGGCGGAGGACCTGCGCCAAAAATTGGCACAGTGTCAGAACGCGCAGCAGCAAAATGACGCGCTCAAGGTGTTTCTGGACGGCGCGAAGAAACAGGGGAAAGGCGTGTTGCCGCAGGTTGGGCCGAAGCAGAAGTTTGAGTTTTTTGTCGGCGAGACCAAGGTGACCGCCCGTCAGGGCGAATGCCGACTGGTGAGCGAGCGTGATTTTGCAACGATGCCGAAGAACTTGCTGGAAGAGGCTGTCCGCGCGTTTGAGGATGTTCTCAAGGGTGGCCCGCGCATTCGTTAGCGGTTTGTTACCCATGGGTGACCGCTGCGGCGTCGTTACCCATGGGTAACATGAGAAGAGCGGGGGCCACCGCACCTCCCTCGCCAACTCTCAAGGTAAGCTCATCGGCGCTCAACGGATCATTCCCGCGCGTGGGATCGTACGGAGCAAGCAGATTGCGCATGGCATGGGTTTCTCTTTGCACAATCGCTACGAACCGCGCAATATCGTGGCTCTGGGCAACCCGCAAAATCTCTCCCAGCAGCAGCTTGCCCATGCCTCGGTTCTGGAATCTGTCAACAACTGTGAGCGCAATTTCCACTTCCGTGCCGTCGGCGGTGAGGCGGGTCAAACAGGCGATGCCGACCGGCTCACCGTCAGGCAGGATGACCGCGACAAGGGCCACTTGATCATCGTGAGGAACGAGCAGGACGTTCGTCTCATCCGCACTCGGATTGTTATGCACCCTGAGAAATCGCATGAAACGCGACTGCCCGGACAGATGGGCGAACCCATCTTGATCAACGCGGCATCGTCACTGGTCGCCATACGAATGACGATCTCGTCGCGTTAGGGCACTGTGTGCGAGGTTGGAAGGGTAGGGCTGTTAAGGGGAGTAGGCATCTGTTTCCCTTGTAATGGCAAAGGATTCACGTCGCTGGAAGGCGCCAAGTGTTGGGCAGTTCTAAAGTGTCTGCGGGGCAGAAGGGTCATCACCTTGACCGCCACCTTACTTCCATTCGCAAGTCTGAATGTGCTCGCGTTTCAAACAGACCGGATATGTACATGTTATATGCGCAAGATTGACGTGCATGATACCGCGAAGTACGTTGATAGCAGGAGGCCAAACGATGAACTCACATGCACGAAAGCCTACAAACCTGTCGTTGGACGCTGGTTTGCTCACCGAAGCGAAAGCGTTGAAAATAAACCTGTCGCGCGCGGCGGAAGATGGGGTTCGAAGTGCTGTAGCTTTGGCAAAAGCAGAGCAATGGAAGGCGAAGAATGCTGATGCGATACGCAGTTCGAACACATACGTGGAGACGCATGGGCTGTCGCTAGACCGCTACCTTCAATTTTGATGCCTAAGTATGACGTATTTCCAAATCCGTCGGGTGACGGCTACCTCTTGGATGTCCAGACGGGCCTGCTGAGCAAAATGAATACGCGCGTTGTCGTGCCCTTGCTGCCGTTATCGAGCGCCCCGACACCTGGCGCGCGGCTCAACCCGGTCTTCAACCTCGATGGTGAAGCAGTCGTTATGGTGACGCAACTCATGGCCGCCGTGCCCGTCAGTATGCTCAGAACGCCGAGTGGGAGGCTCGATGGAGAATTCGAGGCTATCACGTCGGCGATCGACATGCTGATCTATGGATTCGAGAATTGAGCATTACTGGGTGTATCCCCTTGAAATACGATATCAATTCTCCAATCAATTATACCCCGAAACGAACAAATGTACGGCAGTTTTTCCAAGAATTCCCCACTGATCATGTTTGTCTTGAGCACCCTTTCAACGTGCGCTTCGGTCAGGGCCATAACTGCCCAAAGTGTGAGCGTGACGCCAAGTGGTATCGTTTGCAGTCTGAGCGAGCCTATTCCTGCCAGTGGTGCGGCCAACACATCCACCCCATGGTTGGGCAGCATTTTTGAGAAGAGCCGAACGCCTTTGCAGCTTTGGTTTTATGCGATCTTCCTTTTTACCACGTCCAAGCATGGCGTGAGAAGCAAAGAGCTAAAGCGGCAGCTTGGCATCACGTAAAAGATTGCATGGCGCATGGCCAAATTGATCCGTAAGCATATGGCAGAAGTTGACGGCGAAGCCCCTCTGGGCGGCACCGGCGTGGTGGTAGAAGTCAATGATAATTTCGTTGGCCGACAATCTGCCGGCATAGACTGGCGCAAGCGTAAGACTGTTTTGGTAGGCATGACAGAGCGTGGCGGCGATGGTGAAACCCCCAATTCAATCGAGGATTCCTTTGATTACCTTAAGCGCTCATCGAAAGGCACACACAACGGCGTATCGCCCAAGTATCATGAAGCCTGCGTCAAAGAATTTGAGTACCGCTTCAATTGTCGGACGACACCTGAGGGTATGTTGGGCGAGTTGCTTTCTCGTTTCCCTGAGTTGGACCCTTAATAAAAGCGTCTAGCTAATCTAAGTCGCCGTCTGAGTCGACTTCGTGTTCTGCGATAAACTCTTTGAGGTTACTCTGTCTGGTTTGCTTGAGAGTTGGAATTTTGCGCCTCCGTAGCATTGATTACCGGATCTAGACGGGCGTCTTGCGCTAGGTTAATCTCTCGCTGAGAATCTATAGCGTCTTCGATTGCGTCCATCGCTGACAAGCTACTATCAAAGCGATTAATAGCGAAGGCAAGTATGCCGAATGCACCAGTTAGCGCTACGAATGCAATACCTGCAATTTACTGCCAAGTTGCACCGGGCTGAATAGCCTCAATTTTAGCTTCAAGCCCTATGAATAAAGAACTATTCGCTGCCTTCACTTTAACATTGCCCTGCTGACCTGCCCCCCGATGCTCGCTCATTCATAACGAGAGTTTGCGGGTCTGAGTTTTATGTTCTTCGGTTTCGTTTCGGGCAAGCGTGCCGTGCACGGAGCCCTCAAATTGCTCGAGCGCTCGACGCGCTTCAGCGGCCTGAGCTGCTGCCGGTTTTCGTAGACTGCAACTTAAGCTTTCATTGCTCTCTCCTCGTATTGCATAGGGCTTAGATATCCGATGGTCGAGTGACGACGTGTCGGATTGTAGAAACGCTCAATGTAATCGAAGACATCAGCGCGGGCGTGATCACGCGTCCGGTAGACTTTGC
>Ga0307966_1000031_pt1 | contig 104249 bp, 116 predicted proteins | sample OrgLakmetagen646_FD_203141 | JGI IMG/M metagenome (GOLD analysis project Ga0307966, IMG submission 203141) | Saline water microbial communities from Organic Lake, Antarctica - #646 | ecosystem: Environmental > Aquatic > Non-marine Saline and Alkaline > Saline | place: Antarctica: Organic Lake... | reverse complement strand
CATAGGCCTGAAAATCGCCGAAGTACTTCGTGATCGCAGCCGTAAGTGTCGTCTTGCCGTGGTCAACGTGGCCGATCGTACCGATGTTCACGTGCGGTTTATTGCGTTCAAACTTTGCCTTAGCCATGGGGCCACCCTTTTCTGTGGACGGGAATCCCGCCTTTGTAACGTCGCGGGCGACGTATTGTGGATCGGATGGGAAATCAAGCGTAGGATTGGCGGCACACAGGCACCATGCCGGAGACTTGCATAAACCGATGACAGACCGCGCAATGATCACCGACCCGCACGTCTATTTCACCAAAGGCTGCGGACGGTGCGACAAGTTCGAAACACCCGACTGCGTGACCCGGCACTGGTCGGATGGCCTGACCCAGTTGCGCCGGATCTGCCTTGCCGCCGGTCTGACCGAACATGCAAAATGGGGCCACCCCTGCTACATGCATGCGGGACGCAACATCGTCCTGATCGGCGCGCTCAGAGACAGCTACCGGCTTGGTTTTTTCCACCCCGCGCTGATGACGGACCCCGAAGGCATTCTTGTGAAGCAGGGCCCGAACACGCAAGACGCCGGCACCGTCAAGTTCACGACGGATGACCAGGTGCTCGGGATGGAGGCAACGCTGTCGTCCTACCTGAAAGAAGCGATGGGCTATGCGGAACAGGGACTTGTCCCCGAAAAGTCCGAACGCACGCTTTCCTTGCCGGACGAGTTGACCGCTGCAATGGACGATGACCCATACTTTGCAGAGGCTTTCCACGCCCTGACCCCCGGTCGCCAGAGGGGCTGGGCCTTGCACTACAACGGCGCGAAGAAGGCGGAAACGCAGGTATCGCGAGTCGCAAAGAGCCGCGACAAGGTGATGGCCGGGAAGGGTTGGAACGAACGGTAAAGCCGTGCCCTGACGCCTAGTCGAACCGGTTGCTCTTGGGGAAGGCACGGGGCGGGCGTTTGCCCATCGTGCCGCGTGCAGCCTTCCATTCAGTCATGTCAGGCTCGCTGCGGTTGATGCCGCCGTCGCTGGTCCAGGACAGGCCGGTTGCCCAAGCGAACGTCTTGGCATCGGACAGGCCGCCGTCCAGTTCCAGCATGCCCTGCTTGCCACGCGCCTTGTTGTACTTTTGCAGCCGCACGCCCTTGCCACGGCCCAGTTCGGGCAGCTCATCCAGCGCAAAGACCAAAAGCTTGCTGTTTTCGGACACGACCGCGACGTGATCGCCGACGATCCGGCGCACGACAAGGGCCACCGCGTCATCTTTCACGTTCAGCACCTGCCGCCCTGCACGGGTCTGGGCCACGACATCCGCCTCGGGCACGACGAATCCATTGCCTTCGGACGAGGCAACCAAAAGCTTTTCGCCCGTTTTATGGACAAAAAGAGCGACGATCTTGCATTCGTTCGGCAGGTCGACCATCAGCCGAAGTGGTTCGCCCATGCCGCGCCCACCGGGCAGGTTCGCCGCCGCCAGCGTATAGAACCGGCCGTTCGACCCGAAGACCAGCAGTTTATCGGTCGTTTCAGCGTGGAAAACAAAGCGTGGGCCGTCACCATCCTTGAACTTCAGTTCGCGCGTCAGGTCGATATGACCGGTCATCGCACGGATCCAACCCATCTGGCTGCAGACCACGGTGACCGGCTCGCGTTCGATCATCGCCTCAAGAGGCACGTCTTCGACCTCGGCAGCTTCCTCGATCAGGGTGCGGCGGGCACCGCCGGGCGTATCGCGGCCAAAGAGCTTGCGGGTCTCGCGCAGCTGCTCTGCGATTCGCGTCCATTGCAAGTCGCCGCTGCCCAGCAGATCCTCAAGCCCCATCCTCTCTTGCATGAGCTTGTCACGCTCGTCGCGCAACTCCAGCTCCTCGAGCCGCCGCAGCGACCGCAGGCGCATGTTCAGAATCGCCTCGGCCTGAGTATGGGTCAGGCTGATCTCGGGGTCGTCGACCTTGGGCGGGACATAGTCCTTTTCCGAGGTCGCACGCACATGATCCAGCGACCAGTCCTCGTGCATCAGCGCGTCGCGGGGTTCGTCATCGTAGCGAATGATGTCGATGACGCGGTCCAGATTGAGAAAGGCAATGATAAAGCCTTCCAGCACCTCGAGCCGGTTGTCGATCTTGTCCATCCGGTGCTGCGACCGACGGACCAACACGTCCTGCCGGTGGTCAAGGAAGGCGCGCAGCACCTCTTTGAGCGAGCAGACCTTGGGAATCACACCATCGATCAGCACATTCATATTCAGGCTGAATCGCGTTTCCAGATCAGAGTTGCGGAACAGCATGCCCATCAGCATCTCGGGGTCCACGCCACGGCTGCGCGGCTCCAGCACAATGCGGATATCCTCGGTGCTTTCGTCACGCACGTCTGCCAGAAGCGGCACCTTCTTGGTGTGGATAACCTCGGCCAGCTTTTCGATAAGCTTGGATTTTTGCACCTGATAGGGAATTTCGGTCACCACGACCTGCCACTGGCCGCGCCCCAGATCCTCAACCTCGTACCTTGCGCGCAAGCGAAACGCGCCGCGCCCCGTGCGGTAGGCGGTCGCGATATTCTCGGCGGGCTCGACGATGATCCCGCCTGTCGGAAAATCGGGGCCGGGTATGTAGTTCAACAGCGTATCGTCGCGGCAGTCGGGCGTCTTGATCAGATGCAGGCAGGCGTCGATGACCTCGTGCAGGTTGTGCGGCGGAATGTTGGTGGCCATGCCGACGGCGATCCCGCTCGACCCGTTGGCCAGCAGGTTCGGGAAGGTAGCGGGCAGGACCACAGGCTCTTCGAGGCGCCCGTCGTAGTTGGGTCGGAAATCGACCGCGTTCTCGCTCAGTCCTTCGAGCAGCGCCTCGGCGGCCACCGTCATCCGCGCTTCGGTATAGCGCGACGCCGCGGGGTTATCACCGTCGATGTTGCCGAAGTTGCCCTGACCGTCCACCAACGGATAGCGAACGGCGAAGTCCTGCGCGAGACGCGCCATGGCGTCATAGATCGCCGCATCGCCGTGCGGGTGGAAATCACCCATCGTGTCGCCGGAAATCTTGGCGGACTTCATGAACCCGCCGGTCGGAGACAGCCGCAAGCGCGACATCGCATAAAGAATACGCCGATGCACCGGTTTGAGCCCGTCGCGCGCGTCTGGCAGCGCACGGTTCATGATCGTGGACAGCGCATAGGTCAGATACCTGTCGCCGATCGCGCGGCGCAGGGTTTCGGTCGTCGTCTGTGTGACGGGTGTGTCGTCGTCCTGCTCGGTCATCGGTGCAAACTAGCGAAGCGCTGAATCGGCGTAAAGGTAACACTGCAGCCCTGACCGAATATTTCCCCTCAGCAGGACCCTGCCGATGCGATATAATGACCATGCTGCGACTGCCATTGCTTGCGAATCTGTCCGGGGGGACACCTATGCCAAAGTTTATCATCGTGACCTTTCTCGTCTTGGGGTGGGCCTTTTTCGAAATGTCGGGCGGTGCGGACTTCGCACCCGAAACCCGCACGACCGAAGTAGCCGCTGTCGCACCCGTCGCACCCGTCGCACCCGTCGCACCCGTCGCACCCGTCGACGACGTGCAGGTGACACGAGCCAGAAGTGCAAGCCTCGTGGCGTTGCCATCTGTTTCCGAAACGCCACCGCAACCCGAGGTCGTTCAGGCCAGCCTCGTCACCGATACGACCACCGACACGTTCGATCTTACCGCCGAAGAAGCCGCGTCCCTCACCGCTGCGGCATCGCAGGAGGATACAACCGGCGAACCCGTTGATCTGCGGATTGTTACAGGTGCCAGGGTGAACATGCGCAGCGGATCGGGCACGCAATTTCCCGTCCTCGACACCCTACAGGAAGGGACAGAGGTTGAGATACTGGACATCTCGGAAAACGGATGGGCGCATCTGCGTGTCACCGACACCGGCCTTGAAGGCTGGATGGCCGAACGCCTTCTGAACGACGGCTGACGCACAAGCCTTGCCCAAACGCTCTGTCCTCATCACAGGTGCCTCGTCAGGCATCGGCTACGCCGCCGCCCACCACATGCGCGAGCGCGGATGGCGGGTCTTCGCGGCCTGCCGCAAACCCGAAGACTGCAACCACCTGCGTGTTCAAGGCTTCGATGCTCCGCTGATCGACTACGACGACAGCGCGACCATCCACACAGGCTTGGCAGCCGTTCTGGACCAGACCGGTGGCACGCTAAACGCGGTCTTCAACAATGGCGCCTACGCCTGCCCCGGCGCGGTCGAGGATCTGCCCCGCGAGGCGCTGGAGGCGATCTTTTCAACCAACCTTTTCGGCGTCCACGAACTGACCCGCGCCGTGATCCCTGCGATGCGCGCACAAGGACACGGGCGGATCGTCAACTGCTCGTCTGTCCTTGGGTTGGTGGGTCTCAAATGGCGCGGCGCCTATGTGGCGACCAAGTTCGCAATGGAAGGGCTGACCGACGTTCTGCGGCTTGAGATGCATCACACCGGCATCCGGATCGTGCTGATCGAACCGGGACCGGTCACGTCGAAAATCCGCGAAAACGCGATCCCGCACTTCGAGCGCTGGATCGACTGGAAAGGCTCGGCCCGCAGCGCGGAATACGAAACCTTGCTCAAGCGCCTTCACGAGCCGGACGAATCGACCGACCGATTCGAATTGCCCCCCGCAGCCGTCTGCCGCCGGTTGGAACAGGCGCTGGAAAGCCCCCGGCCCCGCCCGCGCTATTATGTCACGACCCCCACCTATCTGGCCGGAAACCTGCGGCGCATACTGGGTACGCGGCTTCTCGACATGATCATGCGGCGCAACTGACGCTTTCCTTCACCGCCCTCTCTGCTACATCACAGCCGAACGACAGACGGGGACGACATGCTGAACGATCCACTTTTTCTGCTGGCGGCGGGCGCCTGCCTTGTCGTCCTTGTGATCCTTGCGATGGGCATCGGGACTTTCGGCAAGGGCGGCACTGACAACGGAAAACGGTCAAACAAGCTGATGCGCTACCGGATTTACGCACAATTCGGCGCTGTCGTCCTGATCCTGCTGTTCGTCTGGCTGAGAAGAGGAGCGTGACATGGTTGTGCTGAACAAGATCTACACGAAAACCGGGGACAAGGGTGAAACCGCTCTGGGCAACGGCAATCGCGTCGCCAAGTATTCGGCGCGCGTGAACTCATATGGGACGGTGGACGAGCTGAACGCCACTGTCGGTCTGGCGCGGCTGCACGCGACCGGCGAGATGAACACGCAATTGGCCGCGATTCAGAACGATCTTTTCGATCTGGGTGCGGATCTCTGCCGGCCCGACATGGAAAAGGACGCTGAAGCCGAATATCCGGTGCTGCGCATGACCGACGCTCAGGTCAGCCGGCTGGAAACCGAGCTGGACGCGATGACGCAGGCAGTCGAGCCGCTGCGGTCCTTCGTGCTGCCCGGCGGGTCGGCCTTGTCCGCACATCTGCACCTGTGCCGCACCGTCGCCCGCAGGGCCGAACGATTGTGCGTGGAACTGGCCAGCGTGGAATCGGTAAACGACGCGGCGGTGAAATATCTGAACCGCTTGTCGGACTGGTTCTTTCAGGCCAGCCGCATTGCCAACGACGACGGCCGCGACGATGTGCTGTGGGTTCCGGGCGCCAATCGCTGACGCTTTGCGCGCCGAACAGTTAGCGCCAACGCCCTGACGTTAACGTAAGGACGTGGCGTCGAAGGCCTCTTCTGCGTCGATTTTGCTCTGTCATGGCCCCTCGCCCATTGTTATGCATTCGCAGCAATCGAATGTAATTTGGGAGAATGCGCCGATGAAGGTCCTCGTGCCGGTCAAGCGTGTGATCGATTATAACGTGAAGGTCCGCGTCAAAGCGGACGGAAGCGGTGTCGATCTCGCCAACGTCAAGATGTCGATGAACCCCTTCGACGAAATCGCCGTGGAAGAGGCGATCCGCCTGAAGGAAGCCGGCACCGTGGACGAAATCGTCGCGGTTTCCATCGGCGTAAAGCAAAGCCAGGAAACGCTGCGCACCGCTCTTGCGATGGGTGCGGACCGTGCGATCCTCGTCGTCGCTACCGATGACGTCCATTCGGATATCGAACCGCTGGCCGTGGCCAAGATCCTCAAGGCGATCGTCGACGAAGAGCAGCCGGGTCTTGTTCTGTGCGGCAAGCAGGCCATCGACAACGACATGAATGCGACCGGACAGATGCTGGCAGCCCTTCTGGGCTGGTCGCAGGCAACCTTTGCCTCGGAAGTATCCATCGACGCAGATCATGCGACCGTCACGCGCGAAGTGGACGGCGGGTTGCAGACCATCAGGGTCAAGATGCCAACCATCGTCACCGTGGACCTGCGGCTGAACGAACCGCGCTACGCCTCGTTGCCCAACATCATGAAGGCCAAGAAAAAGCCGCTCGATGAAAAGACGCCCGCCGACTATGGCGTCGATGCCGCGCCGCGCCTCAGCGTGATCAAGACCGTCGAGCCGCAAGAACGTCAGGCCGGGGAAATCGTGCCCGACGTGGATACGCTGGTTGCCAAACTCAAAGAAAAAGGAGTCGTCTGATGGCTGTTCTTCTGATTGGTGAAGTCACCGAGGGGGCGCTGGCCCTTGATGCAACCGCCAAGGCCGTGTCGGCTGTGACGACACTGGGTGACGTGACCGTTCTCTGTGCCGGGGCATCCGCCTCTGCTGCCGCCGAAGAAGCCGCGAAGATCGACGGCGTGGCCAAGGTTCTTTGCGCCGAAGATCAGGCACTGGGTCACCGTCTGGCCGAGCCGACGGCCGACCTGATCGTCAGCCTCGCGGGGGACTACACCCATATCGCCGCCCCCGGCACGACGGACGCCAAGAACGTGATGCCACGTGTCGCGGCATTGCTTGACACCCAGATCATCTCGGAAGTCACCGGCGTGATCGACGCCGACACCTTCGAGCGCCCGATCTATGCGGGCAACGCGATCCAGACTGTGAAATCGAGGGACGCGATCAAGGTGATGACGATCCGCACAGCGGGTTTCGACGCCGCAGGCATGGGCGGGTCGGCCTCGGTCGAGACCATCGGTGGCGCCATCGCCTCTGACCTGTCTGAATGGGTCGAAGACAAGGTGGCTGAAAGCGACCGTCCCGAACTCACATCGGCTGGCATCGTCGTTTCCGGCGGGCGCGGCATCGGGTCCGAGGAAGACTTCGCGATGATCGAAAAACTGGCCGACGCGCTGGGTGCCGCCGTAGGTGCGTCCCGCGCGGCCGTCGATTCGGGCTATGCCCCGAACGACTGGCAGGTGGGGCAGACCGGCAAGGTCGTCGCCCCCGAGCTTTACATCGCGGTCGGCATTTCGGGTGCGATCCAGCACCTCGCCGGCATGAAGGACAGCAAGATCATTGTTGCCATCAACAAGGACGAGGAAGCCCCGATCTTTCAGGTGGCAGACTATGGCCTTGTGGCCGACCTTTTCGACGCGGTTCCCGAGCTGACCGAAAAGCTGGGCTGATCGCGTCAGGCACAACACAAAGGGCCCGCCGCTCTGGCGGGCCTTTTGCGTCAGGCGGCCCGGTTCTGCCGTTCGATCCGCAAAAGCGTTTCGGTGACTTTCTTCGACGCCTCTGCATGGCAGACAGGGCCAAAGCATCTGCGCGGCGGCCTTGGCCTGAAGCTGCGGAAAGACCATTCCTTTCGTGCCCTTCGCCATCGCTTCTTCTGACGGGTTGGCCTCGATCACGGCGGCGACCTGCGGGCGCAACTCTTCGATCATCGCAGCGGTAATGAACAGCGGATCGCCCTGGATCGGGTTCACACGGTCGTCCCAGGCGTCGTTCGTCATCCGGTCACGCGAGAACCACAGCAGAACCGCCTTCGGGCCGATCTGGTTCAGCATGTTCTTCATCCGCGCCGTCCAGGCTTCACGCAGTTCCTGCACGACGATATCGAACCGCTCGCTTGATGTATCCAGAAGCTTTGCCAACATCGCGCGGGTAAATGTAAACTCTGCAAAATCCACGTCATTGTAGATCGCCTGCATCACCGTAGAGGGACGCAGAAAGCGATCGTTGCGGCGCGGATGCACGGAATAAAAGCGGTTGGACATGAAATTCGCCCCCATGACCTGCACGACCGTACCTGCCGCGTTGTGACAGGCCGCCATGATGGTGGGGTCGTTCACGAAGGCATCGACACCGCCGTTTACACACCCAAAGTTGACGCAGGGCATCCTGACCGCCTTTTCCACCAGATCGGGCAGCGGACGTGGGATGAACTTGCCGAAAATCTCGGTTCCGCCGATGAAGGCATAGTAAGGGTTCTCCAACGACCGGCGGGGGCCGCGAAACTGGATGCGCGACAACCCATAGCGGCAGGGGGAATAGGCAATGCCGTCACCTTCAAATCCGTCATGTATCATGGGTCATCCGCGATCTTGTTCCGTTTGGTGCGGCAACACTGCTGGACGGGTCTTTCGATATAGCTAAAACCCTAATTTGAGCGGCATTTTAAGAAGGCACGGGGCCTTGAGCGCACCCTTCGCCCGGCCTATGGTCGGCTGACTTTGCAAAGGAACGGGCAATGACGATCGAACGGGTTGGCGTCGTGGGCGCCGGGCAAATGGGCAACGGCATCGCCCATGTTTTTGCGTTGGCGGGCTATGAGGTTCTTTTGACCGACATCAGCCAGGACGCGCTGGACAGGGCGGTGACTCTGATCGACCGCAATCTCGAACGGCAGGTCGGGCGGGAGGTGATCTCGGAAACCGAAAAGGCCGACGCGATGAAACGGCTGGCGACGACGCCGACGCTAACCGATCTGGGGCCGACCGACCTGATCATCGAGGCCGCGACCGAGCGCGAGACGATCAAGCAGGCGATCTTCGAAGACCTTGTCCCGCATCTCAAGCCGGAAACGATCCTGACGTCGAACACCTCTTCCATCTCGATCACCCGTCTGGCCAGCGGAACGGACCGGCCCGAGCGGTTCATGGGGTTTCATTTCATGAACCCGGTTCCCGTGATGCAACTGGTCGAACTGATCCGCGGCATCGCCACCGGCGAAGAGACATTCCGCGCCTGTCAGGAGGTGGTCGAAAAGCTGGGCAAGACCTCGACAGCCTCCGAGGATTTCCCGGCGTTCATCGTCAATCGCATCCTGATGCCGATGATCAACGAGGCGATCTATACGCTTTACGAAGGTGTGGGATCGGTAAAGTCCATCGATACATCACTGAAACTGGGGGCCAATCATCCCATGGGTCCGCTGGAACTGGCGGATTTCATCGGTCTGGACACCTGTCTTGCGATCATGAACGTGCTGCACGACGGACTGGCGGATACCAAGTATCGCCCCTGCCCCCTGCTGACCAAATACGTGGAAGCCGGCTGGCTGGGACGCAAGACCAAGCGCGGCTTCTACGACTATTCGCAGGCCGAACCTATCCCGACCCGCTAGGTCCCAGCGACAGGGTCTGGTCCCGCAGCCATGCGACAAAGGCACGGGGCCGTTCCGGAAGGTGGGCGATCTGGTCGGGTGTGATGGGCTTTCCGATGACGGGTCGGTAGGCGCTGTTACGGGACCGGGCGATCTCGTGTATCAAAAGGCCCTGCCGCAGGGTGGGCGAGATCCGGTTGGCCATCTGATAGCAGCGTGAATTCGCACCGGGAAAATAGCAGGGCACGACCGTAGCGCCTGACCGGCGGATCAGCTTGGCCGTAAACACATTCCATTCCCGTTCGATGACGGGACCCATGAGGCTGTCGGAATGTGCGACAATGCCCGATGGAAACAGGGATACCAGACCGCCACCGGCAAGATTCTCCATCGCGGCATGGCGCATCGCGACCATTTTCTCCTGCGAGTCGGATTGGCCGGGGAACGGCACCGGGATCAGAAACTTGTCCGCAACCGGATGAATATTGGTCAGAAGAGACCGCGTCAGGATGCGGAAATCCTTGCGCCTTTGCGCCAGAATCTGCGCCATCACAAGGCCGTCAACCATCCCGTGCGGATGGTTGGCGACAAAGACGACCGGCCCGGTCGTGGGGATATTCTCGATCTCGGCTTGCGGTGTTGTCACATCGACATTCATCGCCGACAGCGCACCGGTCCAGATCTGTTCGTCGGTGTAGGGTCCGCGATCCTCGAACCGCCGGATCAGATGCAGAATCGTCAGCTTTCCGGTCAGCCATTCGATTGTCCGGATCACATTGCGCTTGAACCCGTTCTCGAAGCTGTTCGCGTAGGTCAGAGAACTGCGATCCATACGCCGTTTATCAGGGCGAGAGGTTCCTAGCAGAACTTTACTTTCAGTCGGACTAGCCACGTGATGCCCTCTGCCTGCGACATCAGCCGCCTTCTCCGAATTTGTCGTTCACCAGTGCGGTGATCGCGCCAAGCAGCGCATCGGCCTCGGGACCGTCGGTTCTGACTTGGATATGCGTTCCGATCCCCCCTGCCAACATCAAAAGCCCCATGATGCTGTCACCTTCGGCGTCCATCCCGTCCTTCGAGATCGTGGCTGTCGCATCATGCGCTTCCACGACCTCGACCAGCTTGGCAGAGGCGCGCGCGTGCAGTCCCTTGACGTTTTTGATTTCCAAAGTGGCTTCGGGCATGTGTCAGGGGTGTCCTACGGCGTGGCTGTCGATATATTTATGTGCAGCATTGATCGCAGCCTCGACGGCATCTTGCACCGGCTTGTGGCGTGACTTGGCCAGCTTGATCAGCATCGGAAGATTGGCACCATACAGAATGCGTCGGTTCGCGGGGCTACAGGCCCTCAGCGACAGGTTGGACGGTGATCCGCCGAACATATCCGTGACGATCACGACACCGTCGCCTTGATCGACGTCATCGGCTGCGTCGCAGATCTCTGCCTGCTTGAGGCTGCGGTCTTCTTCCGCAAGGATCGTGATCGCACGGATGCCATCCTGTTCGCCCACGACATGTTCGACAGCGGCGAGATATTCCCGCGCCAAACCACCATGTGCAACGATCACGATACCGATCAAAGGGGTCGCCCTTGTTGTCCCGCCGACGTCGCCGTATCGCGACGTTCCATTTCCCTGTGTCTTATAGACACTTGCCAGCCTTCGTCTGCAAGGGTCCGCGCCAGTGTCTCGGCCAAAGCCACCGACCGGTGTTGCCCCCCGGTGCATCCAAAACCGATCGTCACATGCGCGCGCCCTTCCTCGTAGTGGGCCGGCAATTGCAACTGCAACAGATCATGGACCTTATCGAAATATTCGGCAAACCGTGCATCTTGCCGCACATAATCGCTGACGGCAGGATCGCGCCCATCCCGGCCCCGAAGCGCACTTTCCCAATGCGGGTTTCTCAGAAAGCGGCAGTCGAACACCATATCCAGCCCGCGCGGCAGGCCACGTTTGTAGGAGAAGCTTTGCACAGATACGCTTAATGTCGCTGTCGACGGGTCGGCAAAGAGACGCTCCATCTCGGACCGCATTTCGTGAACGGTCATCTGCGAACTGTCGAGTAGAATATCGGCACGTGCCCTGATCGGGATCAGAAGCTCTTTTTCGCGGGTTATCCCTTCGACAGGTGTGCCCGAAGCCGCCAAGGGATGCCGCCTGCGGGTTTCGGAAAAGCGCCGCACCAGCATGTCGTCCTCAGCGTCGATATAAAGCACCTGCGCCGCGTCACCGTGGGTTTCGTTCAGCCCTTCGATCAGGTTAAGCAGGGCATCCGCGCTGAAGTCACGATTGCGTACGTCCACACCCACGGCCAGCGGGTAATCGCTGGGTCCGGCAAGCAGTTGCGGCATCAGGCTGAGCGGCATGTTGTCGATCGTCTCGTAGCCCAGATCCTCAAGCGCATTGATGGCCGTGCTGCGTCCCGCACCGGATGGTCCGGTAACAAGCAGGATCGTCTGACGGGTCGGATCTGTCATGGTGTATGTCGGCCTAGGCGAAGAAGCTGCAAAAGCGATGCGGCGAAATGTACGGAGCCGCAGCCGCGAAGCAAGGGCAGCGTGATGTTCAGATAAGCCGTCAGATAGCTTTTGGGAAGGCGCGCGTCCTCGGATTGGTCCAGATCCACGACCGCCACAAGGGGGGCGCTGGCAAGCGGATCAGCTCGCAAAAGCCCGACTCCACGTGCTTCGATCAGCGGTGGCAGCGTCGGCGGTGCCGATGCAAGGACCGTTCCATCGAACAGCGTCAATTCGACGCGGTCATCCGCAACCAACCCGCACCCGAAAGCCATGAGTTGCAAGGCAAGAGCGGACTTGCCGGACCCAGACGCGCCTACGATCAGCAGCCCGCGCCCATCAAGTGCTACGCAAGTGCCGTGTACGAGCATCCGGGTCTAGATCGGCAGACCCACGACAAAGCGTGCGCCCAGCGGGTCCGATGTCATGTCCGCCTCGGAAGGCCGGATGTTCTCGGCCCAGATGACGCCCCCGTGGGCTTCGACGATTTGCTTGGAAATCGCAAGGCCAAGGCCCGAGTTGTTGCCAAACTGGCCTTCGGGCCGCTGAGAGTAAAATCGCTGGAACACCTTTGTCAGGGCCTCGTTCGGGATGCCGGGGCCGGTATCCTCGACCACGACAAGCACGCGGTTGTCGCGTTGGCGGGCCCAGACACGGATCGCATCGCCATCTTCGCAAAAGCTGATCGCATTGGTGATAAGGTTCACGAAGACCTGCGCCAGACGGCCTTCCAGACCCATGACCTGGATCGGCTCCTGCGGCAGGTCGGTGATGAAATCAACACCCTGGGCTTCGGCTTCACGCCCGAGAAATTCGTTGATGTTCCCCAGCATCTTGAGAAGGTCGAAGCTTTCTTCCTCTTCCTTGACCAGTTCGGAATCAAGGCGTGAGGCATTGGAGATATCACTGACCAAACGGTCAAGACGACGCACGTCGTGTTCGATGACCTCAAGCAGTTTTTCGCGTTGGTCTTCACGCTTGGCGACGCGCATCGTGCCGACGGCAGACCGAAGCGAGGCCAGCGGATTCTTGATTTCATGCGCCACATCCGCGGCGAACTGTTCATTGCCTTCGATCCGGTCGTAGAGAGCCTGCACCATGCCGCGCAATGCGCCCGACAGCCGGCCTATTTCATCAGGGCGGCCCGTCAGGTCGGGAATGCGGATCTTTTGCGGGCTCATCTTGCGGGCATTCTTGTCTCGGCCAAGCTCTGCAGCCGCGGCAAGATCGGCAAGCGGATTGGCGATCGTCGAGGCGAGGACAAGGCTCAATCCGATCGAGACTGCTATGCCGACGAAAAACAGCCGTAACACCTGTTCGCGTTCGCGCTGAACGAGGGCGTCCAGCTCTCCGGCCGCACTGGCGATGGCAACGACACCGATGGGTGTGCCATTCTGCAATATCGTGGTGGCAACCGAAAACGTCATGCCGTTGGCGTCCTGAAGCGTCTGGACCTGCGTGCCGCCCGTCAAGACGCTGTCCACGTTCTGCGGATTCAGACGGGGCGGATTGCCGCCCTGCGGGATGACCGTTTCAGTTCCGATCAGGTCTTGCATCCGGGTCCAGCTGGAACTGAAGAAATCCGTGATGAAGGTGGCCCCGTCCCTGCGACTGAGGCCATCGATGGCAGAGCCGCCGGTTGCACCTGTTGCGGTCGCGACAAGAATACCCTCTGCGTCGTAGACGGACACATCGATGCCGCCGCGCAGGTTCATGTCCTGCAAGGTTCGCGCAACGTCCAGACCGTCGCCGGTCATCAGGTTGACCGGCGCGCTGGATGGCAAGCGGGCCTCGAAGACGTCGGCGATCAGTTCAGCTTCGTTCACAAGACCACTGGCGCGCTGAAATGCCAGATTGTCGCGACTGGGATTCAGGTACAGCACGCCCGCCACGAGAAGGATAACGGCGATCAGATTGAACGTGACGATCTTACGCGCCAAGGGCGAATGGCGCAGGTTCATGAACCCACGCCTTTGCCGTCGGGCAAACAGTTCATCTTCCGACATCGACGGGGGGGACACCCAATCGTCGCCCAAGACGACGCTGGCTTCGTCGGCGGTCGCTGCCGCACGACGCACCGACCTCAGATCGCGCACATCAATATGCGTGGCGTCCGTCATCGCTTAATCTTCGTTATAGCGGTAGCCGATCCCGTAGAGGGTCTCTATCGCGGTGAATTCCTCGTCGGCGGTGCGCATCTTCTTGCGCAGGCGCTTGATGTGGCTGTCGATGGTGCGGTCATCGACATAGACCTGATCATCGTAGGCCACGTCCATCAACTGATCACGCGACTTGACGAAACCGGGTCGCTGGGCCAGCGCTTGCAAAAGCAGGAATTCGGTCACGGTCAGCGACACGTCCTTGCCTTTCCACTTTACCGCGTGGCGCAGCGGATCCATCGTCAGATCGCCGCGAACCATGATCTTGGTTTCTTCCGTTTCCGGCACTTCCTCGCCGGACATGACGTCCTGACGGCGAAGCAAGGCGCGAATACGCTCGACCAGCAGGCGCTGACTGAAGGGCTTCTTGACATAGTCGTCAGCCCCCATACGCAGGCCCAGAACCTCGTCGATTTCGTCGTCCTTCGAGGTCAGGAAGATCACCGGCATCGAAGACTTCTGACGCAGACGCTGCAACAGGTCCATTCCGTCCATGCGAGGCATCTTGATGTCCAAAACGGCCATATCGGGCAGACGCTTGTTGAAGGCGTCGAGCGCGGACTGTCCGTCGTTGTAGGTGTCGACTTCGAAGCCTTCGGCTTCGAGAGTCATCGAGACGGACGTCAGGATATTCCTGTCGTCATCGACAAGTGCAATTTTATTCATGAGGGTGCTGCCTACTGCCTGATTATTGTTTTTTTGACTGCTTTTTCAAAATCCTTGACCGGTTTCACCAAACGAATCAATCCCAATTTCGATTCGCCATCTGACCCGTGCCTTATTTGCGCCACCAATGGTGAAGGACAGACTAATTGCGGTGCAACTAGGCGCCCATCGAAACATGATTGCGCTAACGTGCATTTGGTTGCGCTAACGCTGCGGTTGAAGGCTATGCGCCCTGCAAAGGATATGCCTATGTAGACGCCTGCACCGAGGAGGGTGCACCAATTCAGGAGCAAGACAATGGACCACGGACAGGTCAACCCCGGGATGAAACTCGCCGATCAGGGCATCGAGGGTTTGGGTCATGTCTACTACAACCTGTCCGAACCAGAGCTTCAGGCCGCAGCCATCTCGGCCGGTGAAGGCGTGGAGGGTCGGGGTGGCACATTCCTCGTCACCACCGGCAAGCACACCGGCCGGTCCCCCAAGGACAAGTTCGTTGTCCGCACCCCCGAAGTCGAAGACACGATCTGGTGGGACAACAATACCCCGATGGATCCGGCCGCTTTTGACAGGCTTTATGACGACATGATCGCGCACATGAAGGGCGGCACCTACCATGTGCAGGACCTGTTTGGCGGCGCCGATCCCTCGCATCGTCTTGACGTGCGGATCGTGACGGAACTGGCCTGGCACGGGCTGTTCATCCGTCATCTTCTGCGCCGTCCCGACGTCGCTGAACTGGAAACATTCGCGCCCGACTTCACCATCGTGAATTGCCCGACCTTCAAGGCGGATCCCGAAGCACACGGCTGCAGGTCAGAGACCGTAATTGCCTTGAATTTGTCCCGCAGGCTGATCCTGATCGGCGGCACCGAATACGCCGGCGAAAACAAGAAATCCGTTTTCACGCTGTTGAATTACCTTCTTCCTGAAAAGGGCATCATGCCGATGCATTGCTCGGCAAATCACGCCACCGGCAACCCCGTCGATACCGCCGTGTTCTTCGGTCTCTCCGGCACTGGCAAGACCACCTTGTCCGCCGATCCGTCGCGGACATTGATCGGGGACGACGAACACGGTTGGTCGGATCGCGGCACCTTCAACTTCGAAGGCGGTTGCTATGCAAAGACCATCGGTCTCGACCCCAAGGCCGAGCCCGAGATCTATGCAACCTGCGCGATGCCGCATACGGTGATCGAGAACATGGTCTTCAACCCCGAGACCAAGGAACTGGACTTTGACGACGACAGCCTGACCGCCAACATGCGCTGCGCCTACCCGCTGCACTATATCTCGAACGCAAGCGAGACGGCCTTGGGCGGGCACCCCAAGAACATCATCATGCTGACCTGCGATGCCTTCGGCGTTCTGCCCCCGATCGCCCGATTAACACCTGCGCAGGCCATGTACCACTTCCTCTCTGGATTTACCTCCAAGGTGGCTGGCACGGAACGCGGCGTGACCGAGCCCGAACCGACCTTTTCGACCTGTTTCGGCGCGCCCTTCATGCCGCGCCGCCCCGAGGTTTACGGCAGCCTGCTGCGCGAAAAGATCGCGACACACGGCGCGACGTGCTGGCTGGTCAACACCGGCTGGACCGGCGGTGCTTATGGCACGGGCAGCCGCATGCCGATCAGGGCGACCCGCGCCTTGCTGGCCGCCGCACTGGACGGCACGCTGGTGGAAAACCAGTTCCGCAAGGATCCCAACTTCGGCTTCGAGGCACCCGTCACCTGCGAGGGCGTCGACGACCACCTCCTGAACCCCCGCGAGACCTGGGCGGACAAGGACGCCTACGACGCCCAAGCCCGCAAACTGGTCGAGATGTTCAGCGAAAACTTCGCCAAATACGTGCCCTACATCGACGACGACGTCCGCGCTGCCGCTATTTGACCAAAGCCGGGACGGCGGCTTTGCCATTGCCGTCCTGGACGCTATGATAAGATCATGCGCCTTGCTCTTGCCCTCGCGATTTTCTCCCCCCTGACAGCCACCGCGGAAACGGTGTCCGACTATGTGGCCGAATTTGAATCCGGCGTCATCTGCCCGCCCCCGACCACGGGTGAGCGAGTGGCACCGGGAACGGTCGCGGGCGTCACCCACGTGATCGAGGAGAACCCGCCTTTCGTGTCAGTGGCAAATCAGGTGCCCGCCGTGAAAGGGATCGGGTTCGGGGTAAGAGCGTCTGTTGTTTTCGCCGAAGGGATGCCGGTTACGATGGTCGTGACGCACCCCCCGATGGGCGAGGACGGCGTGACCTCGCAAGAGTTCACAAGCCATTTGAGCGGCGAGTCCCGGTCAATCACCTTCTACCAGTTCGACTACGCTTACGAGCTTCTGGTGGGCCGCTGGACGATGCAGGCCCTGTCGGGAGACACAGTGATCTACGCGACCGAATTTGACATCCTGCCGCCTGACGAAGTGCCCGAATTGGCGGGAATCTGTGGTTTCGAAAACCTGCTGTCCTAACCCATCACCCCGCGGCGGATCAGGTTCAGCCCCGCAAGGATGAGAACCAGCAAGGTCACGCTGCGGAACCGGTCCTGATCCAGCCGGTCCCCAAAGCGGAACCCCAACGCCATGCCGGCGAACCCCGGCAGGACCAGCGCGGCAGACAGCCCCCAGGTCGCCCCGTTCAGTATGCCTGACTGCAAATGCCCGACCAGCAGCATGACAGACCCCAGCCCGTAGATCACGCCTTGCACCGCCATCTGCCGGGCCCGCGGCGTGTCCAAAGCCAACAGATACAGAACCGTCGGAGGCCCCCATGTCCCCGCCAGACCACCCAGAGTGCCCGCGATGACACCGGCGACCGCCGCAAACCCGCCCCGCCAACGCGGCGCGATCCGGGGCCGCCATCCCGCCAGTTGGATACCGCAAAGGACCACGACAGGCACGCCAAGGATCACGAACATCGCGTCGGAAGGGATCACGCTGAGGAACTGCGCCGAGATCAGGATCATGACGCAGACGATCAGGCAATAGGCCCAGTGTTCACGCAGGGCATCCCAAGCGGGCCCGAACCCGGCCCGTGCGACCTGAAGCCCGTTGGAAAAGACGATGGGCAGGATAATGCCTGCCACCACCAGCTTCGGCGCGATCAGGATACCCATCCCCGAAATCATGACCAGCGGCATCCCGAACCCCACCGCGCCCTTGACGAAACCGGCAAAGAGAGTGACCGCGATGGCAAGGAGAAATTCAGGGCAAGTGAGGGCGAAGCAGAGATCAGGCATTGCACCTCCATATAGAATGTCATGGCAGGCGGAAGGGCATAGCTCGCCTGATTTGAGCGCGACACAAAGATGCACTATTTACTTTTAAAGCGAACGAATGTTGCGCGGCGCCTGCAAAGACGCTACTGCTGCACTTGCAAAAGGACAGGAGTTTGACGATGCCGCACGATGGACAGGACTTTCCGATGACAGCGCCTGTGATTCTTCCGGATCTGTTGACGTTGACCGGTGCGGCACTTCCCGCCGTCGACGACATCCTGTCCCGCGCGACGACCACTGTCGCTGCGCTGGTCACGAAAGACGGCAAGGTGTCCGGTGGCCTGATCGAAGTGCATCAGACGGCGGCGCACGGACTTGCATGGCTCGCCACCTACGCGCAGGCCCTGCACCAGATGCAGGACTGGGCCACGCGCCTGTCCGGCGACGGCACTTTCGGAGAAATCGAGCAGCTTATCCACCAGATCGCATTTGGCGAATACCTCTGGCAGATCTACGGCGGCATCCAGATGAACCAGGGCGAAGTCGTGCGGTTGCAGGATCTTGGCCTGACGCAGGACGACATGCGCGCCCTGATGGCCCCAGCGGTCATGACGCTGACGCAGTCGGGAAACACGCAGGCCGCCCGCAGCCGCCTTGCCGTGCTGATGCAGGAGCAATCCGCTAATATCACCGTTGGGCGCTCCGGCCTCGACGACGAGCTGGAGATGATCCGCGAACAGTTCCGCCGCTTTTCGATCGACCGCATCGAACCCCACGCGCACGAATGGCACCTCAAGGACGAATTGATCCCGATGGAGATCATCGACGAGATGGCGGAACTTGGCGTCTTCGGCCTGACCATACCGGAAGAGCACGGCGGGATCGGGCTGTCCAAAGCCGCGATGTGCGTTGTGTCCGAGGAACTCTCCCGAGGCTATATCGGCGTCGGATCGCTTGGCACACGCTCCGAAATCGCGGCCGAGCTAATCATCTGCGGCGGAACCGAAGATCAGAAAGCCAAATGGCTGCCCGGCCTCGCCTCGGGGGAAATCCTTCCCACAGCGGTCTTCACCGAACCCAACACCGGATCGGACCTTGGCAGCCTGCGCACGCGCGCAAGGAAAACCGATGACGGTTGGACCATTACCGGCAACAAGACGTGGATCACCCACGCCTCGCGCACCCATGTCATGACCGTCCTTGCACGCACGGTGCCGGACACGGACGACTACAAGGGACTGTCGATGTTCCTTGCCGAAAAGACGCCGGGCACCGACGACGCCCCCTTCCCCGACAGCGGCCTGTCTGGCGGCGAAATCGAGGTACTGGGCTATCGCGGCATGAAGGAATACACGCTGAACTTCGACGACTTCCGCGTCGCGGATGAAAACCTTCTGGGCGCGGTCGAAGGGCAGGGCTTCAAGCAGTTGATGCAGACCTTCGAATCCGCACGCATCCAGACCGCCGCCCGTGCCGTCGGTGTGGCCCAATCCGCACTGGACGAGGGCCTGAAGTATGCGCGCGATCGCAAACAGTTCGGCAAGGCCCTGATCGATTTCCCTCGTGTTTCCGGCAAGCTTGCCATGATGGCGGTCGAGATCATGGTGGCCCGTCAGCTGACCTATTTCAGCGCACGAGAAAAAGACAATGACCGCCGCTGTGATCTGGAGGCAGGGATGGCCAAGCTCTTGGGTGCCCGCATCGCCTGGGCCTGCGCGGACAATGCGCTGCAGATCCACGGCGGCAACGGCTTTGCACTGGAATACAAGATCAGCCGCATCCTCTGCGATGCACGGATCCTCAACATTTTCGAGGGTGCAGCAGAAATTCAGGCGCAGGTCATCGCTCGACGGTTGCTCGGATAAAGTTTCCGGCGGACGGCCTTCATGTCATCTGGGGCACCTCGCCTCCGCATTGCAGGACAGGGACCGTTCCTGATCAATGTGCGCAAGAATACCGACAGGATGACGATCATCGGCGTCTTCTTCTAAAGACAACCATGACCACCGGCCCGCCAGTTTCTCCAAGGAAGCGGCCCACCTGATGTCGTGGACCGCAGCGCCATGCCTCAGACGCGACCCTGCCGGGCGATGGCGTCCAGCAGTCGCGCCCGCGCGACGGGAACGGGGCGATCGCCCAACCCCTTCACCAACCGGTGTTCGATGAACCATCCTGTGGTCCCGAGGGCGCGGAGGATTTCGGCGTTGGTGGCATCACCCTGCCCCGCAAGAACCGGTGGCAGTGGCAGCAGTCGGTCGGCCCAAACGCCCGCCGCCTCACGACTGACCGCACGCCCACTCTTGGGCGACACAAAGGCCAGAGCCTCATTCACACCCCGCACCGCACAGGCCGACAGATCCAGCCCATAGCCCATTTCATCGAGCAAGGCCTGCTCCCACCGCAGATAAGCCAGAGGCCAAAGCTCACCCTGTCCCAAAAGGTCCAGCAACCCGAGCGTGCGATCATATAGGGGCAGATGCCGTTCACGCTCGGGCAGGACATGCCCCAGAAGCGCGGTAACCCCGTTCAACCCTGCCAGCGCCAACCTGTCGGACATGGCGACAGCCGCGCGGCTGCGAACCGGTTCCAGCTTGAAGCTGCCAAGATGGCTGTCCAACCGCGCAGACCATTCGACCGACACCTGCGCGCCCCGTTGCAGATGTGGTGACATCTTGCGGCTGACGCCGCCGCGGACCACACCGGCATGACGCCCCCGTTCCGGCGTGAAAACCTCGATTATCACGCTCGTCTCGCCGTGGGGGCGTGCAGTCAGAAGGATTGCATCATCCGACCAGCTAATCATCTGTCGAGCTTGAAGTAGGAGCCGGATGCCTCCGGCGGGGATATTTGGGGCAAGATGATGATCATCTCAGCACCCTGCCCCGGAGACAGCGGGGATTGAACCCCACATCATCACCTTGCACGATCATCGGCTTCCCAGCCTGTACCGCACGACAAAGATATCCGATCGGCGCTAACAAATAATGAAGCAGAGCCAGCACTCATCATCTTGCCCCAAATATCCCCGCCGGAGGCATCAACCCTCTCAATCCGCCAGCCCCGGCTCGTCCAGCAGATGCCGCCCGTGCCGATCCTCGACCTCGATGACCCAGAGATCGCTGTCGAACGAACGCTGTCTTGCAATCGAGGTGTCGACCTCTGTCTCGGAACCGTCGGTCAATACCATCCATGCTCGCGTCCAGGTCATCAGGTCAAAGGACCGCTGATAGGCCGCCGCCCGCCCGTCGAGCGTGTTCAGCTTTACAACCACCGCGCCTGCCGTGTCGTCGCCATGCGCCACCACAAAAGCGGGGATGTCCGTCAGGCGCAGTCGGGTCAGGTAGGCATCCACCCAAAGCCGCGCGGTCAGTCGCATCAGGTATTGCCGTCCTTGAAATCGAGGCCCATTTCGGAATATCGCTCGCTTTCCTCAAGCCAGTTGGGGCGGACCTTGACCTGCAGAAAAAGGTGCACGGAGCGACCCAGGAACTCCTGCAACTCGGCGCGCGCGGCCTGTCCCACAGCCTTGATCGTCTCGCCCTTGTTGCCTAGCACGATCCCCTTATGCCCGTCGCGCACGACATAGACGATCTGGTCGATCCGCGCCGACCCGTCCTTGCGCTCCTCCCAGCTCTCGGTTTCGACCGTAAGCTGGTAGGGCAGTTCCTGATGCAGGCGCAGGGTCAGCTTTTCGCGCGTCATCTCGGCGGCGATCATCCGCATCGGCAAGTCCGACAGTTGATCTTCGGGATAAAGCCACGGCCCCGCCGGGACGGCCCCCGCCAGCCATGCGCGCAGCTTGTCGCAGCCATACCCTTTTTCCGCAGAGACGAGAAAGGTCTCGGCAAAGGGAAAGGCCTCATTCATGCTCTGTGTCAGTTTCAGCAGGACCTCGGATTTCACCCGGTCGATCTTGTTGATCACCAGTGCGACGGTGCGTCCTTTGGCAACATCCGAGAGCGCACCAAGGATGCGGTTGACCCCATCGGTGACACCGCGGTGCGCTTCGATCATAAGGACGATCACATCCGCATCGGCAGCCCCGCCCCATGCTGCCTTGACCATTGCACGGTCGAGGCGGCGCTTGGGTTGAAACAGGCCCGGCGTATCGACGAACACAAGCTGCGACGGCCCTTCCATCGCGACGCCGCGGATGCGGGTCCGCGTCGTCTGGACCTTATGGGTCACAATGCTGACCTTTGCCCCGACCATGCGGTTCAGCAGGGTGGACTTGCCTGCGTTCGGCTCTCCGATCAGGGCGACAAAGCCCGCGCGTGTCTCTCCATCCGTCATCCGCCGACCCTTTCCAGCAGGGCCGCAGCCGCCGCTTGTTCTGCCTGCCGCTTCGATCCGGCTGTGGCTTGTGCGCTTTCGCCCGACTGCAGCGTCGCCGCGATGGTGAAGACCGGCGCATGGTCCGGTCCCGAGCGGGCGACCTCGATATAATCCGGCGGCAGGTCACCTTTTGCCTGCGCCCACTCCTGCAGCGCGGTCTTCGCGTCGCGGGCATCTTCGGCCACATCTTCGATCCGCTTGCCCCAAAGGCGTTGGATCAGCGCCCGCGCAGCATCAAAGCCGGTGTCAAGATAGACTGCAGCGATTACCGCTTCCATCGCGTCTGCCAAAAGCGCTTCTTTCCGACGACCGCCCGATTTCATCTCGGACCGGCCCAGCTTGAGTACCGCCCCCAGATCGACCTCTCGCGCCACGTCCGCACAGGCTTCGCGCCGGACAAGCGCGTTGTAGCGCGGGGCCAGCAATCCTTCCGGGGCCGCAGCATCAGCATTCAAGAGCGACTCGGCCATGACAAGGCCCAAGACGCGGTCACCCAGAAATTCCAAACGCTGGTTATCGTCCCGGTGAACGCTGACCATCGATGAATGAGTGACGGCCCGGATCAGCAGGGCAGGATCTTTGAACTGGTGGCCCAGTCTGGTCTGAAACGCGGCAAGATCGGCCGAGAGCTTCATTGCAACCTTTCAAAGAATCGGTCGGACCGCCACGTCCAGAAAGCGAACATGGACCGGCCGGCAGCCGAGAACATGACGCGGTCGGCGCGCCCGATCAGATCACGCCGGTGGACGAAGCCCACACCGCGCGCGGCCTGCGCGAAGCGGCTGTCGGTCGAGTTGTCGCGGTTATCACCCATAAAAAAGAAATGATCCTCGGGGACACTGTAAACGCCGGTGTTGTCCGATTGCTGGTCGCCGATGTTGAGAACTGAATATGACTTGCCGTTGGGCAGGGTTTCAACGAACTTTTCCTTCACGCAGTCCGCACCGGGACCAACCGCCTGATTGCTCGCGCAGCGTGGAAGAAGCCGCATCGGTCCCTGTTGCGCCATCGTCTCGATGAAGTCGCCATCAGGGACGATATCCAGCGCTTCGTCGTTGATATGCAGCTGACCGTCCCTCATCTGGACGCGGTCGCCGGGCATTCCGATCAGGCGTTTCACGAAGTCGCGCCCCGTGACCGGATGGCGGAACACGATGATATCGCCCTGCTCGGGCTCGGACCCGAAAAGCCGCTCGTCCGCGTCGGCAAAGACCCCGCAGAAGTCATCCGCTCCGATATCGACACCCAGTTGCGGAATCCGGATCGACGGGCAGGAGGCATAGGAATAGCCGTAGGCCATCTTGTTGACGAAGAGGAAATCGCCGATCAGCAGCGTGTCCTTCATCGACCCCGAGGGAATCCAGAACGGCTGGAAGAACACGGTGCGAAATACACCGGCGATCAAAAGCGCGTAGACGACCGTCTTCACCGTTTCGATCACACCGGCTAAAAAGCCACTTCTTTCGCTCATGGGTCGTCCTTTGCCGGTGTCGCGGAGATTTCAGGCGATATGCGCGGCGGGGGCTGCACTGTCAAGGAACGCCTCGCGGCGCGGTGCGAAGCAGCCGGGCTTCGATCAGCACGAAAGCCTGCGCCCATGGGTGATCGTCGGTCAGCGTCACATGGATCACAGCCTCGTGCCCCGGCGGGGTCAGGGCATCAAGCCGGTCCTTGGCCCAGCCAGTGACCTCCATGACGGGTTGGCCTGTCCGCAGGTTGCTGACCGCCATATCCTTCCACGCGATCCCCATCCGCAGGCCAGTGCCCAGCGCCTTGGAGCAGGCTTCCTTCGCGGCCCAGCGCTTGGCGTAGGTTCCCGCCACGTCACGGCGCCTTTCGGACTTGGCCTGTTCGATCTCCGTGAAGACCCGGTTGCGAAAGCGGTCGCCGAACCGGTCCAGCGTGCCTGCGATCCGGTCGATATTCGCAAGATCGGTGCCGATGCCGATGATCACACCGCACCGCTATCGATATCGTAGACCAGTATGCCGTCAGCCCCGCCCTCGCACAGCGCGACCAGCCGCGCACCCAAGGCGCGGTGCCGCGGGTCGGCTGCATAGGTGTCGAGAGCTGCACGGTCGGCAAAGGTACAGATGAAGCCGTATGGAAAATCGGGGGATTTGCCTTCGGCGTCGATGTTTGGGCCGTGCTGGAAATCGGTCAGGCCCGGCAACTCGGCTTTCAGGTCGTCGAGACCCTGCATCACCTGAGCAAGCGTTTCACCCGGTGCGTCCTGCAACCGCAACATGACGACATGCCGGATCATGATGCATCCTTGTAGATATGGGCGACGGTGTCTTCGCAGATACCACCGACAAAGGCGAAGCCTCCGTCGCATGCGGCCTGAAAATCGGTGATCTCCAGCCCCGGAAACCGGAAGAACGCATCTCCGGCGTTGGCCTTCTGGGCGGCGAAGACGACCCTGTCGATCCGCGCCCAGCGCATCGCGGCCAGACACATCTCGCAGGGTTGGCAAGATGCAAGGAGTGTCGCGCCAGACAGATCACGGGTAGCGAGCCTGTCGGACGCTTCGGCCATTGCCACGACTTCTGCGTGCCGGCTGACGTCGTCGGTGTCACCAACCTCGTTGCGGGCATGGCAGACGACCTTGCCATCCTTGATGACCGCTGCAGTAAAGACGATGTCCTGCCCTTGGGCTTGCAGGTCGCAGGCATGATCCGCCACCGCCTGCATCACCTCGCGTTCGAAGGATGTCGCGTCGGTCATTCCGCAAACCTTGCAACAATATCGCCGCTGGACTGGTCTAGCGTCATCGCGAGCGGACGCGTCAGGAATTCGCTGGTTTCGGGATCGAAGACCTTGACGTCGACCTGCATCCGCAGCCCGGTCGCAGGGTCATAGCTGGCATCGAGGGTAAGGAAATCCATATCCGCGAAACCGGTTGTGTCGGTCAGGCCAACCAACCGGCACTGACGGTCGCCCAAGACACCATAGGGCGGTGACAGAACCAGTATCCAGACAGGCGAAAGCCCCGGTTCAATCCTGTCGACATAGGCGACACGGACATCGCCCCCCGCGAAGGTCCGCGAATTTTCCTCCCACGGCTCCACGATGCCACTCGCACCGGCGCGCCAGTCACACTCGGTGACGGCCTGCGCCGCGAGAGGCTGTGCGAGGGCCGCCAGAACAAGAGCCAAGGCATATTTCATATCGCACTCCTCAGGTTTTTGAACGTGCCGCGTCCATGCACCGGCGCATTTCGGCAATCGCGGGCCCAAGGCCCCGGAAAATCGCCTCGCCCATCAGAAAGTGACCGATGTTCAGCTCTTTGACGGCGGGCAGCGCCGCGATCGGGCCGACACTGTCGTATGTCAGGCCGTGGCCCACGTGGATTTCAAGCCCCAGTTCGGCCCCGTAAGCCACCATCTCGGTGATCCTCGCAAGCTCGCGGTCGCGGTCGTCCCACCGACCCTCGGCCCAGGCATCTGCATAGGCACCGGCGTGCAGTTCGATGACCGGCGCACCGATGCGGTGACTGGCGTCCACCTGAGACCTGTCCGCCGCGATGAACATCGAAATACGCGAACCCGCGTCGCGCAGGGGCGTGATGTAGCGGGCCAGCGCGCTTTCGTTACCCGCGACGTCAAGCCCCCCCTCGGTTGTGCGTTCTTCGCGTTTTTCGGGCACAAGGCAGACCGCGTGCGGTTGCGCGGCAAGGGCAATGGCCTGCATCTCTTCGGTGGCGGCCATCTCGAAGTTCAGCGGGATCACCAGTGCATCCTTCAGTCCCGCCATATCGGCATCGCGGATATGACGGCGGTCTTCACGCAGGTGTGCGGTGATACCGTCGGCGCCGGCCTCTTGTGCCATCAATGCCGCGCGAACTGGGTCGGGGTTGTCACCGCCGCGTGCGTTGCGCACCGTTGCGACATGGTCGATGTTGACGCCAAGGCGAAGGTCGTTGGCTGGCATGTGACTCTCCTTTCGCAGCAACCTAGCGCACGGGTCGCACGGCGCTAGTCCTCTTTGGTGAGGCGTTTCAGCTTGTCGCGCAACACCTTGCGTCGGCGATTCTGGTAGGCCGTGATCACGTGGACGGACAGATAGTAGCAGACCGTCGCAAAAATCACGCCAGGGATCACACCGCCCACAAGGTAAGGGTAGAAAACCTCTTGGTAAAAGCCGGCCAACCCGCTCCAATCCATCCCTTCGGGGGTGAAGATCGCGGCAAAGTTACGCCACAGATCGTTGCCGGCATCCGCGAATGACCGACCAAGACCACCTGGGCCGGGGTCGTGCGGGCGCGTCCCCAAAAGCCAGTGGCCCGTCGTCAGTGCAACGACCCCGATGGGCACATATGTCAGCGGGTTGCCAAAGAAGGTGCTCATCAGCGCGGCCAGAATGTTGCCGCGCATCAGCTTGGCCAGCACACCTGCGACGATAAAGTGAAAGCCGTAAAAGGGCGTGAATGCCGTGAAAACGCCTGCCCAGATCCCGCGCGAGATCTTTTCTGGGGTATCGGGCAACCGTCGCACACGGTGCTTGACGTATTCGAACGCCCGCTTCCATCCGCCGCGCGGCCACAGGAAATTCAGCATGGCCTGCCAGGCTGGCCGTCTGTCCCTGCGCTTGAATACCACGTTAAGAGTCCTTTCGCCGGGGTCAGCCGGCCTCTTGATAGGTCTTTCCCGCCAGTCGGGCATCACGATGCCGCCCGATAGACGACACGTTCAATTCGGCTTCCAGCGCTGTCTTCACCCGGTGCATGTGTTCCAGACCTCGCAGATCGACGTCGATCAACAGACGAAAGTAATCGGGCTTGCGGTCTATAAACCTGAGATCCGAGATATTGGCGTCTTGCTCTCCGATCAATGTGCAAATGCGCCCCAGCACACCCGCGTCGTTGGTGATCGTGATATCGAACGTCACGGTATTGACCGCCGGATGGTTACCGTCCTGCCAGTGCAGGTCGATCCAGCGGTCCAGCTGGTCTTCGTAATCGGCCAATGCGGCGCAGTCGATCGCATGAACCACGACCCCCTGCCCGCGGAACGCGATGCCGACGATTCGCTCGCCCGGAACCGGCTGACAACACTGGCCGCGGATATGTGTCTGATCCGGTTCCAGACCGACAACGGCCCGTTCTGCGTCAAGCTCGTCGCTGTTCTGAACCACCAGTTCGGGATAGATGGCGCGCACGACCTCGCGGGCCGAAATATCCGCACGACCCAGATGCATCAGCAGATCGTCAATGCCATCGTAGACCATTGTCTTGGCTGCCGTGCTCAGCGCCTTGTCCGTCGCTTTCTTGCCGACGTTCTCGAAGGCCACGCGGGCCAGTTCGCGGCCAAGGCGGATAAACCTGCGCCTGTCCTCTTCCCGCAGGGAACGGCGGATCGCTGTCTTGGCACGACCCGTCGCCACGATGTCGATCCAAGTGGCAGGCGGGCGCGAGCCTTCGGCGGTCACGATATCGACGGATTGCCCGTTCTTGAGCCGCGTCCACAGCGGCACGCGCAGCCCGTCCACCTTGGCGCCCACGCAGGCCATGCCGATGCGGGTGTGAATGGCAAAGGCAAAGTCGATCGGCGTGGCGCCACGGGGCAGCTTGATCACGTCGCCCTTGGGCGTGAAACAGAACACCTGATCGACATACATCTCGAGCTTGACCGCCTCGAGAAACTCGTCGTGGTCCTGATCGGTTTCGTCAAAGCGTTCGGTCAGCGCTGAAATCCAGTGGACCGGATCGACGGCAAAGCGGTTTTCCACACGCTCGCCGTCGCGGTAGGACCAATGCGCGGCCACGCCCGTCTCGGCCACTTCGTGCATTTCGCGGGTGCGGATCTGGACCTCGACGCGCTTGCCATCGCGGCCCGAAACCGTCGTATGAATGGACCGGTAGCCGTTCGACTTGGGCTGGCTTATGTAATCCTTGAACCGACCCGGCACCGATTTCCACCGCTGGTGAATCGCACCCAGAACACGGTAGCAGTCGGCCTCGTTGGCGGTGATCGCACGAAAGCCGTAGATGTCTGACAGGCGGCTGAACCCCTGATCCTTCTCCTGCATCTTGCGCCAGATCGAATAGGGCTTCTTGGCGCGGCCCGACACGTCCGCATCAATGCCGACCTTGTCCAGCTCGGCCCGCATGTCGACGGTGATTTTCTGGATCACGTCGCCTGTTTCACGTTGCAGGGTGATAAAGCGCCGGATGATCGAATTGCGGGCTTCGGGGTTGATGACGCGGAAAGACAGGTCTTCCAGTTCCTCGCGCATCCACTGCATGCCCATCCGCCCAGCCAGAGGCGCATAGATATCCATCGTTTCGCGCGCTTTCTGGACCTGCTTTTCAGGGCGCATCGCCTTGATCGTGCGCATGTTGTGCAGCCGGTCCGCCAGCTTCACCAGCGTCACGCGCAGATCGCGCGAGGTGGCCATGAAAAGCTTGCGGAAGTTTTCGGCTTCCTTGGTCTGGGCAGAGTTCAGTTGCAGGTTCGTCAGCTTGGTGACGCCATCGACTAGCTCCGCGATCTCGCGGGTGAATTTCTGTTCGACCTCTGCAAAGGTGGCCTTGGTGTCTTCGATGGTGTCGTGCAGCAGCGCCGTCACCAGCGTCGCATCATCCATCTGCATTTCGGCAAGCAGGCGGCAAACGGCAATAGGATGCGTGAAATAGGGCTCGCCGGAATGTCGGGTCTGACCATCGTGCATTTCTGCGCCGAACACGAAAGCGCGGCGCAGCATGTCTTCGTTGGTCCGTGGATTATAGGTGCGAACCAGCGCAATGAGATCGTCTGCGTCACTCATGTCTGGTCCGGCACCCTTGCCATGAGGCCGGTGGTCGACCTCAGCGTTGACCCTGCGCTTCCATCAGGGCGCGCAACAGTTTTTCTTCGCTCATGTCGTCGTCGGCGGGACGGTCCGGTTCGCCGCCCATCAAAAGGGACATGCTGTCCTCTTCCGGCTCGTCGACTTCGATCTGGGTCTGGTTCGCCTCGATCATCCGCTCGCGCAAGTCATCAGCCTGCTGGGTTTCGTCGGCGATTTCGCGCAGTGACACGACCGGATTCTTGTCGTTGTCGCGATTGACAGTGATCGGAGAGCCCGCCGCAATCTCGCGCGCCCGGTGGGCGGCCAACATGACCAGTTCAAACCGGTTGGGGACTTTATCGACGCAGTCTTCGACGGTGACGCGGGCCATGGGCACACTCCGTTTGGATGAGAGGCATTAATGCGAAGCCTGTACTTAAGGGCTCACAGAGTGATTCACAAGGCTATTCTTGTGGTCAAAGGGCCAAAACCGCCTTCTTTTCCGTCTCTGGCAGGGCATCACACAGGTCCTGCACGGTCTGTCCCAGCACCGGATGACGCCAGTCGGGCGCAATCTCGGCCAGTGGCACCAGCACGAAGGCGCGGTCCTGCACACGTGGATGCGGCAGTATAAGCTCTGAAGGCGCTTCGAGCCGTTGCCGGTCGGGCGAAAGGGCGATCCACCGATGAACCGTTGTCGCATCGGGCAGGATCACGTCATCCACGCCGATGAGATCGAGATCGAGCGTGCGCGGCCCCCACCGCACGGCCCTTTCGCGCACGGCTGCGGCTTCGACCGCGTGCAAACGGTCCAGCACCCCCTGAGGCGACAGCGAGGTCCGGATCACGAATGCGGCATTCACAAAGTCGGGCCCCGAACCGGAAGGATACGCGGGTGTCTCGTAGAAACCACTGATAATTGGTGAAACTTCAAGCGCTTCTGCGACCAGGGCGATACCGTGCCGGACCGTCTTGGCAGGATTGCCCCAGATCGACGGCGCATTTGACCCTGCGGCAATCAGAAAAAAACCGCTTGTCTCCTTTGTACTGTCGGCTTGCGTCAAAAATCCAATGCCTTAGATAACCCTGATTCTGCGATTCTACACCACGCACACTCACGGACCTACCGCAGAGCAGATTTGAGAGGACAATTTATGTTTTATCGGGACGAGCGTCTCGCGCTTTTCATCGATGGATCGAACCTTTTTGCGGCTGCAAAGTCCTTGGGTTTCGATATCGACTACAAGCTTCTGCGACAGGAGTTCATGCGCCGTGGCAAGTTGCTGCGGGCTTTCTACTACACGGCCTTGCTGGAAAACGATGAGTATTCACCCATCCGTCCGTTGGTCGACTGGCTTCACTACAACGGTTTCAACATGGTGACGAAGCCCGCGAAGGAATTCACCGACAGCATGGGACGGCGAAAGGTCAAGGGCAACATGGACATCGAGCTTGCGGTCGATGCGCTGGAGCTTGCCCCGTATGTTGATCACATTGTTCTGTTTTCGGGTGACGGCGATTTCAAGCCTCTGGTCGAGGCGTTGCAACGCAAGGGTGTCCGGGTTTCGGTCGTATCGACCATTCGCAGCCAGCCGCCCATGATTGCCGACGATCTGCGCCGCCAATGCGATAATTTCATCGAATTGGAAGAACTGCGTGACGTCATCGGTCGTCCACCGCGCGAACCGCGCCCGCAGACCAACGACGAAATGATCGACGCAGACTGAAAATCGGCGCAGACTGAAAAATGCGCGTGACCCGAGGTCGAAATCGGGTCACGCGCCACCGTGAGGCGCTGGACGCAAGCCGACCGATTGCTTAGGTCAGGGATGAATGTCCAAAGGTGCCTGCCATGTCCAAACCACCCCTCATGCTCTATCTGGCCGCGCCGCGCGGGTTCTGCGCAGGCGTGGACCGTGCGATCAAGATCGTGGAAATGGCACTCGACAAATGGGGTGCGCCGGTCTTCGTGCGCCACGAGATCGTGCACAACAAGTTCGTGGTCGACGGGTTGCGCGATAAGGGAGCTGTCTTCGTCGAAACGCTGGACGATTGCCCCGATGATCGCCCGGTGATCTTTTCCGCCCACGGCGTGCCCAAGGCCGTGCCTGCAGCAGCCGCGAAGCGCGAGATGATCTACGTCGACGCGACCTGTCCACTTGTGTCCAAGGTCCATATCGAAGCCGCGCGTCACGCCGAAAACGGGCTTCAGATGATCATGATCGGACACGCAGGCCACCCCGAGACAGTCGGCACGATGGGCCAACTGCCCGAGGGCGAGGTGCTGCTGGTTGAAACGGTCGAGGACGTGGCCGAGGTCACGGTGCGCGACCCCCAAAGGCTGGCCTTCGTCACCCAGACGACCCTATCCGTCGACGACACCATCGACATCGTGACAGCGCTCAAGGCGCGGTTTCCCGCGATCATCGGTCCGCACAAGGAAGACATCTGCTACGCCACGACCAACCGGCAAGAGGCTGTCAAGGCGATGGCCCCCAGGTGCGATGCCATGCTGGTCGTCGGTGCGCCGAATTCGTCCAACTCCAAGCGGCTGGTCGAGGTCGGCACCAAGGCGGGCTGCGGCTACAGCCAGCTGGTGCAGCGGGCAAAGGACATCGACTGGCGGGCACTGGACGGGATCGCAAGCATGGGCATCACCGCTGGTGCATCGGCCCCGGAAGCGTTGATCGACGAGGTGATCGACGCCTTCCACGACCGCTATGACGTGACGGTCGAAATGGTCGAAACCGCCGTCGAGAACGTCGAATTCAAGGTGCCCCGGGTGCTGCGAGAGCCTGCATGATCTGGGGTATCCCGAAGGGGCCGTTCTGGCTGGGTCTGGCCGGTCTCCTGCCCTTCCTCTGGGGCACCTTCAGCATGTGGTTTCTGATCCCCGGTGAAGCACCCCTTGCATGGCTGCCGTCGCGCCTGTTCGGTCCTTACGTCTCGATCTTCTATGGCACGGTCATCCTGTCCTTCATGTCCGGCGTGCTTTGGGGCTTTGCCACCCGGTCAGGCTATACGCGGCTTTATGTCCTGTCAGTCATCCCGGCCCTTTGGGGGTTTCTGATGATCGGCAACGGTCCTGTCTCGGCGGCAATCAGCCTGATGATCGGCTTCTGGGCCGTGCTGGTGCTGGACTACGTGTTCTGGCAGCAGAATCTGACGCCGGAATGGTGGATGCGCCTGCGCGGGCTTTTGACCGTGATCGTCTTCCTGTGCCTGCTGACCATCGTTATCTGATGCCGGTCGTCCCGTCCCTTTCCACGTCATGAGAGCACGCAAGAATGGCTGATCTTTTTGCCTATACGGATGGCGCCTGTTCGGGCAATCCCGGACCCGGCGGCTGGGGGGCCATTCTGATCGCAAGGGAGGGCGACACCGTCGTCCGCGAAAAGGCGCTGAACGGGGGGGCCGCGCAGACGACCAACAACCAGATGGAACTGATGGCCGCAATCTCTGCGCTGGAAACGCTTTCCAAGCCGTCGAGGGTCACGGTGGTGACGGATTCGTCCTACGTGAAGGACGGTATCACCAAGTGGATCTTCGGCTGGAAGGCCAAGGGCTGGAAGACGGCAGGCAGAAAACCCGTCAAGAACGAGGAGCTGTGGAAGCGGCTGGACGCCGCAACCCAACGCCACGACGTGACTTGGGAATGGGTCAAGGGACACGCAGGCCACATTGAAAACGAGCGCGCCGATGAACTGGCGCGAGCAGGGATGGAGCCGTTCAAGCCATGATCTGGCTCGATACCCTCGACTTTGCCTCGGTCTTCGTCTTCGCATTGACGGGGGCGCTGGTCGCCAGCCGCGCGCAACTGGACCTGATCGGCTTTGTCTTCATCGGCTGCCTCACGGCGGTCGGCGGCGGGACGGTCCGGGATGTGATCCTCGATCGCGGCGTCTTCTGGGTGCAGCAACCGCTTTTCGTGGGCGTGGCTACGGTAGCAGCGATCATCGTCTTCTTCACCGCGCACCTTTTAGAAAGCCGCTATCGCGTGATCGTGTGGCTGGATGCATTGGCGCTGGCCGTCGCCGTTCCCGCCGGGGTCGCGGCGGCCTTTGCGATGGGCGCACCGCCGCTGGTGGTGGTGGTCATGGGTATCTCGACAGGATGCTTCGGAGGGCTGATGCGCGATGTCGTCTGCAACGAGCTGCCGCTGGTCCTGAAACAAGGCGAACTTTACGTCACCTGCGCCCTGGTCGGGGCAGTGGGTGCTGTCCTGATCGGCGGCAGCGCCGGACTGATCGTATGCGCCGGTGTGGTCTTCGTGCTGCGCGCGGGCAGTCTTGCGCTTGGCTGGCGGTTACCGGTCTACAAAAGCCGCCCGCCACGGGTCTGAGGCCTAGTCGATCCGCAGCACGATTTTTCCAATGTGATCGCCCGCTTCCATGCGGGCATGAGCCTTGGCCGCATCCTCGAGCGCGAATTCGAGATCCATGACCGGTCCCACCACGCCGGACGCCAAAAGCGGCCAGACGTGCTGGCGCAGCGCATCGGCGATCCGCGCCTTGGCGAGATCGCTTTGGGGTCGCAGGGTCGAGCCGGTCAGCGTCAGTCGCCGCGTCATCATCTGGACAAAGTTCACCTCGACCTTCGGGCCTTGCAGAAAGGCGATCTGCACCAGCCGTCCGTCGTCGGCCAACGCCCTGATGTTGCGGGGAATGTAGCTGCCACCCACCATGTCGAGGATCAGGTCGGCCCCGCCCTCGGCACGCAAGATGTCCTCGAAGGCTTGATCCTTGTAGTTGATCGCGGTGGCGCCGAGGTCCGCGCAGACCTTGCATTTCTCATCCGATCCGGCGGTCGCGAAGACGCGGGCGCCAAAGTGCCGTGCAAGCTGGATCGCAGTGGTCCCGATGCCGGATGACCCGCCATGAACCAGAAAGCGTTCGCCCGCCGCGAGTCCGCCACGCATGAAGACATTGGACCATACGGTGAAGTAGGTTTCCGGCAGGCAGGCGGCCTCTTTCAGGTCCATGCCATCCGGCACCGGCAGGCAATGAGCGGCAGGGGTGGCGACATGGGTCGCATAACCCCCGCCCGGCAACAGCGCGCAGACCCGGTCACCGACCTTGACCGATGTCACGCCGTCACCGATGGCTACAATCTCGCCGGCGCCTTCCAGCCCGGGCAGGTCGGATGCGCCTTTTGGCGGATCATAGGCGCCGGCCCGTTGCAGGGCGTCGGGACGGTTCACCCCCGCGTAGACCAGCCGGATTACGACCTCGGATGCACCGGGCTCCGGGATGTCCCGCTCGCAAGGGGTCAGAACCTCCGGCCCGCCGGCTGTGCTGATCTCGATGGCGCGCATGGTCTGGGGCATGTCCGGTTCACTTTCGTTCGGTTGCAAAGGCTCGACGCTTACGATGGGTCGTGCCACACGCCGGGCAGGTCGCTGCGCGTTGCCGGTTGCGGCTTTTTGATATGCGAGGTGACAGCACCGAACATGGCGTTGAGTGGCTTCAGAAGGGCGTTGTCGCGTGCCGATGCCTTTATCTTTTCGATCTGCATGACGTTGTCGATCCGCCGGTTGATGAAGGCATCCGTCGCCTGATGCCCGACACTGTCGTCCCCCAACCAGTACAGCACCACCGATCCGTAGACCCCCGCCAAGGTCGCCCGCTTGGTGTACCAGTTCAGATCATCCGAGTCGTCGCCCAGCGCTGTCCAGATGGCGTCTGCAGTGCCCCACATCAATTTGGCCCCCTCGGGTGCCATGTGCGGCAAGGCGAACATGGCTGATCCGCGGCGAACCGCCTCTCGGTCGGATATCGCATCGAGCCGCAGGCGGATCGCCCGCGCGACCCGTTCGCTGTAGCGCAGGGCCTCGAGATTCTCGTGCCGGAGCGCCTCGGCCATCTGTGCGTCGCCGTGCTGATGATAGAGGATCGCAAGGTCAATCGCGCCACGCGGACAAAGCGAGCGGGCCTGCTCTTGCGTCATGCCGGTGGTTGCGATGGCGGCCTTGAAGGCGGTAGGCGACCAGCCATCGAATGCGACTTCGGGCAGGATCGCGTCGAGAAGGGTCATTTTCATCGGGTCTGGGGGCGTTTGCATCGGATTCTCCGGCTGGTGCGGTGCTTACTGGACAAGCTAGGGCGGCGTTGCTATATGGCCAATTCCTGCAATTCATGCAAATCCAACTTAGAAAGGTGGTGAAAACCACATGCAGGTTAGTGTTCGTGATAACAACGTCGATCAGGCGCTGCGTGCTCTGAAGAAGAAACTTCAGCGCGAGGGTGTGTTCCGCGAGATGAAGCTCAAGCAACATTTCGAGAAACCGTCTGTCAAGAAAGCCCGTGAAAAGGCCGAAGCGATTCGCCGTCAGCGCAAACTGGCGCGTAAGAAAGCCCAGCGCGAAGGTCTGCTCTAAGCGATCTTCCGACGTTCGGACCAAGAATTTGACCCCTGCCCCGGCAACGTGGCGGGGGTCGTTCGTCTCAAAGCCCGGCCATGTTGCGGGGTTGCAGGGGGCGCTGCCCCCGTCCTGCGGACTCCCCCGGAGTTTACGGGCCGAGATGAAGAGAGCGGGCGGCGCTAGACCTGAAGGGCCGTCGTCTGCCGCACGGTTCGCAGGGCGAAGGAGCTTTGCATCTGGGCCACGCCCGGAAGGCGGGCAAGATAGCGGCGGTGGATGCGGGCAAAATCTTCGGTATCGCCTGCGACGATCTTCAGGAGGTAGTCTGCCGCCCCGGCCATCAGGTGACATTCAAGCACGTCGGGAATCAGCTTTACGGCCTTTTCGAAGGCGTCGAGCACCTCGTCAGCCTGCGCCTGCAGGGTGATCTCGACGAAGACAGTCGTGGGGCGGCCCATCTTGCGGGGATCGAGAAGTGCCACGTAATCGCGGATATATCCGTCCTTTTCCAACCGCTGCACCCTGCGGTGACAGGCAGAGGCCGAGAGGTTCACCTCTTCGGAGAGGTCGGCGTTGGACATGCGTCCTGTCCTTTGCAGAACGGTCAGAATACGGCGGTCGGTCGGGTCAAGTTCCATTATTGCGCAGGTTCCTTCGCTAGCACGGCTGAAAGGGAGGTATTTCTTGCGTCAAACCGCCCGATGAGGTCAGAATTTACCAGAAATATGCAAATGACCACCCCTATGCTTGGCAAAACGAGGAGGAGGATCGCATGCACATCGGCTGCCCCAAGGAAATCAAGCCCCAGGAATTCCGCGTCGGGCTGACACCCAGCGCCGTCCACGAGGCCATAAGTCACGGCCATGTCGTGACCATGGAAACGCAGGCAGGTGCGGGTGCCGGGTTCACGGACGACGACTATAAAGCCGCAGGAGCCCGGATCGCAGGCACCGCAGCAGAGGTTTTCGATACAGCGGACATGATCGTGAAGGTGAAGGAGCCCCAGCCCGTCGAACGGCGAATGCTGCGCGAGGGGCAGATCCTGTTCACTTACCTTCACCTTGCACCGGACCCCGACCAGACGCATGACCTGTTGGCCTCTGGCGCGACCTGCATCGCTTACGAGACAGTCACGGACGACCGGGGCGGGCTGCCCTTGCTGGCGCCCATGTCCGAGGTCGCGGGCCGCCTGGCGCCGCAGGTCGGTGCCTGGACGCTACAGAAGGCAAATGGCGGGAGGGGCGTGCTGATGGGCGGCGTGCCCGGCGTCGCGCCGGCCCGTGTCGTCGTGATCGGTGGCGGTGTGGTCGGCACCCATGCAGCAAGGATCGCGGCCGGCATGGGGGCGGATGTGACTGTGCTCGACCGGTCCCTGCCCCGCCTGCGACAGCTGGACGAGATGTTCGGCAGGAACTTCAAGACGGCCTACGCCAGTGCGGGCAACACCATCGAGCTGGCACGGCAGGCCGACATGATCGTCGGGGCCGTGCTTATCCCGGGGGCCACCGCGCCGAAACTGATATCCAGGACGCAACTGGCAGAGCTGAAACCGGGGGCCGTGCTGGTGGATGTGGCCATCGATCAGGGCGGCTGTTTCGAGACGTCGCACGCAACGACGCATCAGGATCCGATCTACGAGGTGGACGGCATCATGCACTATTGCGTGGCAAACATGCCCGGTGCCGTTGCGCGGACCGCGACCATCGCCTTGGGCAACGCGACGATGCCCTTCATGCTTGCACTGGCAGACAAAGGCTGGCGTGCGGCCTGCGAGGACGATCCGCACCTGCTCACCGGGTTGAATGTCCATGCAGGCCAGCTGACCTATTACGCTGTCGGCAAGGCCCTGGGCATCGACGTCCTGGCACCGGCGTTGGCGCTGAAGCGCTAGTCTGCAGGGCCCAAGACGCTGAAACAGACGGGACAGATGAAAAAGTTCTGCACACATCGGAACCTTGTGACTGCTTGTGTGTTCAGTTCATATAAGGCGCCTGTCCCCGTGCCTTACTTTGATCGGTGGGAGATCATGCCTCCCCGACATCCTCTTCCACCGATCACCCCCCTCCAAACGATCGAATGACAATCCGACCATGTGGCGACGTCAGATGCCGGTGGATTGCGGATCGGCGAAAGGGCGCTAGTGCGGGTCTTTTGGAATGACGGACTACATCAGCGGGCGCAGGGGCAGAGGGTCGTCTTCGACCTGTCCCTCACTTCGCAACAGCCCCAGATCGTAGATCGTCAGTTTGCCATCGCCCCAATTCGCAAGCTGGCGGTCCCTCAGCTTGCTCAGCGTCTTGTTTGTGTGCACCAGCGACAGTCCCAGGGCGTCCGCGAGGTCCTGCTGGCGGAAGGGCAGCACCATACTGTTGCGCGTCACCAGCCCCATGGCCTCTCCGCGCTGGAAAATCCGGACAAGCGCCCAGGAAATCGCCTCGAAGGCCGTGCGCTGGCCCAGAGTGGCCACTGCCTCGCCCAGAAAGTGTTCCTCGACGGCAGCGAGCCAGGTGATGTCGAAAGCCCTGTCAGGATGGTTGCGGAAGAACGTCCAGAGTTCGGACCGGTTGAACACACACAGGGTCATGTGCGAAGTGGCTTCAATCGAGTGGCCCATTTCGTCCATCAGACCTGATTGAAGCCCCAGAAAATCACCCGGAAAAACAAAGTTGAGCACCTGCCGCCGCCCGTTGGCCAGGGTCTTGTACCGAAGCCCCATGCCCCGCAGCGCAGTGAACAACTGCGGGGAATTGGAGCCCTCCATCAGCAGGGGCGTACCGGGATCGACCTTGATCTCACCCACCTTGAACTTCTGGATCGATTTGAGATCCTGCTCCGAAAAGGTCTTGAACAGGTCATGCCGACGCAGAGGGCAGTTGGCGCAATCAGTCGTCATAAACGGTCGCCTTCAGATATTTTCCCAATGAAAACCATCCATTGCGCAAAGGTGCAAGCACGAGAGACTGCGTGCCCGGCATCCGTGGCCAATGGCAGCACCGACAATAGCGAGCCAACGCACGCATCACCTGATCAAGATTTTGTTGTCCCAAACAAGGAAAAGCCGCGCCTAGGCGCGGCTTTCATACCCTTCGGATTCGTCGGCTGCCTCAAGTGGTCAGAAGGCTTTCCGTTGACGAAAAGAACATCGCCTGGGACACGGCCGACCTTACCTGAAGCTCGGTGTAGGGCTTTGCGATCAGGAAGGCGGGCTCTGGCCTTTCGCCGGTCAACAGCCGTTCGGGGAATGCGGTGATGAAGATCACCGGCATGTCGCCGAATTCCGCGAGCAGATCGTTGACGGCATCGATACCGGACGAGTTGTCGGCGAGTTGGATGTCCGCCAGGATCAGGTCGGGCTTTTCGGACCGGCCAAGTGACACAGCGCCATCGCGGGTCCGCGCGACACCGGTGATCTTGTGCCCCATGTCGGACACGAGGGATTCCAGATCCATTGCAATGATGGCTTCGTCTTCGATGATCAGCACGCGACCGGCGACGCTGTCCGCAAGCTCGCGATGGGCGACGTCGATCAGATGCTGCGCTTCGCTGGGATCGACATCCATGATGACCGCGATTTCACTAACGGGGAACTCTTCGATGGTGTTCAGAAGAAGCGCTTCGCGGGTGTTCGGGGTCAGCTTGGCAAGGTGCTTCTGCGCCTGGCCTTCCATCCCACCGGCCAGCTCACCCGGCAAAGAAGACTCGGTGCTTTGAAGGAGTGTGTGAAGCACCTTGAACAGGGCCGTCTTCGGGCTGACATCGCCGTCGAACATGCTCCGATCCTGAAGGATCGCTTCCAATGTTGCGACCGCATAAGCGTCGCCGCTGCTTTGCGACCCCGTCAACGCACGTGCATAACGCCGCAGATATGGCAAATGTGCCGCGATCTTGTCGCTGACGCTGCCAGTATCGCTTTGGTCGACCATAATTTTTCCCCGTCGTGTCATCATAATTACGGAACTATAACCCCGGAAGCGGGTTATGGTTCCGAACTGCGCAATATTTATGTTGCCAAACAGACGGGACGCACATGGGCAAGGACGGCACGAACGACAAGGCGCGGGCTTTGATCGACGCGAATCTCAAACGCGTATTTGAGGAACAGCTTGAGGCTGATCTTCCAGACAGTCTCAAGGACTTGCTGGAACAGTTGCGTGCTCAAAGCGATGGCGACCCGCAGGACAAACAGAAATGACCACGAAGGATCCAAGAGACGAACTGGTAGATCACCTGCCGGCACTTCGGGCCTTTGCGCTGTCTCTGACGCGCAACGGGTCCATTGCAGACGACATGGTTCAGGATACCGTCGTCAAGGCTTGGACCAATCTCGACAAGTTCGAGAAAGGCACCAACATGCGGGCATGGCTTTTCACCATCCTGCGGAACACCTTTTATTCCAATCGGCGCAAGGCCAAGCGTGAAGTCGCGGATGTGGACGGCGTTTTCACCAACAACATGGCCGAGAAACCGGCCCATGACGGCAAACTGCAGATGACCGATTTCCGCAAGGCGTTCGCGCAACTGCCGGACGAACAGCGCGAGACGCTGATCCTCGTTGGTGCAAACGGTTTCTCTTACGAAGAGGCCGCAGGCATGTGTGGCGTGGCCGTCGGGACCATCAAGTCGCGGGCCAACCGTGGGCGCAAGCATCTTGCCGAACTCATGCATCTCGACGAAAACGATGCCATCGAGATGACCGATAGCGCTACGGTGGCTATCGTCGCATCAAACGGCTCGTCCGCCTTTTGATGCCGCCCGCAGCACGTGGAAAACGGCAACACAAGAACCGCATCCTGACGAGCCTGCCATTTCGGGTCGTCGTCTTTCTGGCGCTGGCGCTCTTGCCGATCGGATTGCTGGCCATTTGGCAGACGCGCGATCTGGCAGAGGAAGCGTCGCGCCGGACCAGCCTTGATCTTCTGGCGCTCACGGAATTGGCAGCGTCGGAACAGCGTCGTCTTTTCGAACGCGGCCTCGGTGCCGGAGATGCACTCGGGTCCATCCTTGAACTGGTGAATGACGATCCGGCCGCCTGCTCCGACTTCATGAGTTCCTACCGCGACCGCGCCGATCTTTTTTCCTTGGTGGGTTTTTTGTCGGCAGACGGGCAATTGCTATGCTCCTCTGCCGGCACGGCTGTCGATCTCAGCACCAATCCCGAGCTTGCGGACCTGTTGGCCGACCCCCGCGTTTCGATGATACGGGTCGAAGAACCGGTGGTCAGCCCGACCCCGGTCATCTCCCTGTTCGATCCGGTTATGGCGAATGGCGTCTTCATGGGTTTCATCATCCTGTCAACGCCGCAATCGGAACTCAACGCGGTCGAGCCGCCCGAGACGTCGGAATTCGACTACCGCGCGCTTCTCACGATCGAGGCCGACGGCCGGATCCTGACAGGAGACAACCGCCCCGACTTCGATCCTGCGATCATGCCGCAAGCCCCGCTTCAGGATTTGCTATCCGACGGCCGATACACGTTTGAAGCCCGCAGCCAGGACGGCAATGTGCGGCTCTATGCGATGATCCCGCTTTTACCGGACGTGGCCTATGCAATGACCATCTGGCCAATGTGGACCAATATGGGATCGTCACCGGCGCAGATCGTCAGTTCTTCCATTTTCCCCTTGATGATGTGGTTGGCCAGCTTGCTTGTCGCCTATTTTGCCGTCCACCGGCTTGTGGTGGGAGAGGTCAGATCGCTCTCGAACCAGATGCAGCAGTTCGCGGCGAACCGGTCCCTGCCCAAGCGCCAGCGACGCAGCAACAGCTCGATCGAGTTTGTCGAGCTGGAGGAGACGTTCGTTCAGATGTCCTATGACCTCATCGAGGACGAGGCCAAGATGGAGGACGCCCTGCGCGAAAAGAACGTGCTGTTGAAAGAGGTTCACCACCGGGTGAAGAACAACCTGCAAATGATCTCGTCGATCATGAACATGCAGATCCGCCAGTCGGCCAATCCCAAGACCCGCACCATTCTGCAACGGCTGCAGGATCGCATCCTTGGTCTGGCAACCGTGCACCGCTTTCTTTACCAAGCCGACGATCTGGGCAAGACGGACACCGGGGCCTTGCTGCGCGACATCACCCAGAACCAGTTTCAGTCTCTCGATGGTAACGACTCGATCCGTGTCAGGACCGACTTTGAACCGATCGTGATGTTTCCGGATCAAGCCCTGCCACTGGCGCTTCTTGTGGGTGAAATGAGCACCAATGCGTTGAAATACGTCGGCGCGCCTCCGGAGAAGCAGGCGCACATCGACATATCGCTAAGACGCGAGGAATCCGGTCAGATCAAGCTGAAATGCGAAAACACGAAACGCCCCGGGGAAATCCACGAACAAACGGACGTCGTCGGCGCCGGTCTGGGCAAACAATTGATCCGGGCCTTCTCGCTTCAGCTTGGGACGACACCCAAGATCGAAGAGCAAGACGACTTCTTTGCCGTGACCGTGGTGTTTACCGTGACCGAGTTCCAGCCTGCGCCCTTAGACTACTGACCGCGGATAAAAAAGATTGATATATATTAGGAACCTTCGCTGGACTCGCGCGTTGATAGGCATGGAGACCGTAAAATATGTCTATTGATACCTTTCTTTTCGGCTTTGCCGCGTTGGCATTCGCAGCGATCATCATCCACGCACTGACGTCGGATCGCAGTAGCCAACGGCGCGGGCAAAGCGAAAAATCGGACGACTGACCATCGGTCCGTCCGGTCCCACGCAAAAAGGCCCGCACCTCAGCGGGCCTTTTGCCGTACTTCGCAGCAGATCAGCCCTTTACCAGCGAGTCACGGATTTCAAGCAAGACATCCAGTTCTGACGGACCGGTCTTGACCTCCGGTGCCGCATCGTCCGGCTTTTCCGCCGCGGCTTTGACCCGGTTCACCATCTTCACCAGCATGAAGACAACGAAGGCGATGATCAGAAAATTGATCACGGCCATGATGAACGCACCATAGGCAAAGACCGAGGCCCCGATTTCACGGGCGGCATCCAGCGATGCACCGGCTGGCACGTCACCCGCAAGCAGGACGTAGTTGTTGGTGAAATCGACGCCGCCGGAAAACAATCCGATGATCGGGTTGATCAGGTCAGCGACAAGCGATGTCACAATCGCGGTAAACGCCGCACCGATGATGATGCCGACTGCCATGTCCATGACATTGCCCTTGGCGATGAAGTCCTTAAATTCGTTAATCATTACTGCTCCTCACTTGGCCCATATCGGCGCAGGGTATCGTCCTGCGCGCATGCGCACAGGGTTAGCGCAGCCACTTTGGAGTTTGATGGCTTTTTATTACCTCGACTCTTCTTACGTCATGGTCTGCGACATTCTTGCACAGGAGCATCCCATGGCAGACCTTTCCACCTTTCCGATCACCCGCAAATGGCCCGTGACCGACCCGACGGTCATCCAGCTGTTTTCGTATCCGACGCCGAACGGCGTGAAAATCTCGATCGCATTGGAAGAGATGGGATTGCCCTATGAACCCCACCTCGTGAAGCTGGGCGACGAATTCGTCAAAAGCGACGCCTTCACATCGCTCAACCCCAACGGAAAGATCCCCGCGATCATCGACCCTGATGGTCCGGATGGCCCGCTCGCTCTGTTCGAATCCGGTGCGATCCTGATTTACCTGGCCGAAAAGTCCGGCAAGTTCCTTGGCCAGACCGCAGCCGACCGCGCACGGATCATTCAGTGGGTAATGTTCCAAATGGGCGGTGTCGGGCCGCTGTTCGGTCAGCTGGGATTTTTCTACAAGTTTGCAGGCAAGGACATCGACGACCCCCGCCCGCAGGATCGCTACATCAACGAGGCCAAGCGCCTGCTTGGCGTGGTCGATGCACAGCTTGAAGGGCAGGACTGGATCGCCGGAGACTATTCCATCGCAGACATGGCACTGGCCCCGTGGCTGGATGCGCTGGCGTTCTACGGTGCAAAGGACGTGACGGGCTTCAACGAACTGAAAAACGTGCCAGCCTATGTCGACCGATTTTACGCCCGACCCGCCGTGCAATGGGCCAGAAAAATTCCGGACCCCGACGCCTAGCCGGGAAGCGTCCCGGCCTGAACGTATGTCAGGATTTCGACCACCTGCTGCGGCGTTTCCACGACGGCAAGCGCCGCGGCGTCCACTTCCTTGAGCGCATGCTGATGGTCGGGTCCATGCATCACGATCAAAGACTTGCCCAGTGCTGCTGCATAGCCCGCATCGAAGGCCGCGTTCCATTGCTTGTATTGGTCACCGAAGCGGACGACGACGATGTCGGCGGCTTCGATGGCGTTGCGGGTGCGGATCGCGTTCAGCTTGGCACCCTTGTGGTCGTGCCAGAACTTGTCCGGTTCGGCCCCCATGATCGCCACGCCGCAATCGTCGGATGCGGCGTGGTCGGTCACGGGCGACGAAAACGTCACGCCAAGCGCCTTGGCACCCTCGACGATCTGGTCGCGCCAGTCGGTGTGGATTTCACCGGATAGGTAAATCTTCATCGTGTTCTCCTGTGTCAGCCGCGCAGCGTGCCGCCGGTCGCCTTGGTGACCTTGTCGATGATCTTCTGACCCACGGCGGCGATGTCTTCATCCTTGAGGGTCTTCTCGGTCGGCTCCATCCGCACGGTGATGGCAAGGCTTTTCTTGCCCTCGCCCAGACTGCCGCCGATGAATTCGTCGAAAACCCGCACATCCGCGATCAGCGTTTTGTCAGCCCCTTGGGCGGCGTTCAGCAGCGTCAGCGCCTCGACCTGCGCATCGACGACGAAGGCAAAGTCCCGTTCGACCGCCTGCAGGTCGGACGCCATGACCGATCCCTTGTTCGTGGTGCGGTTCTTGGGCAGCGGGATCTCGGCGGGGAACAGGGTAAAGGCCATGACCGGGCCTTTCACGTCCAGCGTGCGCAGCACCTTGGGATGCAGTTCGCCGAAGACACCCAGCACCTTTTTCGGCCCCAGACAGATCATGCCGTGGCGACCCGGATGCCACCAGCCTTCGGCCCCGCGCAGGATCTGCGCCTTGGCAGGTGCACCCATCGCGGCCAGAACCGACTCGGCGTCCGCCTTTGCATCAAACACATCGACCACACGAGAGGTGCCGTGCACGTCCTTGGGGCCAGTCCTGCCGACCAGCAGACCTGTCACGACGGGCTGCTGTTCACCCGGCTCACCCCCGGCAAATGCATCACCCACCTCGAACAGCGCCATGTCCTGAAATCCGCGCGCCTGATTGCGGGCCGCAGCCTGCAGCAGACCGGGCAGAAGCGAGGGGCGCATATGGCTCATCTCGCTGCTGATCGGATTTTCCAGCATGGCCGTATCATCGCCACCACCGAACAGTGCGGCAGCGGTGCTGTCGATGAAGCTGTAGGTCACGCATTCATTGTAGCCCAGTGCCGCCGTGGTGCGCCGTGCGGCACGCAGGCGGGCCTGCATCGGCGTCAGGATCGGCTTGGGCACACCCGCCGTCGCACGCGCCAGTGGCTTGCCCTGCAACTTGGTCAGGGACGCGATGCGCGCCACCTCTTCCACCAGATCGGCCTGCCCCTTGACGTCGGGCCGCCATGACGGGACCTGCACCATGTCGCCTTCCAGTTTGAAGCCGAGTGCGGTCAGCGTCTGGCGCTGTTCGCTTTCGGGGATCTCCATGCCAACAAGGCTGATGACCCGCGCAGGCTCCAGCTTGTAGGCGCGCGACGTGTCGGGCACGCGGCCCGCCTGAATGAAGTTCGACACCTCGCCACCCGCATGATCGGTGATCATCCGCACGGCATGATCGACACCTTCGGGCGTGAAAGCGGGGTCCACGCCACGTTCGAACCGGTAGCGGGCGTCGGAGTTGATCTTGAGAGCACGACCGGCATAGGCGATCTGCACCGGGTCCCAATAGGCGCTTTCGACGAAGACATTGACCGTCTCGGCTGTGCAGCCGGTGGCCACGCCGCCCATGATGCCCGCGATGCTTTCGACGCCATTGTCATCGGAAATGACCATCTGGCCTTCGGACAACGTGTAGGTCTTGTCGTCCAGCGCCACGATCTGCTCGCCGCCCTTGGCGCGATGCACCCGCAGGTTGCCCGCGACCTTGTCGGCGTCGAAGACGTGCAGGGGCCGGTTCAGGTCATAGGTGAACCAGTTCGTCACATCGACAAGAAAGCTGATCGGACGCAACCCGATGGCCTTGAGCTGATCCTGCAACCACTGCGGGCTGGGGCCGTTGGTGACGCCCCGGATCATGCGGCCGCAGAACACCGGACAGCCACCTTGGGTGTCCTCGTCCACGGTGACGGTCAGCGGCGACTGGAAATCGCCGTCGATGTTCGGCTTGTCCAACGGCAGAAGCTTGCCCAGCCCCCGTGCCGCCAGATCACGCGCGACACCGCGCACGGCCAGCGCATCGGGGCGGTTGGGGGTGATGGCGATCTCGATCACCGGATCGACGCGGGCGGGGTCATGGTCGGCCAGCCAGTCGGCAAAGCTTTGCCCGACTTCGCCGCTGGGCAGTTCGATGATGCCGTCGTGTTCCTCGGACAGTTCCAGCTCGCGTTCGGACGCCATCATGCCGTGGCTTTCGATGCCACGGATCTTGCCCACGCCGATGGTCGTGTCGATACCGGGAACGTAGACGCCCGGATGGGCGATGACGACGGTGATGCCCGTCCGGGCATTGGGCGCGCCGCAGATGATCTGCTGCATGCCGTCGCGGGTTTCGACTTGGCATACCTTCAGCTTGTCGGCGTCGGGATGCTTTTCCGCCTCTTTCACCTTGCCAATGGTAAAGGCGCGCAGCTTTTCGACGGGGTTGACGACCCCCTCGACCTCGAGCCCGAGGTCGGTCAGCGCCTCTGCGATCTCATCGACCGAAGCGGTGGTGTCGAGGTGGCGTTTCAGCCAGGAGAGGGTGAATTTCATTTTTGCTGAAGCCCCAAAGATAACTTTAGTCCTGCAATTGATGCGCTTATTGCAAGCTTTCCTATTTTGCCATGCGGAAAACTATCTTTTCGCATGGCTAGCACTATCGAAGATAGTCGTTCACTGGTGGATTTATATAATTTGTCAAAGTCTTCGCCGCCACTACCAAACTTGGCCACCAAGGCAGAAGCCAGCTCATTTTCTGATCCTTCAACAACCTCGACAACGTCGTCTGGCGCGGTAACCAGCAATTCACTAGTGAGCCTAGCAAAATCAACCGTGACCGGTAAAATTTCAGTGGCTTTATCTGCGGTAATAATCAGCGACTGCAAATTTCGATACTTAGAGACATATTCCCGATAGATCGATCTGCGTTCGGCAAGAATTTGGTTCTTTCGGTCGAACGCTTTCTGGATCTGGTAGATAATTGCGCTCCCCCCCAAGCCAACAATTGAAACTACGAGAGGTATCCAAATTGCAAAAGTATTCTCACTCACCTACTCAACCCCCCATCCAGCGTCGGCACGTCCAGCGCGGAGAAGCCGTAGTGCCGCAGCCAGCGCAGGTCTGAATCGAAGAAGGCCCGCAGGTCGGGGATGCCGTATTTCAGCATGGCGATGCGGTCGATGCCCATGCCGAAGGCAAAGCCCTGCCACTGGGTTGGGTCGATGCCGCCCGCTTCCAGAACCTTCGGATGGACCATGCCGGACCCGAGGATTTCAAGCCAGTCGTCGCCCTCGCCCACTTTCAGCGTGCCGCCTTCCCATGAACAGCGGATGTCGACCTCGGCCGACGGCTCGGTGAAGGGAAAGTGCGAGGCGCGGAAGCGGATATCGACGGTGTCGACCTCGAAATAGGCCTTTACGAATTCCTCAAGCACCCACTTGAGGTTCGCCATGCTGATGTCCTTGTCGATGGCCAGCCCTTCGACCTGATGGAACATCGGCGTATGCGTCTGGTCGTAGTCGGCGCGGTAGACGCGACCGGGGCAGATGATGCGCGTCGGCGCGCCGGTGGATTCCATCGACCGGATCTGCACGGGGCTGGTGTGTGTGCGCAGGACCGACGGGGGGCGGTCATCACCCTCGGCGCGGTGCATGTAGAACGTGTCCATCTCGGCCCGCGCGGGGTGGTGGCCGGGAATGTTCAGCGCGTCGAAGTTATACCAGTCGGATTCGATCTGCGGCCCTTCGGCCACACGGAACCCCATGTCTGCGAAGATCGCAGTTACCTCTTCGGTCACCTGGCTGATTGGGTGGATCGTGCCCTGCCGCCGGGTGCGCCCCGGCAACGTGACGTCCAGCCATTCACCGCGCAACCGTTCGTCCAGCGCGGCATCGCCCAAGGCCTCCTTCTTGGCGGCAAGGGCCGAGTTGATCTCGGACTTCAGTGCGTTCAGCGCGGGACCGGCAGTCTGCCGTTCCTCGGGCGTCATGCGGCCCAGTTCACGCATCTGAAGGCTGATTTCGCCCTTTTTGCCCAGCGCCTGCACGCGCAGGTCTTCAAGGGCGGCCTCGTCCGAAGCCCCGCCAATCAGACCGAGGTATTTTGCCTTGAGATCGTCCATGCCACAGCCCTCGCATTCATCGCGGCATCGCTACCTAATGGGCGGTCCGAAGGCAAGCTGGCGCTGGGTCGGCGGACGCAGGCTGCAAATGGCTCAGACCAAGGGTCAGGAAAAGCTTACCCTACGTCAACTTCGAATCATGTTATGTAACCCGAACCATCATCCTGGAGGATTGAGTATGAAACGTTCGGTTATCGGTCTTATTTCTTTGAACTTTCTAGCCGCCTGTGGCGGCAGCAGCGGCAGCGGCAGCGATCCTGTCCGGTACGACCCCGCTTCGGGCAGTATCGCAACGGATGAGGCTTTCATCGCCTTGAATCCGGCGGGCACCCAAATCGTGCTGGACACCGCCACCGGGACCCGCACGGTGGCGACCGGATCAGCGCCGTCGGTCGGCACCTACGATGTTGCCGGATACATCGGTGGCGCGGACCGCATTCATGCCTACATCAGCGAAACGGATGACTCCCGTGCTGCTCTCGCGACCTTCGCCGAAGGCGGTGGCGCCGGATACGCCTCGAACTACGAGCGCATCAACACCACAACACCACCAACAAGCGGGACGGCCACCGCCGAGGGTGATTATATCTCACTGCTCGTCAACAAGACAACCGGCTTACCTATAGGGAACAATGGCATTGTCGGCGACGCCAGCCTGTCCGCAAACTTTAGCGACGGAACGATTGAAGGAAGCGTCACTGACCGCCGTTACGTAAACATGTTGACAGGCACACAAATTGTGGGAAGTTCCGTGGAGGATTTGATCTATGAGGAGACCAGCATCTCCTCGACCGGTCGCTTCTCGGGGACAGCGACCGATGGTGAGTTGACGGCGGTCGGCACAGCCTACGTCACCTCGGACGGCGCCTACGAAGGATTGGTCGCAGGAACGGACGGTTCCGAGATTGTCGGGGCTTCCATCCTGACCCAGACGGCAGGTATGAATGAAAGACTTGAAGTCGGCAGCTTCGCTGCGGGCCACTAGAACAGAGCCACAGAACGAAAAAGGCCCGGATGATCGCTCATCCGGGCCTTTCTTAATTCAAATGGCCAAGACTAGCCCAGTGCGGCCTTTGCCTTGCCCACGATCGTCTCGAAGGCGGCGGGCTCGTTCACGGCCAGATCGGCGAGGACTTTGCGGTCCACTTCGATCCCGGCCAGCGTCAGGCCGTTGATGAACCTGGAGTAGGTCAGCTGATCGTCCACGGACCGGACACCGGCGTTGATACGCTGGATCCAGAGCGAGCGGAAATTCCGCTTGCGGTTGTGACGGTCGCGTGTGGCGTACTGGTTCGCCTTGTCGACGGCCTGCTTGGCGACCTTGAAGGTCTTGGAGCGGCGGTCATAGTAGCCCTTGGCGGCGTCGAGGACTTTCTTGTGGCGGCGGTGTGTGACGGTACCTGATTTAATGCGCATATCCGGTCCTCCTTAGCGTGCGTAGGGCATCATCGGCTTGATGATCTGCTCATCAGCCTTGGCGAGAACCGTGGTGCCACGGGCGTCACGGATGAATTTCCTGCTGCGCTTGATCATGCCGTGGCGCTTGCCTGCCTGACCGGCCTTGATCCGGCCAGAGGCCGTGATCTTGAACCGCTTCTTGCAGCTCGATTTCGTCTTCATCTTCGGCATTTCCGTCTCCGTCTTGATAGGGTCGGTTGAACGCACGACTCGGCATGCCATATCGGCCGGCCGCGCGGGTGAAGCGCCCCTATACGAAGCAAGTGCAGCCTTTGCAAGGGGGCAGCGGTCTTTGCGTCAGCCCGTGTAGCGCGCGATAACGCGGGCAAAGACGTCCGGGATCTGATCGAAATTATAGGCCATCGGTCTTTGCAGGATCGCATAGCCGATCATGCTGGCTGCAATCAGGATCAAAAGCGCAGGCGTGCGAGGGGCACGCCCGTCGATGAGGGCGCTGACGATCGCAGGAAGGGACAGCACCACAAGGGCGATGCCCAGAACAAACAAGAGGTCGGTATCCACAAGGTGACTCCAGAAAAGGTCTACCCCCGCGTTAACCTACTCTGCGGATGCCGAGAAAATCAATCTTTCTGAGCAGGGCGCGACACGCAGGATATTTGTCGAGCCCGGTGTGTTGAATGGGACACCCGCTGTCACGACGACCATGTCGTCTTCTCCGGCCAGACCCTCTGCGCGGGCGGCACGAACGGCGGCGATGACGGCATCCTTGAACCGGTCAACAGCCCCCGTCACCACGCAGTTGGTGCCCCACGACAGGCAAAGCCGCCGCGCCGTGCTGACATAGTTGGTCATGGCGACGATCGGCACGCGCGGCCGTTCGCGCGACACCAGAAGCGCCGTGGTGCCGGATTGCGAGAAACAGCAGATCGCCTTCACATTGGAAGTTTCCGCGATTTCCCGGGCTGCAGCGACGATTCCATCTGCAACGGTGCTGCGGATCGCGGTGCGCGACGCCTCGATGATCTCGGTGTAGGTCGGGTCGCTTTCGACCTCCCACGCCACATTGTTCATCGTGGTGACCGCTTCGATCGGAAAGGACCCTGCGGCGGATTCCGCCGAAAGCATGATCGCGTCGGCACCTTCGTAGATGGCAGTCGCGACATCAGAGACCTCGGCGCGGGTCGGCACGGGGCTGTCGATCATCGATTCCAGCATCTGGGTGGCCACGATCACCGGCTTGGCGGCAGCGCGGCACCGGCGCACCAGTCGCTTCTGGATCGGCGGGACGTTCTGGACGGGCAGTTCGACGCCAAGATCACCACGGGCGACCATGATGCCATCGGACACGGCGAGGATTTCCTCGAAGGATTTCACCGCCGCAGGTTTCTCGATCTTCGACAGGATCGCGGCACGACCGTCGCAAAGCTGACGGGCTTCTTCGACGTCGGCTGCACGCTGGACAAAAGACAGGGCCAGCCAGTCGACGCCCAGTTCGCAGACGAATTCCAGATCCTTGCGGTCCTTGTCGGACAGGGCCGCCAGCGGCAGCACGACGTCCGGCACGTTGACGCCCTTGCGGTTGCTGATCGAGCCCCCGACGATGACCTCGCAGTTGGCGAAATCGGCGCCGCAGTCCTTGACCTTGAGACGCATCTTGCCGTCGTTCACCAGAAGGTGCGAGCCGGGTTCGAGCGCGTCGAAGATTTCCTTGTGCGGCAGTTGCACGCGGGTCTTGTCGCCGGGTTCATCCGAGAGGTCGAGACGGAAGTCCTGACCGTCTTCGATTTCCTCTTCGCCGTTCTTGAACACACCAAGGCGCAGCTTCGGCCCCTGAAGGTCGGCCAGAATCGCAATGGGGCTGTTCAAGTCGGCCTCGACCTTGCGGATGATCGCGTGGCGCGCCGCGATCTCGGCATGGTCGCCGTGGCTCATGTTGAGGCGGAAGACATCCGCCCCCGCTTCGTGCAAGGCGCGGATCATTTCGTAGTCGTTGGACGCCGGGCCCAACGTAGCGACGATTTTCACATTGCGGTGGCGTCTCATGAGATCATCCTGTCTTGCAGTCACGGTTAGCGGTAACGCTGTGGGTTCGTCGCCCTTATACGCAATTCACATCAGCCCACAACTGGCCTATGCGGCATCGCAAAAGAAGGTTACACGTGAACGACAATCCATACCAAATCCACGGCGAAAACAACCCGGGCCGGTGGCTCGTGGCCTGTGACCACGCCACCAACCGGGTCCCCGACTGGATCGGCGACGGGTCGCTGGGGCTGCCGGATGCGGATATGGCGCGGCATATCGCGTTCGATATCGGTGCCGCTGCCGTGACGCGGCATCTGGCCGATCTGCTGAACAGTCCCGCCGTCCTGTCCAACTTTTCGCGCCTCGTCATCGACCCCAACCGGGGCGAGGACGACCCCACGCTGATGATGCGGCTTTACGACGGCACGCTTATTCCCGGCAACCGCCATGCGACCGCCGCCGACCTGCAAGACCGGATCGACAGGCTCTACCGCCCCTATCACGATGCCTACGAAGATCTGGCCAGCCGCCGCGACGACACCGTCATCTGCTCGGTTCACAGCTTTACGCCGCAGTTGCGTGGTCGTCCGCCGCGCCCGTGGCAAGTCGGCGTGCTTTACGCCAATGACCGCAGGTTTTCCGATCCGTTCCTCGAGAATTGCCGCGCGCAGGGGTGGATCACCGGCGACAACGAACCCTACACCGGATTCATCAAGGGCGACGCCGTCGACCGCCACGCCCTGCGGTCCGGACGGCCCAACGTGTTGATCGAGGTGCGCAACGATCTTATCTCTGACGAAGTAGGGCAACGGGCATGGGCCGAACGGCTTGCCCCCGTCCTGATCCAGACGCTTGCGCAAACCGGACTGTAAGGAGACCCCGCATGGACGACCAGACCCGAATCGAGATCGAGGCCGCCGCGTTTCGCCGCTTGCGCCAGCACCTGCTCGAAGACCGGCCCGACGCACAGAACATCGACATGATGAATCTTGCCGGGTTCTGCCGAAACTGCCTGTCGCGCTGGTATCAAGAGGCCGCAGCCGAGCGCGGGATCGAGATGACCAAGGACGAAGGCCGTGAAGCGTTTTACGGGATGCCCTTCCCGGACTGGAAGGCCAGGCATCAGACAGAGGCGTCACCCAAGGCGCAGGCGGCGTTCAAGGAAAGCCACAGCTGACGGAACCCAGAGGCCCGTCACGGGTTGATCTTTTATCATAAAGGAGGGGATACCAAATGGCCCGTACAAACGCGAACATGACTGGTGACGGCAAGGCCGTCGACGCCCACATCCGCAATCAGGAACGCCCTGAAGGCGCGGATCACCTGCCGCTCAAGAACGAGCCGGGCGAAAAGGGCGAAAACCACACCGACGACATGGAACCGATCGAAGAGCACGACAAGTAAGTTCATCGTCCCAGTCCCCGAAAAGCCCCGTTCACCCTTGGTGGGCGGGGTTTTCCTTGCGGTCTGGCAATGTCTTGGTGATCTGGTCGGGCTGAGAGGATTCGAACCTCCGACCCCCTGCTCCCGAAGCAGGTGCGCTACCAGGCTGCGCTACAGCCCGACCGTGTCCGGCGTCCTAGACCCCGGACGCCGCTTTGACAAGTTCTATTCGTTGTCGTGACGACGCGGTGCGCCCACCGGAGGGACACGCCCCGGCACACCGCGCAGGTGGGGGTGCTGTCTGGCAGAAGGCGCATTGTCTGGCACCGTGCGCGAAGGTGCGGGTGTGTCCTTCATTTCCTGCGGCCTGGGCCGCAGGAACGTCCCCGTCTCGAACCGCAACCGCATCCGCAGGTTCGGCGTGCCGCTCGAATCCGACCGGCTTTCCCGCAGCACGATATAAAGACCGCTTGCGATGATCACGAGAGCGCCGAGCAACGTGGCACCATCAGGCACTTCGCCAAAGAACAAAAGACCGTAGCCCGTGGCCCAGATCATCTGGCTGTACTGCATGGGTGCGACGATCACCGCCTCGGCAGACCGGAACGCCGCGATGATCAGCAGGCCGGCGGCAAAGGCAAAAATCGAGAGAACAAACAAGAGCCCCACATGCTCGACCGGCATCGGCTGGTAAAAAGCGGCCAGAAGCGCCCCCATGACCAGAAAATTGCCGGCAAGCGGATAAAGCATGAGCACGACCGGTCGTTCATCGGCCCCGATCTTGCGCACGATAAGCCCGTTAAGCGCTGCACCAAAAGCACCGACCATAGCGGCGGCATGGCCAAGCTCCAATACGGTGGTTCCCGGTCTCAGGACGATCATGACGCCCGCCAGCCCGACGAGCACCGCCATCCAGCGCCGCAACCGCACCTGCTCACCCAGTATCGGGATCGCAAGTATGGTAATCAAAAGGGGCGTGGCGAAGAGGATGGCGTAGACCTGCGCCAAAGGCAGCACCGAAAAAGCGTAGAACACGCAAACCCCGGTGACGACAGCAGCAGCGGTGCGCACCGCCATCCAGTAGGGATGCCGCGGCAACAGCGTGCCCGGTGTGGCATCACGCATCAATTGGAAAGTCGCGAGAGGGAAAGAGAACAGAACCGAGAAGAACACGATCTGGATGGGGGAATAGGTCCCACCCAGGACCTTGATGATCACGTCATGGGTGGCAAAGATCGCATAGGCCAGAAGGGCCAGCAGCGCGCCGCGCAGATTGGGAGACATGAAGTGCTCCGTCAGTTTTTCAAAGCCTCGTGGCCGACACCTATTCCGCCAGTTCAGCCATCGGCATCATGGCCATGCCCCGTGATATAGCTTGCCTTGCGGGATGCAAGGCACTGATCCTGTCGGCGCCGCGCCATCGCGGCGCCTTGCGGCACAGCACGTGTTGCGGCTCAGAGGCTCGCATCAAGGGCGGCCAGAATGGCATCGCCCATTTCGGTCGTGCTGATCGGGGTGCCACCGTCCGGCCCCATCAGATCGGCAGTGCGGGCACCCTCCGCGAGCACCGTTTCAATCGCGGCTTCAAGACGTCCGGCTTCCGCGCCCTCGTCAAAAGAATAGCGCAGCGCCATCGCGAAGCTGAGGATACAGGCGATCGGGTTCGCCTTGCCCTGCCCCGTGATGTCAGGGGCCGACCCGTGGACCGGCTCGTACATCGCCTTGGGACGCCCGTTCGCCATCGGAGAGCCAAGGCTGGCCGACGGCAGCATACCCAGCGATCCGGTCAGCATCGCGGCACAATCCGACAGGATGTCGCCGAACAGGTTGTCAGTGTAGATCACGTCGAACTGCTTGGGCGCGCGCACAAGCTGCATCGCGCCGTTGTCGGCGTACATGTGGGACAGCTCGACCTCGGGGTAATCCTGGTGGACTTCAGTCACAACGTCGCGCCACAGGACGCCACTTTCCATCACATTGGCCTTTTCCATCGAGCACAGCTTCTTGCCACGCTTCATCGCAAGATCGAACGCAGCCCGTGCGCCCCGCTCGATCTCGGCTTCGGTGTAGCGCTGGGTATTGACGCCCACGCGCATGTTGTCTTCCATGTGGATGCCGCGCGGCTCTCCGAAATAGACTCCGCTCGTCAGTTCGCGCACGATCATGATATCGAGGCCGGACACGATTTCGGTCTTGAGCGACGAAAATTCGGCAAGCGCGTCAAAACACTGCGCCGGACGCAGGTTCGCGAAAAGGTCCATTTCCTTGCGCAGGCGCAGCAACCCACGCTCGGGCTTCACGCTGAAGTCCAGACTGTCGTATTTCGGGCCACCCACAGCGCCCAGCAGAACGGCATCCACCTCTTGCGCCTTGGCCATCGTATCGTCGTGCAGTGGCGTGCCGTGCTTGTCGTATGCCGCACCACCCACAAGGTCTTCGGATACGTCGAAAGGCAGGTCACGCTTGTCACCATACCAGCCGATGACACGCTTCACCTCGTCCATCACTTCGGGGCCGATACCGTCACCGGCGAGGATCAGAAGAGAGTTGGTCATGGGCTGCGTCCTTGGCTGGAAAATTGTTGCCATCGCGTTAGCCGCTCGCACGGCAAGGTTCAAGCGACCACGGCCCTCAACCCGTCGTCCAACGCGTCCCAAACCCGCCTGATCCGTGGCGACTGGCGCATCGCCTGATGCGCTGTCAGCCAGACCGGAAGGGTCGGAAGCGGAAACCCAAGATCGACCTCCTCGATCTCCGGATCGGTCTGTGCCAGCGTACGTTGCGCGAATCCGATGCCACATCCCGCCCTGATCAGCGCGAGGTAGGCCAGGTTATCATCACACCGGACCTTGAAGAAATCGCGGCTGACAGGCACCCCCGCATCCCGGAAGCCGTCGACGATCTGGGTGGACGTATCATAGCCCACCATATCGTGTTGCATGAACGTGTTCGGGGTCACGCGCGGGCGACCCGCAAGATAGCTTTTCGCGGCAAAGGCACCAAGCTGGATATCCCCGATATGCTTGGTGATCAGGTCAAGTTGCGTCGGGCGATACATCCGCACCGCAATATCGGCCTCGCGCCACAACAGGTTCCGGCTGCTGTCGGACGGCACCAGTTCCACCGCGATGTCCGGCGCGTCGCGTCGCAGTCTGGCGATGATCGCCGGCAAGTGTTCGTAGGCCATGACGACAGAGGCTGTAATCCGCACCGTCCCCGCAAGATCCTCCTGCTGCCCCGCCGCCATCAACGCCATCTGTCGCGCGGCCTCTTGCATGCCACGGGCGGGTGCGACCAGCGCAGAGCCGGTCTCGGTCAGACTCAGCCCCTTGGGGTTCCGTTGGAACAGCGGGACTCCAAGCTGGTCCTGCATCGCCGCGATATGACGGCCCAGCGTCGGCTGGCTGGTGCCCAGCGCCCGCGCAGCCGCCGAGAGGCTGCCAGCCTCGGCTACAGCCAGAAATGCCTGAACCAAGGACCAGTCGAGAGAGGAAAGAGGCTTGTCCATTCACAACTGAATACACCATCGCCGGTTTTGCACAATTCCCGACAGCGCCTGAATGGGTCACCCTGCAACCAGAACATCACAGGAGAGCCCCATGACCCAGATCGTCCTTATCCTCGGAGCCAACGGCAAGATCGGCTCTCACGCCGCAGAAGCATTCTGGAACGCAGGCTGGCAGGTGCGCCGCTACAGCCGTGAGACGGATGACATAACGGCGGCGGCAATGGGGGCTGACGTGATCGTCAACGGGCTCAATCCACCGCATTACCACAACTGGTCCGGTATCATTCCCCGGATCACGCGCGATGTCATCGCCGTAGCCCGCACCAGCGAAGCAACCGTGATCCTGCCCGGAAACATCTACAATTTCGGCACGGTCGATGGCGCGATCGACCCTGCGACACCGCAAAATGCCACGACCCGCAAAGGCCGCATCCGCATCGAGATGGAGCAGGCCTACCGCACATCGGGCGTGCCCACGATCGTTCTGCGGGCGGGCAATTTCATCACGCCGGATGGCAATGGCGACATCATGTCGATGCTGATGCTGAAGCAGGCAAACAGGCGCAAAGTCACCGCGCTGGGGCGGCCTGACGCGCGACAGGCCTATGCCTATGTCCCCGACTGGGCACGCGCCGCACTGGCGCTGGCCGAGCGCCGTGCAGATCTTCCGGCCTTCGCGGACATTCCGTTCCCGGGCCACTGTTTCACGGCAGCCGACCTGCGGGATGCTCTGAGCCATGCGACAGGAAACCGTTGGCGGATCAATCGCTTTCCCTGGTGGCTGATGACCGCTTGTTCACCCGTCTGGGAATTGGCCCGCGAATTCCGCGAAATGCGCTACCTTTTCGAGATGGACCATTGGATCGACGGTGCGTGCTTTGCCAAGGCGCTGCCCGACTTTCGTCAATCCCCGCGCGAGGAGGTGATGCTGGCCGGATTACCGGCTGACATCCACCCAGACCAAGCGGTGCGGACCGGCCGCCAGACCGTCATCACCCAGTAGCGCCGCCTTGGGGTCTTCAGACGCAGGCCAGAAGACACCTGAGTCCGTTATCCGCAAGCTGGCAGAGGGCAAGACGTAGGACACACGCAAATTGCCCGGTCCACTGTCATTCCAGTCAGCTGTATCAAGCGCGGGGTCCCCTTGCTGACCCGTGTCTGCCGCCTGCGCGGCACCGGCGCTTGCAGGTTGCGGGTCCTGAAGACGGGGGTCGGCCAGAAAATCACGCATGGCTTCGGGTAATCCTTCGCCGTCGAACGGATCGACGTTGCTGTTCCCCACAACCACAAAGTCATCCGCAACTGCACCGTACATGCCATCAAGAACTGCTGTCCACAGCCGCAATTCATCCCTGTTCCGCAAGCCGTTCCGATCTTCCGGGCCGTCGAAGACCGGCGGTGTCGCGCTGAAGGCCAGCAGGTCAATCGGACCTCCGGGGGCCGCAACCGGCACGATCCAGTGGCCGGTGGTGGACAGACGCAGGACAGCCGTTTCTGCGGGCGTGAAATACCCCTCGGGCAAGGTTGCAAACGGCTGGTCGGCCCAGATCAGCAACGACAGGTCGGTGACGCCCGCACTGTCGATCGGCCAGCGTGACATCACGGCCATGCCGCCATCACCGCGAAAGCGCCCGTAACCCTGTGCATCCCGCGCCTCGCCCAGACGTCCGTTGCGGTCAATGTCGAACCCCGTCGGAACCCCCGTGTTCGGCGCCAGCGCAAAGGCATGATCGATCCCCGGGATCAGCGTGGCCACACGCTCTTGCAGGGCGGTCAGCGCCAGACCGTCGAAATCATGATCCACATTGGTCAGAACCAGAATATCCGGTCCAACCTCGGCCATGATCGCCAGTGCGGCGTCAATCTGTGCGTCCTCTCGCCCGAGATCGCGCAACAGAAGTCCAGGTCCGTCACGGCTGAAGGGCGCCGCGAAGGTCGCGATGCGCAGTTGCTCGGCACTGGCTGTCGGGGCCAGAAGCCAGAGGATCAGGCCGGCAACATACCATCGGAAACGGCCTGCTTGTAGGCGCGCTTGCGTTCCTTGTGGATCAAGGCCGCGACCCTGTTCAACGCGATCCCGCGCATCAGGATACTGGCCGGACCAAATGCCCATATCGCAACCACCCAAATCATCGTGTGCAATTCGTCCAAGACGATGGGGCCGGTCAGCAAGGACATGAACTTCAGCACCACCGGAGCCAAGAATGGCAGCAGAAACCCTAAGATCACGTTAACGGTGCTGTCCCTGTTCAGTCGTGCCACGACGTCACCCGATGCGGTCGGGTCAAAGCGCGGCAGGTTGATCCAGACGTTGAAACTTTCGCGACGCTTGGGCCAGCGCCGCATCTGCAGCAGGACCAGAAAGATTCCGACCATCAGAAGCGACATCAGATAGGCCATGCCCGCAAAGTCGCGCAGCAACTGGGACTGCTGGCGGGGCATATCGTCCGGCAACACCATCAGGAAATTGCGAACGGGCGAAAACGGCATGTCTGTAAACTCGCCCATGTGACCGGCCACCAGACCGACCAGACGCGCCATCGCATTGGTGCTGATTCCGGAGAGGCCGATCAGGGACAAGACATAAACGCATAGAAAGAAGGCCGCGAACCGCAGACGGTTCAAGGGCGGGGCCGAGCGGAACTCGACAAAGCTGGGGCTGAGAGCTGCGTATTCCACAAGCACGAAAACCGCCGCCGAGAAGGCGACCAGCAGCATGACGATCAGGCCGTCGCTGCCATATTGTGGCACCACGAGCGATGGCAAAGTGATCAGTATCACGACCAGCGACGCGCGCAAAATCGCTCCGGGCAGTTTGGAAATCACTGCGCTTCTTCCTTCATTCCGGCCGGGAACGATACGATGCCGCGCCCTTGTTCCGTTCTGACCCTGCGTCTGACGCACAGGTTGCCTCAATCTGGTCATACTTTTGCCCACATTCACTAAACCAGCAAGTAACTGTTTACCTTGACGAAATATTTCGGGCAGATTTGCGGTTTCACTGGTGCGCGATTGCAACCATTTGCGAGCGACTGTGTGGCGTGCTTGTGGGGCGCCACGATATCTTGTGGATCAAGAGCAAGAGGGCTCTAGAAAAGCAAAACGGGCGGGAAACAATCCCGCCCGTTTTTGTGTACTTGGCCGATCAGACCCAGGGTCGCGCTTGTGACGCCTTGCTCTCGAAGGTGTCGATGCTGGCTGCCTTTTCAAGCGTCAGAGCAATATCGTCCAGTCCGTTCATCAGACAATGCTTCTTGAAGCTGTCCACCTCGAAATTGAATACCTCGCCGTCCGAGGTGCTGACCGTCTGTGCGTCCAGATCGACTTCGAGCCGCGCGTTTGCACCCTTTTCGGCGTCTTTCATCAAGATATCGACCTGCTCTTGCGGCAGGTGGATCGGAAGGATGCCGTTCTTGAAGCAATTGCTGTAGAAGATATCGGCAAAGCTGGGCGCGATGACGCAGCGGATGCCGAAATCCTTGATTGCCCAGGGCGCATGTTCACGCGACGATCCGCAGCCAAAGTTTTCGCCCGCGACAAGGATCTGCGCGTCGCGGTACTGCGGCTTGTTCAGCACGAAATCGGGGATTTCCTCGCCATTGTCGTCATAACGCATCTCGTCGAAAAGGTTCACGCCCAGACCCGAACGCTTGATCGTCTTCAGGAACTGCTTGGGGATGATCATGTCGGTGTCGATATTGACCAGCGGCATGGGCGCCGCGATGCCCGAGAGTTTGTCGAACTTGTCCATTACATCATCTCCCGGACGTCTGTGAGTTTACCCGTGATCGCCGCCGCCGCCGCCATCTGCGGCGACATCAGGTGCGTGCGCCCGCCGCGACCCTGACGTCCTTCGAAGTTGCGGTTCGACGTGGCCGCACAGCGTTCGCCGGGCGACAACTGGTCGGGGTTCATCGCAAGGCACATGGAACAGCCCGCAAGCCGCCATTCGAAACCGGCATCGATGAATATCTGAGCCAGCCCCTCTTCCTCGGCCTGCGCGCGGACGAGGCCGGAACCGGGCACGACCATGGCGCGCAGCCCGTCTTTCTTCTTCTTGCCTTTCAGGATCGCAGCGGCGGCCCGCAGGTCTTCGATCCGTCCGTTCGTGCAAGAGCCGATGAAGACGGTGTCGATCTCGATGTCCGACAGCTTCTGACCCGCCGTCAGGCCCATGTATTCAATCGACCGTTTCGCTGCGCCGACCTTGCCGCCTTTAAAGCTTTCGGGTGCGGGCACCTCTGCGGTGATCGGTAGCACGTCCTCGGGCGAGGTGCCCCATGTGACGACAGGTGCGATATCCTCGCCCTTGATCGTGATGACCTTGTCCCAGGCCGCGTCGTGATCCGAATAGAGTGTCTTCCACCAGTCCAGCGCAGCCTCCCACTGAGCACCCTTCGGCGCATGAGGGCGGCCCTTGCAGTAGTCGAAGGTCTTTTCGTCGGGCGCGATGATACCCGCACGCGCACCGCCCTCAATCGCCATGTTGCAGACGGTCATCCGGCCTTCCATCGACAGTTCGCGGATCGCTTCGCCGCAATACTCGATGACATATCCGGTGCCGCCTGCCGTGCCAGTGGCACCGATGACGGACAGGGTGATGTCCTTGGCCGTGACGCCGGGGTTCAGCTTGCCCGTGATCTCGACCTTCATGTTCTTGGACTTTTTCTGGATCAGCGTCTGCGTGGCCAGAACGTGTTCGACCTCGGAGGTGCCGATGCCGTGCGCCAGCGCGCCGAAAGCACCGTGGGTGGCAGTGTGGCTGTCGCCGCAGACGACCGTCATGCCCGGCAGGGTCCAGCCCTGTTCGGGGCCGACGATGTGAACGATGCCCTGACGCACATCGGACACGGGGTAATAGTTGATCCCGAAGTCCTTGGCGTTCTTGTCGAGCGCCGCCACCTGGATTGCGCTGTCCTCGGTCATGTTCTTGGGGTCTTCGCGCCCTTCGGTCGTAGGCACGTTGTGATCGGGCACGGCGATGGTTTGCAGCGGCTGGCGCACGGTGCGGCCCGTCATGCGCAGACCCTCGAAGGCCTGCGGGCTGGTTACTTCGTGGACCAGGTGCCGGTCGATATAAAGCAGGCAGGTGCCGTCATCGGCCTCGTGCGCCACATGGGCATCCCAGATTTTGTCATAGAGCGTTTTGGGGGACATCGCGTCCTCTCCCTCATATTCGGTGTGTTGGAAAAGCAGACATGGGGCATCAAGCCCGGAAACCGGTTGGTTTCAGAGTCGGGCAAGTACAGTGCATGTCGCACCGTAAAAGCGCCACGGCAGCCGTGCGCGATCATCCATGTCGAAAACCGGTATCATTGCGTTGCGATACACCCCCACAGCCAACAGGGCAAGAGCCGGTGACGGATCAGGCCCGGCTGCGGGGTCTGCCCCCGTCGTCCGCAAGCGACGATACATCCTGAAAGATGACCGACCGATGATCCATATCCTCGGGGCTGACCCCGACAAGCCGTGCGATGACCTGCGGCACCCCATCCTTTAAGCCCGGCCCCTCGGTCCTGAGGCGCACGAGAGTTCCAGGCTTACCCGCGAAGCTGGCCGGTTCGAGAACAAGCGCGATCTCGAGTTCCGGCCCCGCGCTGCCGGAATCGAGAAGCTCGATCAGCAAGACATCCTGACCGGGCGTGAACTGGGTAGGCGCATCGGGGAAGGTGGCCATCGCGGGCGACTCGCTTGAGGGAAACTCTCTTTATCTTACCTCAGGTCGGGTGGAGGCCAAAAGGCTTGTTGTTAAAGGCGGCTTGATCGCCCGTCGCGACACGTGCCAGTTTGGAACGGATTGAAGAATTTGGATCAGAATGGCCGAACATGAAGACGTTTCGGGGCCACCGTCGACCGGAGAGGTCAGCGTCGACCCTTTGGCACCGCTCGACGAAATCGTCAGTGTCGGTCAGGCGCTGTTCCAGCAGGCAGAGACTTTTGTAGGGACGCTCTGGCGGCCGTGGAACCTCTACCAGATCGGTATCATCGTTGGCTTGTTCATCATGGCGCATCTTCTGCGCCTTGTTTTCGCGCCGCGCCTTCACGAATGGATGCGAGGCCGCGCGAACTGGCCGAAGTGGCGGATGCGCTGGATGGTCGTGATCCACAAGCGGTTGCGCGCGATCTTCTTCGTCGCGCTGATCTGGATCATCTTCGTCGTCATGCAAGAGATGACCTGGCCGAGCAGATCGTATCTTGTCGGTATCGTCGCCAATCTCGCTGGCGCATGGCTTTTCGTCGCCTTCGCCACCCGACTGATCGCCAATCCGGTCCTGCGGTCCTTTGTCCGCTACGGAGCCTGGGCCTGGATTACCCTGAGCATTCTGGGAATCACCGAAGAGGTCGAACGCCTTCTCGACAGCGTGGCCATCGAAGCTGGCACGCTTCGCATCTCGATCTGGCTGATCCTGCAAGCCATCTTCATTGTCGGCATATTGTTCGTCGTCGCACGCTTTCTGTCACGCACGGGCGGCGAGCGGGTGCGGTCCAACAAGGACATCAGCCCGTCGATGCAGGTGCTGGCCACCAAGGCGCTGCAGGTCGCGCTTTACGGGGCAGCCTTCTTCATCGGGCTGCGCGCCATTGGGATCGACCTGACCGGGCTTGCCGTCCTGTCAGGAGCTATCGGTCTCGGGCTGGGCTTCGGTCTGCAAAAGGTGGTTTCCAACCTCGTCTCGGGGGTGATCCTGCTGCTCGACAAGTCGATCAAGCCCGGCGACGTCATCACGATCGGCGATACCTTTGGCTGGATCACGACGCTGGGTGCCCGCTACGTGTCGATCACGACACGGGACGGCAAGGAATACCTGATCCCGAACGAGGATCTGATCACCGGTCAGGTCGTGAACTGGTCGCATGCCAATGAATTCGTGCGACTGGATATCTATTTCGGCACCGCCTACGGTGACAATCCGCATCACGTCCGCAAGATCGCTATCGAGGCTGCGCAGAGCATCGAGCGGGTCCGCAACGATCGTCCGACGGTCTGTCACATCGTGGGTTTCGGTGACTCCAGTATCGACTATATTCTGCGGTTCTGGATCAGTGACCCGACGGGCGGTCTGACCAATATCCGGGGCGCTGTCTTTCTGGCGCTTTGGGATGCATTCGAAGAGCATGGCGTTTCGATCCCCTTTCCCCAACGTGAAGTGAAAATGCTGGAAGGGTCCAAGCTGCGCACCGGTCCGCAGGACTGACCGTCGACTGCGGCGGAACAACGCCATTTTTCGATCTTGCCGCTTCCTTCATTGAAATGACGCGCAAGGGTTGCTATTTCTGGTCTGGCAAAGCGTCGGGGTCTGACATCGACGCACCATCCCTGGAGGACAATGCACTGTCTTTATCCACCCCGGCAGCCCAAACTGCCATGCGAGCCGCTCCTGTGAGCGCCCCCCGCGAAACGCCCACCAGCGACGGTATTCTCGCTGCGATTCTCACATCCCTCAGTGACGACAAGGCCGAAGATCTGGTCGAGATTTCCCTGCGCGGAAAGTCCGAGATGGCTGACCACATGGTCATCGCCAATGGCCGGTCCACGCGCCAGGTCGCGGCCATGGCCGAAAAGCTGACCGACCGCCTGAAGCAACGCTTCGGCATCATCAGCAAGGTCGAAGGCAAGGACATCGGCGACTGGGTGCTGATCGACACCGGCGACGTGATCGTCCACCTCTTCCGCCCGGAAGTCCGCGAGTTCTACCAACTCGAAAAGATGTGGATGTCCGCAGCCGAGGCAGCAGCCATAACCGGCTGATGCGATTGACAATATGTGCGGTGGGCCGCCTGCGTTGCGGTCCAGAGCGCGACCTTTACAACGACTACGCCAAGCGGCTTGACCGCGCCGGGCGCGCCTTGTCTCTCGGCCCTCTCGACCTGCGCGAGGTCGAGGACAAGAAAGGCGGCGGCATGCCCGCAGAAGCAGCCCTGCTGGACAAGTCGATCCCCGACAACGCGGTGCTTTGGACATTGGACGAGCGGGGAAGCCTGCTGTCCTCGCCCGAATTTTCACACAAGATCTGTGCGCTGCGCGACGATGGCGCCTCTGACCTGGCCTTCGTGATCGGCGGCGCGGACGGCATTGACGCGGATCTGCGCGCACGTGCGCAGGTTTCGGTGTCTTTTGGCAAGATGGTCTGGCCGCACATGCTGGTCCGGGTCATGCTGGCCGAACAGCTTTACCGCGCGGTGGGTATTGCAGCGGGCACGCCCTATCACCGCGTCTAGGCATGTCCCGGACTTGGGATGCCTCCGGCGGGGATATTTTTTGGCAAGATGATGAGCGGGCTGTTTTGTGCGACCCGGCTTTGCGCTAGATAACGACGCAAGACCGAAAGGGAGTCCGATCATGTCCGTTCCGAAACCAGTCGTCCTGTGCATTCTCGACGGGTGGGGCAAACGGTCCGAGACGGACGGCAATGCACCGGCCCTGGCCCGGACGCCACATTTCGACCGCCTGATGCAGACCTGCCCGAATGCACAGCTTTTGACGCACGGCCCCGATGCGGGGCTTCCGTCCGGACAGATGGGCAATTCCGAGGTCGGACATACGAATATCGGTGCGGGCCGCGTGGTTGCGATGGACCTTGGCGCGATCGAACTGGCGATCGAGGACGGAACCTTCAGGGATCAGGGGGCCCTGCCTGACTTCGTGGAACGGATGCAGGACAGCGGCGGACGCGCCCATCTGATGGGGGTTCTGTCGGACGGCGGGGTTCACGGGCATGTGGATCATATCAGGGCTGCCGTTCGCGTTCTTCATGAGGCCGGTGTGCCCGTGGTGATCCATGCGATCACGGACGGGCGGGATGTGGCGCCGAAATCAGCACTGACCTTTCTGGAGAGGCTGCAGGACGACCTGCCCGACAACGCCACCATCGGCACCGTGATCGGGCGATACTTTGCCATGGACCGCGACAACCGCTGGGAACGGGTCGAAACCGCATTCGACGCGATGATCCATGGCAGGGGCCGGCCCAGCGACACGCCCGAGGCGGCGATCGAAACCGCCTATGCCGACGGCCAGACAGACGAGTTCATACCGGCCACGGTGATCGGTGATTACGCCGGCGTCAGGGACGCCGACGGGTTGTTCTGCCTCAACCTTCGGTCCGACCGCGCGCGAGAGATCCTTGAAGCCATTGCCAACCCGGACTTCGACGGCTTTGCACGCGACATGCCGGTGCTGGCCGCACGATTGGGCATGGTCGAATATTCGGACCGGCACGTCGACTGGTTCGGCTCCGTCTTTCCCAAGCGCAACATCGTCAACACGCTCGGCGCCTGGGTCGCCGCCCACGGAAAACGACAGTTCCGGCTGGCCGAGACGGAAAAATACCCGCACGTCACCTTCTTTCTGAACGGCGGCAAGGAAACGCCGGAAGAGGGCGAGGACCGGTTCATGCCACAATCGCCCAAGGTCGCCACCTACGACATGCAGCCGGAAATGTCCGCGCCGGAGGTCACGCAACACTTCGTGCAGGCCATCAAGGACGGCTACGATCTGATCGTCACCAATTTTGCCAATCCCGACATGGTGGGTCACACCGGCGATCTGCAGGCAGCCATCGCAGCCTGCGAAGCCGTGGACCATGGGTTGGGGCAGGTGCTGGAAGCGCTTGAACAGGCTGGGGGCGCCATGATCGTCACCGCCGATCACGGAAATTGCGAGACCATGATCGACCCCGAAACCGGCGGGGCACACACGGCACACACCCTCAATCCGGTGCCCGTCATCCTTGTCGGCGGTCCAGAGGGAGCAAGGCTGCACGACGGTCGTCTTGCCGACCTTGCCCCGACGCTTTTGCAGTTGATGGCGCTGGAACAGCCGACCGAGATGACCGGACGGAGCCTGATCGGCTGATGCTGCGCCTGACCGCCATTCTGCTCTTGCTGGCGCAGTCGGCGGCAGCGCAGGACCCCCCCGGCAGCGCTGCGGCAGCCGCCGCCGCAAGGCTGGAAACGGCGGCCTCGCAACTGGCGCAGGCCGACGGCGCGCGTGATCGCGTGCAAGCCCTGACCGACACCGTTCAAGCCTATGAAGACGGCCTGATTGCAATGCGCGATGGCCTGAGGCGTGCTGCCATCGCAGAGGCGCAGATGCGGGCGCAGCTCGACTCTCGCAACGCAGAGGTAGGACAACTGCTGGGCGTTCTGCAGTCGATGGGCCGCGCGCCTGCGCCGCTTTTACTGTTGCATCCCAACGGGCCGGTCGGCACCGCGCAGGGTGGCATGATCCTTGCGGATGTAACACCGGCGCTGCAGGCAAAGGTCGATATCCTGCGTCGTGATCTTGCGGATATCCGGAACCTGCAGATCCTGCAGGAAAGCGCCGCCGACACCCTTGCCGAGGGATTGCAGGGCGCACAGGACGCGCGCACGGCTCTCTCTGCCGCGATCTCGGAGCGCACGGACCTGCCGGAACGGTTCACGGAGGATCCGGTCCAGACGGCCCTTCTGATCGCCAGCACGGAAACGCTGGACAGCTTTGCCAGCGGTCTGACCGAGGCATTTCTGGGCGGGGACGGCGCGCCTGCCACGCCCGTCGCGAAAGGTAACCTGCCACTGCCTGTGCAGGGCACCGTGCTGCGCGACTACAACGCACCCGATGCCGCCGGGATCGCGCGCCCGGGCATCATCATCGCGGCACGTCCCCGCGCTTTGGTGACGACGCCGGTTGCAGCGACATTGCTGTTTCATGGCCAGCTTCTGGATTACGGCACCGTCGTGATTCTCGAACCCGCCGCAGACGTGCTTTTTGTCTTGGCGGGACTGACCGAAGTCTACGGCACGACCGGTCAGGTTCTGCCTGCCGGATCGCCGGTCGGCGTTTTAGGCGGAGATCAGCCTGACGCTGACAGTATTTTGATCGAAAGCGAACGTGGATCGACAGGTGCCGCCTCCGAGACCCTTTATCTCGAGGTCAGGGACAGGCAAAGTCCTGCCAATCCGGGCGACTGGTTCGCGGTGGAATGACTAGAGACAGGACGCATGATGAAAAAGCTGATGATGGCCGCCGCCGGTGGCACCGTATTGGGACTTGTAGCGACGACCCAGGTAGCGGGGCCGCTGCTGGCGCAGGAAAGTGACAGCGTCAATATCTATCAGCAGCTTGACCTGTTTGGCGATATTTTCGAACGGGTCCGCGAAGGATACGTCGAGGATGTCAACGAAAAGGACCTGATCGAAGCCGCGATCAACGGCATGCTGACATCGCTCGATCCGCATTCCAGCTATCTTTCCGCCGACGACGCCGACGACATGCGCGTCCAGACGCGCGGAGAGTTCGGTGGCCTTGGCCTAGAGGTCACGCAAGAGGAAGGCTGGGTCAAGGTGGTCTCGCCCATCGACGGCACACCCGCTGCAGATGCAGGGATGGAGGCCGGAGACTTCATCACGGCGGTCGACGGTGAAAGCCTGATGGGCCTGACGCTGGACGAGGCGTTGGACTATCTGCGCGGACCGGTCGGATCAGAGGTGATCATCACCGTGGTGCGCGAGGGCGAGGCTGAACCCTTCGAGGTGTCGATCATTCGCGATACGATCAGGCTGACCGCAGTGCGCCACCGCACCGAAGGCAACGCCGTCGTCCTGCGGGTCACAACCTTCAACAACCAGACGTTCCCGAACCTCGAGGAAGGGCTGGCCAAGGAAATCGAAGCCGCAGGTGGTATCGACAACATCGAAGGGATCGTCCTTGATCTGCGCAACAATCCCGGCGGCCTGCTTAACCAGGCAGTCTATGTGTCCGATGCCTTTCTTGAGGGCGGCGAAATCGTCTCGACCCGCGGACGCGCTTTGGTAGACGGCGATCGCTACAATGCCTCTGCAGGCGACCTGGCGCAGGGTAAGCCAATCGTCGTGCTGATCAACGGCGGGTCGGCGTCGGCGTCCGAAATCGTGGCCGGTGCGCTTCAGGACCATCGCCGTGCGATCGTCGTCGGCACCAAGTCATTCGGGAAGGGTTCGGTGCAGACAGTGGTTCCGCTTCAGGGTGAAGGTGCGATGCGGCTGACCACGGCGCGCTATTACACGCCATCGGGCCGGTCGATCCAGGCGCTGGGAATCAGCCCCGACATCATCGTGGAACAGCCCCGCCGCGCCCAGCAAGAGGAAGCGTCGGAAGAAGAAGAAGCGCCGCTCCTGCGGTCAGAGGCAAACTTGCGCGGGTCGCTGTCGAACGACAGCTTGACCGATGAAGAGGTCGAGCAGATGGAGGAAGACCGCGCCCGCGCCGAAGCCGCAGCGCTTTTGCGAGAGGAAGACTACCAGCTGGCCTATGCCGTCGACATCCTCAAAGGTCTGAACGCGCTGGGAACGCAGGAAGACTAGCACCGCAGGTTGCGCCCAAATCAAGTGTTCGACAATGAAGGGGCCCCTTGCGGGGCCTTTTCACGTGGCGTTGCAATTGCCTGCCCTGCGCCGCTGCGATAACCCTGTTCAAGACTTATTCTGAAGGTGACCCGATGGCCGAGATCGAACGCGAAGCAATGGAATACGACGTCGTCATCGTGGGCGCAGGGCCTGCGGGCCTGTCGGCCGCGATCCGTCTGAAGCAGCTTGATGCGGATTTGCAGGTCGTCGTGCTGGAAAAGGGGTCGGAAGTCGGCGCGCATATCCTGTCCGGTGCCGTTCTGGACCCTGTGGGGCTGAACCGCCTGATCCCCGACTGGAAGGAAAAAGGCGCGCCGCTGAACGTGCCTGTCAAGGACGACAAATTCTACATGCTTGGCGCAAGCGGCAAGGCCCGCGTGCCCAATTTTGCGATGCCGCCGCTGATGAGCAATCATGGCAACTACATCGTGTCGATGGGCAATGTCTGCCGCTGGATGGCGGAACAGGCCGAAAACCTGGGCGTCGAGATCTTCCCTGGCATGTCCTGTTCGGAAATCGTCTACGGCGAGGACGGAGAAGTCAAAGGCGTCGTCGCCGGTGAATTCGGCAGGCAGGCCGACGGCACCCCCGGTCCAAGTTACGAGCCGGGCATGGAACTGCACGGCAAATATGTCTTCCTGTCCGAAGGCGTCCGCGGGTCTCTCTCGAAGCAGGTGATCGCGACCTACGATCTGGACTCGGAAAGCGACGTGCAGAAATACGGCCTTGGCATGAAGGAAATTTGGGAAATCGACCCCGAAAAGCACCGCGAGGGCACAGTGGTCCATACCATGGGATGGCCGCTGAGCGAAAGCGGCGCAGGGGGCGGGTCTTTTATTTACCACCTTGAGAATAATCAGGTCTACGTCGGTTTTGTCGTCCACCTTGGCTACAAGAACCCGCATGTATATCCCTACATGGAATTCCAGCGCTTCAAGCATCACCCGATGGTGGCCGAGCTGCTGAAAGGCGGCAAGCGCGTCGCCTATGGCGCGCGGGCGATCAGCGAAGGCGGTTATCAGTCGATCCCGCAGATGGCCTTTCCGGGCGGTGCATTGCTTGGCTGCTCGGCCGGGCTGGTGAACGTCCCAAGGATCAAGGGCAACCACAACGCCATGTTGTCGGGCATCCACGCCGCCGAAGCCGCCCATGCCGCCATCGGTGCGGGGCGTCAGGGCGACACGCTGGAGAACTACGTCGCGGCAGTCAAAACCGGCGAGATCGGCAAGGATCTCAAGCGTGTTCGCAACGTCAAACCGCTGTGGTCCAAGCGGGGGCTGCTGGCCTCGCTCGGATTGGGTGGATTTGACATGTGGACCAACACGCTGGGGTTTTCGCTTCTGGGCACGCTCAAGCACGGCAAGTCAGACGCAGAGGCCACCGAACCTGCCGACAAGCACAAGGTCATCGTCTACCCCAAACCCGACGGTGTGCTGTCCTTTGATCGCCTGACGAACGTCAGTTTCTCTTTCACCAACCACGAGGAAAGCCAGCCCGGACACCTGAAGCTGAAGGATCCTGCGATCCCCGTCGCCGTGAACCTGCCGAAGTACGCCGGGCTTTCAGCACGCTATTGCCCGGCAGGGGTCTACGAATTCGTGGGCGAAGGCGACGACGCCAAGTTCCAGATCAACTTTCAGAATTGTGTGCACTGCAAGACCTGCGACATCAAGGATCCCAGCCAGAACATCGTCTGGACCGTGCCGCAGGGGGGTGACGGACCGAACTACCCCAACATGTAAGCGATGGCATGCCGGCTCGCGCTGCTGTGACGGATCATGCGTTGCAACCGGCTGTCCGCCTTCGATAGGGTCAAGAAGTAAGGGCAGCGGCGAACTGCCTGCTGGACACAATCCGGGGCAGTGGAATGTTGAAGACGACGATACGCGCGGCGGTTCTGATCGGTGCGCTTGGAACAGCGCAGATATCAAGCGCGGACCCGTCTGCGGGGGCCTACCTTGCTGCGCGTCAAGCGGCTGCCAGCAACGATTTTCCCGCCGCCGCCGGGTTCTTCACCCGAGCCCTGCTGAGCGATCCGCAGAACACATACCTGTTAGAGGGCGCCATGGCGTCCTACCTGTCGCTTGGGGCAATGGATCAGGCTGTTCCCATCGCCCGAGAAATGCGGGAAATCGGCATCGAAAGCCAGATCGCGAATCTTGCACTACTGGGAGAAAATGCGGCGTCGGATGACTGGGACGCGATCTTCAACGGTCTCGAGCAAGGACACGAGATCAGCCCACTGGTCGATGGTCTGGTTCAGGGCTGGGCCGCCTTGGGTCAGGGTGCCATGGACCGCGCGGTCGCCAATTTCGACAACCTGATCGAAGCCGATGGCATGCGCGGTTACGGACTTTATCACAAGGCGTTGGCCCTCTCGCTTGTCGGTGACTTCGATGCGGCTGATGAGACGTTTCGCACGCTCAATGACCGTGGCCCCTTCAGCGCCCGTGCAGCACTCGCTCATGCGCAGGTTCTCAGCCAGCTTGGCCGCAACGACGACGCAAGCGACGTGCTGACCACAGCTTTCAACGTGGATCAGGCACCTTTGGTCAGCGATCTGATGTCCCGCCTCGATGCAGGCGAGCCTGTGCCGTTCGATATCGTGGACAGTCCCCGCGCTGGCGTGGCGGAAGTCATGTTCATGATCGTCAACGTCCTGCAGGGCGAGACGCCCGACGGCTATACGCTGCACTATGCCCGGTTGGCCGAATATCTGGACCCAAGCCATACGGAAGCGATGATCGTGACCGCCGCCCTTCTCGAACGTCTGGGCCGCTTTGAGCTTGCAGGCGACGCCTACGCCCGTGTCCCGAAGGATGATCCGGCCTATCAGGCCGCCGAGGTCGGACGCATCGACGTGCTCTATCGCGCAGACCGTCTTGAGGCCGCGACCGAAGCCGCACAGGCGTTGGCCCGCGAGTTTCCCGACACATGGGCTGTGCAGGACAAGCTGGGCGATATCCTGCGCGTGGGGGAAGACATCGAAGGCGCGCGGGCGGCCTATACACGTGCGCTGGACCTTATCGACGCAGACAACGGCGCCGGTCGTGTAAGCCTCTATTTCGCCCGTGCCATCACATCCCATACCCTCGATGACTGGCCCGAAGCAGAAGCGGACTTCCGTGCCGCTCTCGAGATCACGCCAGACAACGCTGGCGTGTTGAACTACCTTGGCTATTCGCTGGTCGAACGAGGTGAACATCTGGACGAAGCGCTGGACATGATCGAACGCGCAGCCGCGGCCCAACCTGACAACGGCGCCATCATCGACAGTCTGGGCTGGGTCCTGTTCAAGCTGGGCGAATACGAGGATGCCGTCGGCTATATGGAGCATGCCGTCACTCTCGAAGCCGTTGATCCCATCGTGAACGATCATCTTGGCGATGTGTATTGGGCGGTGGGCCGCAAGACCGAGGCGCATTTTCAATGGAAACGCGCCCTGTCTTTCGACCCCGACCCCGAACTGGCAGAGCGGATCAAGCGCAAGCTCGAAGTCGGTCTGGACGCCGTGTTGTCCGAAGAAGGCCGTGCGCCGCTGACGGTCGCCAATGACGATCCTTAGTGCCCCTGCCCCAGCCAAGGTGAACCTGACGCTGCACGTCACCGGACGGCGCGATGACGGATACCACCTGCTGGATTCGCTGGTGGCCTTCGTGGACGTGTCCGACACGATCACCGTCGGACCCGCGCCGGATCTGCGTCTGACGGTCGAAGGTCCGTTCAAGCAGGGTGTGCCGCTGGACGAAACCAACATCGTGATGCAATCCGCGCGGTTGCTGCGTAACCGGCGTGCCGTGACCAAGGGTGCCGCCCTGACGCTGAACAAGTTTCTGCCCCATGCCGCTGGCCTTGGAGGCGGGTCGTCGGATGCTGCAGCGACACTGAAACTTCTCGCCCAATTCTGGGAGGTCGAGCCGCTGCAGCCGCACGACCCCGATGTCATTGCACTGGGGGCGGATGTGCCGGTTTGTCTTCAGGCACCGATGCCCATGCGGATGCGTGGAATCGGGGACGAGCTGTCGTCAGTGCCTGCCTTGCCCTTTGCCGCGGTCGTTTTGGTCAACCCGCGCGAACCGACGCCGACCGGCTCCATCTATGATGGGCTGCAGCATACCGACAATGCACCTATGGACGATATTCCGGACGGGGCAGATCTGGATACATTCGCCGATTGGCTGAAAGCCCAACGCAACGACCTGACCGCGCCCGCCGTTGCGATTGCACCCGGCATCCAGACCGCGCTGTCCCGGTTACGCACGCTTCCTGCGGTCAAGATGGCAGGCATGTCGGGGTCAGGTTCGACATGCTTTGCGCTGGTCAAGGACATGGCCAACGCACGACAGGTCGCGCGTGTCCTGCAGGTGGCGGAACAAAGCTGGTGGGTCGCGCCTGCCGCGCTTCTCAGGTAATCCGCGCGACGACGTAGTCGGCGATATCCGCAAGCATGCCCTTGATCTCGTGATCCGGCAATTTGTCGAGCGCCGCCTTCGCGCGACCGGCCCAGGCAAGTGCGTCTTTACGGGTCGCCTCGAGCGTGCCGTGCTTCGTCAAAAGCGCCAGAGCCGTTTGCAGATCGTCCTCGGTTGCCTTGTTTCTGGCGATCGTGCGATCCCAGAACGCCGCTTCCTCTGCATCCGCAACGGCGATGGCCCGGATCACCGGAAGCGTCAGCTTCCCCTCGCGAAAATCGTCACCGATGCTTTTGCCGGTGGCATCCGTGCCACCATAATCCAGCAGGTCATCGACGATCTGAAACGAGATACCCAGCGCATCGCCATAGTCAAACAGGGCCTGCACCTCGTCTTCGGTGCGCTCTGCGATCACGCCACCCACCTGGGTCGCAGCCGAAAACAGCGCCGCCGTCTTACCGCGAACAACCTGGAAATAGGTCTCTTCGGTGGTCTCCAGATTGCGGGCTGCCGTCAGTTGCAGCACCTCGCCTTCGGCTATGGTCGCTGCCGCATTCGACAGGATATCCAGCACCCGAAGATTGCCGGTGCGCACCATCAACTGAAACGACCGTGCGAACAGGTAATCACCCACCAGCACGCTGGATGTATTGTCCCACAACAGGTTTGCCGTCGGGCGGCCCCGCCGCTGGCTGCTTTCGTCTACTACATCGTCGTGCAGCAGCGTCGCGGTGTGGATGAACTCGACCGTCGCGGCGAGATCGATGTGACTTTGCCCCGTGTAGCCGCACATCTTCGCAGCCGCGATGGTCAACATGGGGCGCAGGCGCTTGCCCCCTGCTTCGACCAGATGGGCCGTTACTTCGGGGATGCGTGGTGCGTGGTCGGACGACATCCGCTCGCGGATGACACGGCCCACCGCCTCCATTTCCGGCGCAATCGCGGCGGCAAGGCGTTCATGCGGTTTGGTGGCAGATTGATCAAGGCTCATACGGGGGCTTTCAGCGTCGTGAGTGGACAAGGGAGACAGTCAACCGTAACCAGAGGACATGAAAGAGCTTTTACGCACCAACGACCCCACTGTTCTGGCCCTCGCCACCGCCCTTCTGGACGGTGAGGGTATAACCACCTTCCCGTTCGACGTAAATATGAGTGCGCTCGAAGGAAGCATCGGCATTTTGCCGCGCCGCCTGATGGTCGCGGACCGCGATCTGTTCATGGCCGAGGCGATCATGCGCGACGCCGAAATCGACCTCGGTCGGTGAGCGATCTGACGCAGGACGCCTTTCTGGGAGGGCAGCTTTACCTGTGGCAACCCCGGCGCGGGTATCGCGCGGGTGTCGATCCCGTGCTTCTGGCAGCCAGCGTGCCTGCGCAAGCTGGCCAGACGGTGCTGGAACTGGGCTGCGGCGCGGGTGCGGCGATGTTATGCCTTCACGCCCGCGTCAAAGGGCTGCACCTGACCGGCGTCGAAGTGCAGCGCGATTACGCCACACTGGCCCGCCGCAACGCGACCGAGGTGAACGCCAACGCCCAAGTGGTCGCCACCGATCTGCGTGACATGCCGCTTGATCTGCGCCAGCAACAGTTTCATCACGTCCTGATGAACCCGCCCTATTTCGACCGCAGCGCCGGCACCGCCGCACGCGATCCCGGGCGTGACACGTCCATCGGCGGTGACACGCCCCTGTCGGACTGGCTGAACATCGGCATCAAGCGACTTGCCCCCAAGGGCCGCCTGTCCCTGATCCAGCACATTGCCCGACTTCCCGACGTGATCGCCGCAGTTCATGGACGATTGGGCTCGCTGGTGGTTTTGCCGATCCACCCGCGTCCGGCGCAACCGCCGGGGCTGTTCATCCTGCAGGGCGTGCTTGCGGGGCGCAGCGCCTTCCGGATGGCGGCCCCCCTGGTGATGCACGAAGGCGCGGCGCACGACAGCGACCGCGAAAGCTACACCCACCAAACCCGCGCAATCCTGCGTGCTGCTGCCACACTAGACATCAGCGATTAATCCTTTGGCAACGTCTTGCGCTGAAAAATGCTCAACACAGGGAATGCTGCTCTGCGGCGTGACATGCATCCAAACCTGTGCTGCACTCTTTCTACGACACACCAACCTGAGGAGTTAAACATATGAGCTTGAGTTCGCACTTGCAGGAACTGAAAAGAAAGCACGAAACCCTCTCTGAAAACGTAGAGTCTGCTCAGCGCAGCCCCGGCGTTCCCGATGCAGAAATCGCTCAGATGAAGAAACAGAAGCTGGCACTGAAAGAACAGATTACCCGCTTGTCGAACTAACAACCGAATCAGCCCGTCCAAAGGGGCGATGCCATCCGTCGAAAAACGAAAATCCGCGCCGTGGCGCGCAAAAAAGGGCCCTTGCGACACCGCATGGGCCCTTCTGCAATCGGTGACCCAAAGGTCAGACCATATATTGCCCACCGTTGGCCGAAAGGGTCGAGCCGGTGATGAAGCCCGCGTCATCCGACGCAAGGAAAGTGACGGCCCGTGCGATTTCCTCGGCCTCACCCAGACGACCCACGGGAATCGCGCCCACTATCTGCTCCATCACCTTGTCAGGGATGGTGCTCATCATGTCGGTGTTGATGTAACCGGGGGCCACGACATTGACCGTGATCCCGGCCCGAGCGCCTTCCTGCGCCAGCGACTTGGTGAAGCCGATGTCGCCGGCCTTTGCGGCGGCATAATTCACCTGTGCGAACTGCCCCTTCTGACCATTGATCGAGGAAATCGAGATAACGCGTCCGAATTTGCGTTCGCGCATCCCGCCCCAGACGTTGTGGGTCATGTTGAACAGGCCTGTCAGGTTCGTGTCGATCACAGCGTTCCAATGCTCTGCCGTCATCTTGTGAAACGGCGCATCGCGGGTGATACCGGCATTGTTTACAAGGATATCAACCGGACCAAGATCGGCTTGAACCTGCGCGATCCCGTCCTTGCAGGCGTCGTAATCGGCCACGTCCCATTTGTAGGTCTTGATGCCGGTTTCGTCGGTGAACGCCTTGGCCCTTTCGTCGTTCCCAGCGTAGGTGGCAGCAACTTCGCAGCCCTGCGCCTTCAATGCCTTGGAAATGGCGGCACCGATGCCGCGCGATCCTCCTGTTACGAGTGCAACTCGTGTCATCTTGTTCTCCTCCTTCAACACTTCAGGTTTGAGTGTAGCGGCTTAAACGTGTTTTGCCATCAGCATGAAAAACGGCGGGCATTTTTTGCCCCGAAAGCAGCGACAGAGCGCTCTTGTCCGGACCCCGAATGCAATACATCACCGGAAGATCCAGTGATGTAAGGGGCCGTGACGATTTTCACGCAGCGCTGTGGTCCGGCGCCCACGCCGGATTCAGCTTGGTTGGATCAGGGACGTTCGACGCAAAGCGCCACACCCATGCCGCCGCCGATGCAGAGCGTCGCAAGGCCCTTCTTGGCCCCGCGCCGCTTCATTTCGAACAACAGCGTGTTCAGCACGCGGCAACCCGAGGCACCGATGGGGTGGCCGATGGCGATGGCGCCGCCATTGACGTTCACGATCGCCGGATCCCAGCCCATTTCCTTGTTCACGGCACAGGCCTGTGCGGCAAAAGCCTCGTTGGCTTCGACGAGATCAAGGTCGGACACGCGCCACCCGGCTTTTTCCAGTGCCTTTTTCGAGGCGTGCACGGGACCGACGCCCATGATGGCGGGGTCCAGACCGGCGGTGGCATAGGACGCGATCCGCGCCAGCGGCTCGATACCGCGCTTTTCGGCCTCTTCAACGCTCATCAACAGAGTCGCGGCGGCACCGTCGTTCAGGCCGGACGCGTTGGCGGCGGTCACCGATCCGTCCTTGGCGAAGGCAGGCCGCAATTTCTGCATACCCTCCAGCGTTGCACCGTGGCGGACATATTCATCCTGATCCACAATGGTGTCACCCTTGCGGGTCTTGACCGTGTAGGCGACGATTTCGTCAGCGAACTTTCCAGCCTTCTGCGCCACTTCGGCCTTGTTCTGGCTGGCGGTGGCGAATTCGTCCTGTTGCTCGCGTGAAATCTGCCATTTCTCGGCCACGTTTTCCGCCGTTTGCCCCATGTGATAGCCGTTGAAGGCATCCCACAGACCGTCGCGGACCATCGTGTCGATATACGTCAGGTCGCCCATCTTCTGGCCCTGACGGATCGATGCGGCGTGGGGGGCAAGGCTCATGCTTTCCTGACCGCCGGCACAGACGATCGACGCATCACCCAACTGGATATGTTGTGCGCCCAGCGCCACGGCGCGCAGACCCGATCCGCAGACCTGATTGATGCCCCAGGCGGCAGCCTCTTGCGGGAGCCCTGCATTGATGTGCGCCTGGCGTGCGGGGTTTTGCCCCTGTGCCGCCGTCAGCACCTGACCCAGGATCGTCTCGGACACCTCGGATTTGTCGATACCGGCGCGGGCGACGACCTCTTGCAGAACAGCGGCACCCAGATCATGCGCGGGCACATTGGCAAAGGCGCCAAGAAAGCTGCCAACGGGTGTCCGGGCGGCGGAAGCGATTACGACATTGGTCATCAATAGGGTCTCCTGTTCCAGTCAAGCTGGTGGACCCAAGTCCCCGAGAACGCCGATCTTTGCGTCAGAACCCGGTCCACCGGGTTGCAGATTGATTACGCAATAAGCGACGTCAGCACAACGCCAATCCCTGTTTCGGCAGTCTATAGCTCGAATCTGGGCGTGCCGAAGAGATAGCCCTCGGGACATTCCACACCGATCTGTTCAAGAAAAGCGGCGTCGTCCCGGCTTTCGACACCGTCTGCGATTGTCAACATCTCGAACTGCTTGGCGATGGTGATCAGCGCCTCGACGATGACCTGGCTGTCGGACGTGCGCGCCACGTTGCGCACGAACCCCTTGTCGATCTTCACGAGGTCGAAAAAGAAATCCTTGAGGTGCCTGAAGGAAATCAACCCCGCCCCGAAGCCGTCCAGCGCAAAGCCGACGCCCAGCGGCTGCATTTCGGCCATGAAGCGGGTCACGATTTCGGGAAGCAGCATGGCGGAGTCTTCGCTTATCTCGAAAATCAGCCGGTCCCCAAGGTGCCCGCCCGAGCGCAGCGCGGTGTCAAGCGTGCGTCGCCAAGCCCCGTCACCGATCGACCGGGCCGAGACATTGACCGACAACCGCAGGTTGGCCGTGGTCCGCAGGACCTTCATTGCCAGTTCCAGTGTGACGATATCAATCTCGCGTCCCAAGTCGGTGTCTTCGATCACCGGCATGAATTGCGCGGCAGGAATGACCCGCCCGCCATCATCCATGACGCGGATAAGCCCTTCGTAGAAGGCCACGCGCGATTGCGCACCGGACAGGACGATGGGCATATAGGCCAGCCGCGCACGGTTCTTTGCAAGCGCGTCGCGCACCAGTGTCAGCGTGTCGCGGTCACGACTGGTCGCGGCATATCCGAAAGGGTCGCCCCATCGCGGATCGTCGGCGTTGTCTTTTGTCAGTGTCCGTGCAGTCATGCGCCTGTTCCAAAACGGTTCACGTCACGTTGCGCCGGTTTGGCCTAATGGCGGGTTAAGGGGGCCAGAGAAAATGCTCACAAGATGCAGCTGGGTCGGGAATGATCCTGTCTATCAGGCCTACCACGACACCGAATGGGGCGTGCCTGAACGCGACAGCCGCGCGCTTTGGGAAAAGCTGGTGCTCGACGGATTTCAGGCGGGTCTGAGCTGGCTGACCATACTGAAAAAGCGGGACAATTTCCGCACGGCCTTTGCCGGTTTCGACCCCGAGATCATTGCGGGCTGGGGCGAAGCCGAGGTCACCCAGTTGCTGACCGATCCCGGCATCATCCGGCATCGCGGCAAGATCGAGGCTGCGATCAAGAATGCCCGCGCGTGGCAGGAAATCGAATCCCGCGAAGGATTCGACAGCTTTCTATGGGCGTATGTTGACGGCGAACCCCTTCAGCCGCGCTACCGCTCGCAGTCCGAGGTGCCACCGAAGACGCCACTGTCCGAGCAGATCTCGAAAGACCTGAAGAAGGCGGGGTTCAGCTTTGTCGGCCCCACCATCGTCTATGCCTTCATGGAAGCCTGCGGTCTGGTGAACGATCACGTCGTTCCGTGCCATTGCCACGCGGCGCTGGCCGGTCATGCCTAATTCCAGCGGGACAGCGCGTCTTCGTCACTGTCCTTGGCGGCCACCCAGTCGGACCCCTCTACCGTCACTTCCTTTTTCCAGAAGGGCGCGCGGGACTTGAGGTAATCCATCAGAAAGTCAGCCGCCGCGAAGGCATCGGCGCGATGGGCCGAGGCCGTGGCAACCATCATGATCATCTCTGACGGCGCAAGCCGCCCAAAGCGGTGGATCACCAGCGCGTCTGTCAGCGCCCAACGCTGATTGGCCTGCGCCGCGATCTCGCTGAGGGCGCTTTGCGTCATGCCGGGGTAATGCTCGATCTCCATATGACGCAGGCCACCATCGGTATCGCGCACGATGCCGGTAAAACTGACCACCGCGCCCGCGTTGCTTTGTCGGACGGTAAATGCATTCAACTCCGCGCCTGCGTCAAAGCGGTCTTCCTGCACCCGTATGTCCATGTCAGCCGCCCGTCATCGGCGGGAAGAACGCCACTTCCTGAACGCCCGCCAGGGGCGCGTCGAAATCGGCCAGCTTCTGATCCACGGCGACACGCAGGGCGCTGGTGTCGGCAAACGCGGCGTCGTAGCGCTCTTCTCGTGTGCGCAGTTCCGCGACCAGATCAGCCACCGTCGCGGCATCGGTCTGCACGTCTTCGCGCGGCAGGCCGATCCGCTCGCGCACCCAGGCAAAATACATCACGCGCATCACATTTCATCCTTCAGGTAGGGAAGCGATTTACGGAGATAGTCCCAGCCGGTGATCAGCGTCAAAGCAGCAGCAGCCCAAAGCAGCGCGATGCCGGCCCACCAGGAGGCCGCCGCGCCGAATTCCTTCCAGCGCAGGCCGACTTCGTCGGGGATCGTACCGCTGAGAATACCGTCAATCGTGGCCTGGTCCATGCCGATGGTCTGGTCGATCAGGTAATGTTCGAACGCGCCCTTGGCAAAGAGCACGGCAATCGCGGTCATTTGTGCCGTTGTCTTCCACTTGGCAAGGTTGGTGACCTTCAGCGTGCCGGCCGTGTCACCCAGAAACTCGCGCAGGCCGGATACGAAGACCTCACGGAACAGGATCAGCGTTGCGGGCATCAGTATCCACGGGTTCATTCCGGAAAATCCCGTGATGACCAACAGCGCGATGATGACCATCGCCTTGTCGGCAATCGGATCAAGCATCGCACCCAGCTTGCTTTCCTGCTTCCACGCGCGGGCCAGATACCCGTCCAGAAAGTCGGTGATCGCGGCTGTCACGAACAGGATCAGCGCAAACCAGTCCGCCAAGGGGCGATTGAAATAAAGGAACATGATCGCAACGCCGGGTGCCGCCAGCAGCCGCAGGATCGTCAGGAGATTTGGCAGATTCAGGCGCATGTGCGATACCTACCGATCTGTCCCCGCCGTGACCAGAGCGGTCAACCGTTCTCGTGGAAGTAGTCGTAGATCGTCTGCGCCATGTTGTCCGACACCCCCTGCACAGCCTTGAGGTCAGCAAGGTTCGCGCGGGCGACAGCCTTGGCGCTGCCGAAGTGCGCCAGAAGCGCGCGCTTGCGTGTCGCCCCGACGCCCGGCACATCGTCCAGCGGGGTCGCCCCGATGGCCTTGGAGCGTTTGGCCCGGTGCGTGCCAATGGCAAAGCGGTGCGCCTCGTCACGCATCCGCTGAATGAAATACAGGACAGGGTCGTTATGGCGCAGAGCCATGACGCTTTTGCCGGTGCGGTAGAATTCCTCTTTCCCTGCGTCGCGGTCCAACCCCTTGGCCACACCGATCATCGCAAGGGCGTGGATGCCCATGCGGTCCATGATCTCGCGCACGGCACTGACTTGTCCCGCTCCGCCATCGATCAGCAGAAGGTCGGGCCACATGCCATTCTTCCGGTCCGGGTCTTCCTTTTGCAGCCGCTTGAAACGACGCAACAGCACCTCTTTCATCATGCCGGAATCGTCACCCGGCGTCAGTTCATCGCCCCGGATGTTGAACTTGCGGTACTGGTTCTTGTCGAACCCGTCTGGGCCAACGACGATCATCGCGCCGACAGCATGGCTCCCCTGGATGTGCGAGTTGTCGTAGACCTCAATCCGCTTGGGCGGCTCGTCCATGTCGAAAGCCTCGGCCACGCCGCGCAGCAGCTTGGCCTGGGTCGCTGTCTCGCTCATCTTGCGGGCAAGGCTTTCGCGGGCGTTGCGCAGGGCCCCCTGAACCAGTTCGGCCTTTTCGCCGCGCTGGGGCACCAAGACCTCGACCTTGCGTTCGGCCTTTTCAGCCAGTGCCTGCAGCATCAGGTCTTCGTTGTCCAATCCGTGTGACAGGATCAGCTGTCTTGGCGGCTCGCGGTTGGAATAGAACTGCCCGACGAAAGCCTCCATCACTTCCGATGGGTCTTCGTCGCCATTGATGCGGGGGTAATAGTCGTGGTTCCCCCAGTTCTGGTAGGCCCGGATAAAGAAGACCTGCACGCAGGCCTGCCCCTTGTCCATGTGCAGGCCGATCACGTCGGCCTCGGCCACGTGCTGCGGATTGATGCCTTGCGCAGACTGCACCTGCGTCAACGCCTTGATCCGGTCGCGCAGGGCTGCGGCGCGCTCGAATTCCATCGCGGCGCTGGCCTCTTGCATCTGGTCGGCAAGACTTTCCTGAATGCCTTTGGTGCGCCCTTGCAGGAACTTTTCGGCGTCCGCCACAGACCGGGCGTAATCTTCCTTGCTGATCTTGCCGACGCAGGGTGCGGTGCAGCGCTTGATCTGGTGCTGCAGGCAAGGCCGCGTGCGGCTTTCGAAATCGCTGTTCGAGCAGTTTCGCAGCAAGAAGACGCGCTGCAACTGGTTCAGCGTCCGGTTCACGGCCCCTGCCCCAGCGAAAGGCCCGTAATAGCTGCCCTTTTCCTTTTTGGCACCGCGATGCTTCTTGATCTGCGGATAGTCGTGGTCATGAGTGACAAGGATGTTCGGAAACGACTTGTCGTCGCGCAGCAGCACGTTGTAGCGCGGCTTGAGCTGCTTGATCAGGTTCTGTTCCAGCAACAACGCTTCGGTTTCGGTGCGCGTGGTCAGGAACATCATCGTCGCCGTCTCGCGGATCATCCGGCTGATGCGGCTGGAGTGCTGATTGGACGGGCGCGAATAGGAACTGACCCGCGCCTTCAGGTTCCGCGCCTTGCCGACGTAAAGCACCCGCGCCTCGCTATCCAGCATCCGGTAAACACCAGGAGAACTGTCGAGACTTCGGAGGTAACCGGCAATGACAGCATAGCCGGTCTTTGCAGTGGCGGTGTCATCACTCATGGACGATTCTCTGGCGTGGTCTGTGTGAGTTCATGCAAGCGCACCGATCTCAAGGCAAAAGGCATCCACGGTTTGTGTGGATAACCATGGGGGCAGTTACCCAGTTAACCTACAATTTACCATGTTTTCATAGCGATCGACCTGTCTGCCTGTTTTTTGAGCCATAAGTTAAGTTACTGATATTGTTTGTTATTAATTTCAACGCCCGGTCAACTCCCTGATAAGTAAAGCGTTTGTAACCAGAATGTGACTGATATCCCGGGTGTCTAACAACTTCCGCCACGTCATTCGACTCCCAGCACGTCCGGGGTCTGCCATGCCAGATGCTGGCCACCGTCCACTGCGATCATCTGGCCGGTAACCGCCTTGGCGGTCAGCAGGTAATCCAGCGCCGCCACGATCCCCGAGGGGTCAGCGCCCCGTTGCAGGACAGTTGCCGCCCGCTGCTTGGCAAAATGGTCTTCGGACTGCCGGCCACCCTTCAACGTCGGACCAGGACCGATGCCATTGACCCGTGCCTTCGGGGCCAGCGCCTGTGCCGCGGTCTGGGTCAAGGCCCAAAGCCCCATCTTGGCGATGGTGTAGGTCATGAATTCGGGCGTCAGCTTACGCACGCGCTGGTCCAGCATATTCACGATCAGCCCCTGCGCGACCGGTTCGCCGTTTTCATCGTCCAAGGGCGCTGGCAACTGGGCCGCAACAGCTTGCGTCAGGATGAAGGGCGCGCGCAGGTTGCTGCCGATGTGGCGGTCCCAACTTTCGCGTGTCGCGGTTGCGACCGTGTCGTATTCAAAGATCGAAGCATTGTTCACCAGAACCGTCACCGGCCCGCCCAGACGCTCGACCACCTGACCCACAAGGGCTTGGGTCGCATCCTCGTCCAGCAGATCGCACTGAAATATCTCGGCCCGCTGACCCGCCTGACGCACTGCGGCGGCGGTCTTCTTGGCACCTTCGTCCGACGTTGCAAAGTGAACGGCCACGTCAAATCCACGTTGCCCCAGATGCACCGCCATCGCCTGCCCAAGTCGCGCCCCTGCGCCGGTCACAAGAGCGACGGGCATCAGGCCAGCACCACGAACAGGTAGATCACATAGGTAACAGACAGCCCTACGCCCCAGACGCGCGTGATATTGCGCCGCATGAAGACAAAGGGGATCAGCAGCAAAGAAGCGCCCAGCATGACCCATAGATCGAAGGTCAGGAACTGCCGGTCGACGGGAATAGGACCAAAGAGAGTGGCCACACCGATGATCGCCAGCAGGTTGAACATGTTCGACCCGATGACGTTGCCCAGAGCCACATCCGCCTGACGCCGCAGTGCTGCCATCACCGTCGTCGCAAGCTCTGGCAGGCTTGTGCCGATGGCGACAAGCGTCAGCCCGATGACGGTGTCGCTGATCCCGATGCGCGTGGCGATGTTGGTCGACCCATCGACAAGCAGGTTCGCACCAAGCGGAAGTCCGATGATGCCCAGCACAAGAAACATCACGATCAAGGGCCACGAAATCGAAGGGTCCGCACCCTCCAGATCCTCAGGGTCGGGGTCCGCGTTTCCGTTGCGATGCCTGCGCGCCACGACGACCGCGTAGATCAGCATGGCAGCCAAAGCCGCGAGCAGGATCACGCCGCTGACCGATGTCAGGACGCCCACGAAACAGAGGCCGATGAAAAGCACGCTGGCTGCCAGCATTTGCAGGTAGGACGACCGCGTGTCGTGCTCGCTGGTATGCATCGTCGCCAAAAGCGCCGGAATACCCAGAACCAGCAGGATATTCGCGACATTCGACCCCACCACATTGCCCAGCGCCAGTCCCGGAACGCCGTCAATAATGGCCTGCACCGAGATCAGCAGTTCGGGGGCAGAAGTCCCGAAGGCCACGATCGTCAGCGACACGATTAAGGCAGGCACACCCAGCCGCAGAGACAGGTTCACGGCGCCCTTGACCAATGTGTCACCGGCGAACAGCAGAACCGTCAGACCGATGGCGACATAAACCCAATCCCACACAAGGCCTGTGGGAAGCGAAAGCGCCTCGATCATCCGCGCGGACCCCGACCACAGGCACAGGGACCCTTGCCGATGCGGTAGCGACCGCAGGCCGTGCACTTGGCCTGCGCCAGCCGGGTCTGACCGGGAAAGCGCAGTTTTCCGAAGATGCCCAGCACGGCGATGAAGACAAAGAAGAGAGCGACGACCTTGAAAAGCACTTTAAAGCCCGAACCTCGCAAAAGCCGCGCGGTCTTCGACATGGGCCATCGCATCCCCCAGCAATGAGATCCCGAACCGCTGAAGCAAGCCGCGCTTCTTGCCATAGCGGCGGAACCGCACGTCATCCCCAAAGCGACGTTTCATTTCAGGGACCAGATGCCCGATTCCGTCGGCCAGCCCCTGCCGGATCGCACCGTCACCAATGTAGATTTCGCCCGTGAACAGATCGGGATTGTCCGCCAGCTTGTCGCCCCGCCGTGATTTCACATGGGCGATGAAGGTCTGGTGAATATCGCCCAGCAATCGGTCTAGTCGGGCCACGTCCTCTTCTTTTTGAGGGCGGAACGGGTCCATCATCGACTTGGATTCACCTGCAGTATGCACCCTTCGCTCGACCCCGTATCGGTCGATCAGTTCGACAAAACCGAAGCCCGCCGAGATCACGCCGATGGAACCGACGATCGACGTCTCGTCGATGAATATCTCGTCCGCAGCACAGGCCAACCAATAGCCGCCAGAGGCCGCGACATCCTCGACGAAGGCGAAAACCGGGATGTCCTGTTCCTTTGCCACGCGGCGGATCCGAGCTGCCAGCAAGGACGATTGCACGGGCGATCCGCCGGGCGAATTGATCTGCAGCACCAGCGCCTTGGGCTTGCCGCGTTTCACGGCTTTTTCGATAACCGGCCCCATGCCAGGGTCGTCGAGCCCGGTGCCGGAATTGCTGATCTGGCCTTGAAGCCGGACGACGGCCACGGATGGCCCCGCCTTGAACGGATTGCGTAATTTCATCTGTGTGATCTAAGGCGGCACAGCAGCCACAACAAGGGCCGCGTCACTGTCGAATCCGCCAGCCTGTGCGGAAAATCCACCAGATGACGGTTACGCAGGCCCCTGTGAAAAAGGCAATCGCCAGCAGCGACAAGCCGATCGGCACATCGGCCTGCCCGAAAAAGGCCCAGCGGAACCCCGAGATCAGGTAGACCACCGGATTGAACATCGTGATCGTCTGCCAGACGGGCGGCAGCATCGAGACCGAGTAGAAAGAGCCACCCAGAAAGACAAGCGGTGTGATGACCAGCAGCGGGATCAGCTGCAATTGTTCGAAATTGCCGGCCCAGATGCCGATGATGAACCCCAGCAGCGCAAAACTCACGCAGGTCAGGATCAGGAACGCCACCATCGCGAAAGGATGCGCAATCGTCAGGTCCACAAAGAAGAACGCCGTGCACAGTATGATGGTGCCGATAAACAGCGCCTTGGTTGCCGCAGCACCCACATACCCCAATATGATTTCCAGGAAGTTGACGGGCGCTGACAGCAGTTCGTAGATCGTTCCCGTGAATTTCGGAAGATAGATGCCGAAGCTCGCGTTGGTCGTGGCCTGTGTCATCACGGTCAGCATGATGAGTCCCGGCACGATGAAGGCGCCGTAGGACACGCCTTCGACCTCGTTGATGCGGCTGCCGATGGCGGTGCCGAAGACCACGAAGTAAAGCGAGGTCGACAGGACAGGCGACACAAGGCTTTGCGTGATGGTGCGGAAGAACCGCGCCATTTCGAAGCGATAGATCGAACGGACGGCGACAAGGTTCATGCGTCTTCCTTCACGAGGCCAACGAAGATTTCTTCCAGCGAATTCTGGCGTGTTTCGATATCCGACAGGACCAGCCCAGCAGCGGCCAGATCGGTCAGAAGCTTTGTGATGCCGGTGCGTTCCTTCGCGGTGTCGTAGGTGTAGACCAGCACCTGCCCCTCCTGTTCCAGCGACAGATTGTAGGGCGCCAATGCGGCGGGAACAGCGTCGGCCGGCTGGTTCAGATGGATATGCAGCATCTTCTGCCCCATGCGGGTCATCAGCGCGCTCTTGTCCTCGACCAGCAAAAGCTCGCCTTTGCTGATCACGCCGATCCGGTCGGCGATGGCTTCGGCTTCTTCGATGTAGTGGGTCGTCAGGATGATGGTGACGCCGCTGGCTTTGAGCCCTGCCACGACATCCCACATGTCCTTGCGCAATTCCACGTCCACGCCCGCGGTGGGTTCGTCGAGGAACAGCACCCTTGGCTCGTGGCTCAGCGCCTTGGCGATCAGCACGCGGCGCTTCATCCCGCCTGACAGCGTCATGATCTTGTTGTCGCGCTTGTCCCAAAGCGAAAGGCTTTTCAGCACCCCCTCGATATGGTCGTCGTCTGCCGTTTTGCCGAAGAGGCCACGCGAAAAGCGCACCGTGTTCATCACCGTCTCGAAGGGTTCGAGGTTGATCTCCTGCGGGACCAGCCCGATCAGTTCGCGTGCGCCGCGGAAGTCGGTAACGGTGTCATGCCCGCCAACCGTCACGGTGCCGCTGGTCGGGATCGTGATCCCGCAGATGGTCGAGATCAGCGTCGTCTTCCCCGCACCGTTGGGGCCCAGAAGCGCAAGAATCTCGCCCTCCTCGATATTCAGGGTTACGCCTTTCAGGGCTTGAAATCCGCCCGCATACTGCTTGCGGAGGTCGCGGATGGCGACAATACTTGGCATAAATCTGGTGCTTTCGTCTTTTGGCGGACCCTAACGGGCGGCAGCCGGGGTGGAAAGAGCAGTTGGAAAGGCGGCCACGTGACGGAAACCACAAACCGGCGGTGTCCGACAACCGCTTATGCTGTTACGTATGCCGCCTCATGAGGATTGCCAGCTACAACATACGCAAGGCCGTCGGCCTCGACTGGCGACGTGACCCAGAGCGGATCATGCGTGTGCTCGACGAAATCGACGCGGACGTGATCGCCCTGCAAGAGGCCGACATCCGCACAGGGGAACGCGCGGGCGTGCTGCCCCTTGACCGGATGCTCGAAGAACATGGCTATCAGCTTGTCGATCTGGCGGTGCGGCCAGACAGTCACGGCTGGCATGGCAACGTCCTTTTCGTGCGAAACCCCTACCTGATTACCGAAAGCCGCCGGATCGACCTGCCCAGTCTGGAGCCGCGCGGTGCCGTATCCGCCCTGCTTGAACGGCCCAGGGTCGAAATCATCGGCGTTCACCTGGCGCTTGACCCGGTGACGCGGCGCAGACAGATCGCAAGGCTGGCATCAGATATTCGCGCGAAATCCCATGCCACGATCGTCGCAGGGGATTTCAACCAGTGGAGCCCCCGCAAGACGTCGCTTGCCCCCTTGGGACAGGTCGTGTCACCGGGCCTGAGCTTCCACGCAGCGCGCCCTCTTGCCGCGCTGGACAAGTTCGTGGTCAACGGATTGTCGGGCACGCAAAAAGCCTGGGTCCACCGGACGCCATCCACCCGCCTTGCATCGGACCACCTTCCTATCGTCATGGACGTCTCACTCGACCATCCGGACCCTTCCGAATGATGAGTGTTCTCGTTCTGACGGCGCATATCGCCATCGTCGTCTCGTTCTCTGTCCGCATCCTGATCCGCGAGGATATCTCGCCGCCCAGCCGGCTGGCGTGGTTCATCGTGCTGCTGGTGCTGCCGCTGGCCGGTGCGTCGCTGTATTTCCTGTTCGGAGAGACGGATGTGGGGCACCGCCATAGGCACGCCCATCACTTGATCTTCAACACGATCCGCGCAAAGCGCCGCGCCTACATGGGACTGCCCGAAAACATCGATACGCTCGTCGACCCGCTTTACCGCTCCGGCAGCGCCTATGCCTCCAGCATCAACGGTTTTTATCCCGTGGACGGAAACACGGCCGAGGTGCTGGAAGAGGCTGACGATTTCAAGACACGACTGGTGGCGGATATCGACGCTGCAACCGACCACGTGCATGTTCTCTTTTACATCTGGCTGACGGACGACACCGGGACAGCCGTTGCCGATGCGCTGATCCGTGCCGCCAAGCGCGGAGTGACCTGTCGGGCGATTGCGGATGCAATGGGATCAAGGGGGCTGATCAGATCGGACCTTTGGCAACGCATGCAGGACGCAGGTGTCTTGGCAAAGGTCGCATTGCCGGTCGAAAAACCTCTGCTCGTGATGTGGAAAAGCCGGATCGACTTGCGCAACCATCGCAAGATCATGGTGATCGACAGCAAGATCACCTACTGTGGAAGTCGCAACACCGCCGATCCCGAGTTCCGCCACAAACCTAGATTCGCGCCCTGGGTCGATATCATGCTGCGCTTTCAGGGTCCGGTCGTGGCCCAGAACCAACTGCTTTTCACAAGCGACTGGATGCAGGTGACCGGTCAACCCGTAACTGACATCCCCTTGCAGGCAGAATCCTTCGAGGGCGGCTTTACCGCTCAGGTCCTGGGCGACGGACCGACAGAGCGATTTGGCGCGACCCCACAACTTTTCAGCGTTCTCTTTTCAACCGCACGCGACACACTGACGCTTTCGACGCCCTACTTCGTGCCCGATGCAACCGTCGTCGAGGCTCTTTGCGCGGCGGCGCACCGCGGAACCCGCGTCACGCTGATCTTTCCTGAACGCAACGACAGCCGCTTTGTCGCCGCCGCCAGCCGCAGCTATTACCGCAGACTGCTGCGCGCAGGCTGTCGGATATTCGAGTATCAACCCGGACTTCTGCACGCCAAGACGCTGACCATCGACGGGGTGATCTCTCTGGTGGGATCGACCAATCTGGACCTCAGAAGTTTCGATCTGAATTACGAAAACAACATCCTTCTGGAAAGCCGCGACATCACATCCCGGATCGAGACGCACCAGAAAGCCTTTCTGGCGGACTCGGTCGAAATCGACCTGCTTGCGGTCATGGCCTGGCCAGCCCACCGGAAAATTCTGAACAACATCGCCGCCACCGTCGGCCCCCTGCTATAATGGCGCTTTTGCCAGTTTGCGCAGGACAGTCTCAGCCAGAGCGTGTTAATATCTTTCGTCCCGCGCGGATGAACTTTTGTGTGACAGCGACCGGACGGCACTGATCACGGCCACGTCCAGACCTTCGCCACCGTCCGAGACGTAGTCGCAAAGCTGCTGGCGCATGCGCGGCTCCCAATAGTCGGTAAGGTGGTCACGGACCTTGGCAGCCGCATCCACCCCCGGTTGGGTTTGAAAGAAGGTGGCGATCTGGTTGGCCATGCGGACCATCTTGTCAGGCGACATCGTAAACCCCGTCCGTGATGCGGTGTGGGTGGGCATAAAGATCAAACCCCCCGCTGCGAGCGAAGGCGGCAAGGGTGATGCCCGCCTCATGCGCGCTGCGCACGGCCTGTCCGGTCGGGGCGGACACGGCGATCAGCGCAGGCACGCCTGCCATGGCGCATTTCTGCACCAGTTCGACCGACAGGCGCGACGTCATGACAGCCGCCCCGGTTGCAGGGTCGATACCGGCGCGCAGCAGTGCGCCAATGAGCTTGTCCAGCGCGTTGTGACGACCCACGTCCTCGCGCACCAGTGCGATACCGCGACCGGGCAGCAGGAATCCGGCTGCATGGGTCGCGTGGGTCATTTCGTGCAGCGTCTGGTGCGGGCGCAGCGCATCTGTCGCGCGGGCCACTTCCGCGCGCGTCAGGCGCAGACCCTTGCCATCGACGCGCGGCAAGGGCCGCATCGCCTGTTCCAGACTGTCGATCCCGCACAATCCGCAGCCCACCGGCCCGGCCATGCTGCGCCGCCTTGCGGCCAAGGCCGCAGCCCGGTCTTCGGTCAGCCAGAACCGCGCCTCGATGCCCTGCGCGTGACTTACCACCTCGAACCCTTCGATCTGCCCAGGATCGACGACAGCCCCTTCGGTCAAGGCGAAGCCGTGCGCGAAATCCGCGATGTCCGAAGGTGTCGCCATCATCACTGCCTGCGTCGATCCGTTGAAGACAATCGCGACCGGCACCTCTTCGGGCAGTGTGCGGTGCACGGCAAAGGTGCCATCGGTCTGGTGCGACCGCCCGGCGGCGCTGACGGTGGGGGCGGGGCGCATGGCCCTACTCCGCCGCCGGAAGGATGCGCCGCGCCCGTGCCGCTTGTTCGGCATAGTCTTCCTGCCAGTCGGTCGGCCCGTTCGAGGCACCCACCTGCACTGCCGTCACCTTGTATTCGGGGCAGTTTGTCGCCCAGTCAGAGTAGTCGGTCGTGATGACATTGGCCTGCGTGTCCGGGTGGTGGAATGTCGTGTAGACGACACCCGGGCTGACCTTGTCCGTCACTGTCGCACGCAGTGTCGTCTCACCCGACCGCGAGGCCAGACGCACCCAGTCGCCGTCCTTCAGACCCCGATTTTCCGCATCGTGCGGGTGGATCTCCAGCAGGTCTTCCTCGTGCCAGACCACGTTGTCGGTGCGGCGCGTCTGTGCACCGACATTGTATTGCGACAGGATCCGCCCCGTCGTCAGCAACAGCGGAAAGCGCGGGCCGGTCTTTTCGTCAGTGGCGACATATTCGGTGACGATGAACCGGCCCTTGCCACGCACGAAACCATCGACATGCATCAAGGGCGTCCCCTCGGGGCGGTCCTCGTTGCAGGGCCACTGAACGCTGCCTTTTTCCTCCAGCAACGCGTAGTCCACGCCTGCGAAACTCGGTGTCGTCGCCGCGATCTCATCCATGATCTGCGACGGATGGGTATAGGCCCACTCAGCACCCATCGCGTTGGCCAGAAGCTGCGTCACTTCCCAGTCGGCATAGCCGTTGCGGGGGGCCATCACGCGGCGCACGCGGTTGATGCGACGTTCGGCATTGGTGAAAGTGCCGTCCTTTTCCAGAAAGGTCGAACCGGGCAGGAAGACATGCGCGTAATTCGCTGTTTCATTCAGAAACAGGTCATGCACGATGACACACTCCATTGCAGCCAGTCCGGCCGCGACATGCTTGGTGTCGGGGTCCGATTGCAGGATATCCTCGCCCTGACAGTAAAGACCCTTGAAAGTGCCATCGACGGCGGCATCCAGCATGTTCGGGATGCGCAGACCGGGTTCGGGGTCGATCTCGACGCCCCACGCCTCTTTGAAGACGTCACGGACGTCGGTGTTCTTGACGTGTCGATAGCCGGGCAGTTCGTGCGGAAACGACCCCATGTCGCAGGAGCCCTGCACGTTGTTCTGGCCGCGCAACGGGTTCACGCCGACGCCCTTGCGCCCGATGTTGCCGGTCAGCATGGCAAGGTTCGCGATCGCCATCACGGTGGTCGAACCTTGCGAATGTTCGGTCACGCCAAGGCCGTAGTAGATCGCCCCGTTGCCCCCCGCAGCAAAGGTGCGTGCAGCGGCGCGCAGTTCGGCGGCGGGCACATTCGTCAGCAGTTCGATGGCTTCGGGGCTGTGACGGGGAGCGCTCACGAAATCCGCGTAGGTCTGGAATTCGTCCCAGTCGCAACGGTCGCGGATAAAATCCTCGTCCATCAGTCCTTCGGTGACGATCACGTGGGCCAGCGCCGTGACGACGGCCACGTTCGTGCCGGGCTTCAGCGGCAGATGGTGTGCGGCCTCGACATGGGCCGATTTCACCAGATCGATGCGCCGCGGGTCGATGACGATCAGCTTGGCCCCGGCCCGCAACCGCTTTTTCAAGCGGCTGGCAAAGACGGGATGTCCGTCGGTCGGGTTCGCACCGATGACGATGGCCACGTCGGTATGTTCGACACTGTCGAAATCCTGCGTGCCCGCAGATGCGCCAAAGGTCTGGCCCAGCCCGTAGCCGGTAGGCGAATGGCAGACCCGCGCGCAGGTGTCGGTGTTGTTGTTGCCGAACACCGCCCGTGTCAGCTTCTGCACCAGATAGGTTTCTTCGTTGGTGCAGCGGCTGGAGGTGATGACGCCGACAGATTTCTTTCCATAGGTGTCCTGCAACCCGCGCATACGGTTCGCCGCAAAGCTCAGCGCCTCGTCCCATGACACTTCGCGCCACGGCTGGTCGATGGTATCGCGGATCATCGGGTTCAGGATGCGGTCCTTGTGCTTGGCATAGCCGTAGGCGAAACGGCCCTTGACACAGCTATGCCCGCGATTGGCCTTGCCGTGCTTGTAAGGCACCATCCGCACGACCTGATCGCCCTGCATCTCGGCCTTGAAATTGCAGCCGACACCGCAATAAGCGCAGGTTGTCACGACGGACCGGTCTGGCGTGCCCATCTCGATCACCGACTTTTCCTGCAGGGTCGCCGTCGGGCAGGCCTGCACGCAGGCCCCGCAGGACACGCAATCCGAGGTCAGGAAATCGGCGCTCGAATCGCCAGCGGATACCCGGCTGTCAAAGCCCCGCCCGGTGATCGTCAGCGCGAACGTCCCCTGCACCTCTTCACAAGCCCGCACGCAACGGCTGCAAACGATGCATTTGGACGGGTCATAGGTGAAATAAGGGTTGCTGTCGTCCTTCGGCAGCCATTCCGGGTTGGCCTGCCCGCTGGTGTCACGGGCGGTGAAGTGGTTGGCCAGCCCGCCACCTTCAGGCGCGGTATAGCGCACGTCGCGCAGGCCCACAGCCCCCGCCATGTCCTGCAATTCGCAATCGCCATTGGCCGAACAGGTCAGGCAGTCCAGCGGGTGGTCCGAGATATAAAGCTCCATCACGCCCTTGCGCAGCTTGCGCACCTTGGCCGACTGGGTATCGACGACCATGCCCGCCGCAACGGGCGTGGTGCAGGACGCAGGCGTGCCGCGGCGCCCCTCGATCTCGACCGCGCAAAGGCGGCAGGACCCGAATGCTTCAAGGTTGTCCGACGCGCAAAGCTTGGGCACGCTGATCCCGACCTCGGCAGCGGCGCGCATGACGCTGGTGCCTTCGGGCACCTTGACCTCGAAACCATCGATGGTCAGCGTGACGGCCTCACCGGTGCGGGCCGGTGTGCCCATGTCGCGGTCGTCCAGCGGGGGAATGATAAAGTCCTTCATTCGGCGGCCTCCTTGGAGCGGGCGAAGTCGCCCGGAAAATGGGTGACGGCGGACATGACCGGCAGGGGCGTGAACCCGCCCAGCGCGCAAAGCGATCCGTCCTTCATCGTCTCGCACAGGTCCGTCAGCAGCGGCAGCGCATCGGCGTCGCCCTGCGCGATCCGGTCGATGGTCTCGACGCCGCGCACGGCACCGATCCGGCAGGGGGTGCATTTGCCGCAGGATTCCACGGCGCAGAACTCCATTGCGAAACGCGCCATGCCCAGCATGTCGGCAGTGTCGTCGAACACCACCAGCCCCGCATGCCCCAGCAGCCCGCCTTCGGCATCCAGTTCCTCGTAGCCCAACGCTGCGTCGAATTTCGATACCGGCATGTAGGCCCCCAGAGGCCCACCCACCTGCACCGCCTTGACGGGTCGCCCCGAAGCGGACCCGCCGCCCAGATCATTCACCACATCGCCCAGCGATATGCCGAAGGCAGTTTCAAACAGGCCACCCCGCGCCACGTTGCCCGCGATCTGCAGTGTCACGGTGCCGCGCGACCGGCCCAGACCAAAGTCGGCGTAGTGCTGCGCGCCCTTCTCGAAGATCACCGGAACGGTAGCGAGGCTGATGACATTGTTGACGACCGTGGGCCGCCCAAGGAACCCCTCGAGCGCCGGCAACGGCGGCTTGGCGCGCACCACGCCGCGCTTGCCCTCCAGCGAGTTCAGCAGGGATGTTTCCTCGCCACAGACGTAGGCACCCGCACCGACGCGGATTTCCATATCGAAGGCGCATCCCGATCCCAGCACATCTGCACCCAACACACCCGACGCACGCGCGATATCGACCGCGCGGCGCATCACCTTGATCGCGTCGGGGTATTCGGACCGCAGGTAGACATAGCCCTTGGTCGCGCCCACGCCGAGACCGGCGATGGTCATGCCTTCGATCAGCGTGAAGGGATCGCCCTCCATGATCATGCGATCGGCAAAGGTGCCACTGTCGCCCTCGTCGGCGTTGCAGACGATGTATTTCTGCGGGGCACCCGCGTCGTGAACGGTCTGCCACTTGATACCGGTGGGAAACCCCGCACCCCCGCGACCGCGCAGACCCGAGGCCTTCACCTCGTCCACGATCTCTTGTCCGGTCAGGCCCAGTGCCCGGCGCAGGCCCGACAAGCCGCCGTGCGCCCGATAGTCGTCCAGCGACAGCGGGTCGATCACACCGACGCGGGCAAAGGTCAGTCGCGTCTGGCGCTTCATCCAGTCCAGTTCGTCCACCGGACCCAGCGCCTTTGCGTTCGTCCCGTCCAATATAGTGGCTGCGTCCTCTGGTATCGCAGGGCCAAAGCCAAGGCGCACACCGCCTGTTTCGACCTCGACCAGCGGTTCGAGCCATATCATTCCACGGGTGCCGGTGCGGATGATCTCGACCGTCTGGCCGCTTTCAGCCGCTGCTTTGATCAGCGCCTCCATCACGTCATCGGCGCCAAGTGCCTTGGCGGCACTGTCCATGGGCACATAGACTTTCATGCGCCCGCCTCCGTCAGAACAGCGTCCATCCGTGCCGCATCGACACGGCCCACGACACGATCATCCAGCATGACCGCCGGGGCGCAGGCGCAAAGCCCGAGACAATAGACAGGTTCGACTGTGACCGCACCGTTCAAGGTCGTGCCGTGCCAGTCCAGCCCCAGTCTGGCCAGCGTCGCGTCTGCCAGCGCCGTGCCACCGACCGACTGACACGCCTCTGCCCTGCAAATTTTCAGCACGTGGCGTCCTGCGGGGGCATCGCGAAAATCGTGATAGAAACTGATGACGCCGTGCAATTCGGCGCGGGTGATGTTCAGCGCCGTGGCAATGATGCGGTGAGACGCAGCAGGCACATAGCCGAACGCCTCTTGCAGTGCATGCAGCATCGGCAGCAGCGGACCTTCCAGATGCAGATGGTCACCGACGATGCGGCCGATCTCGGCCTCGTCGTTCACTGGGTCCGTCAAAGCCATGCTGTTTCCTCCGCCTTGTCATACCGTAAGGACGAAAAGGGTGCGTGAATCAATAACGTGCTGCCGTTGGTCGATCAGCTTTTTCGATCAAACCAGGTCTGACAACCCCTGCGCCTCGGACAGCATTGCGGTCATGACGGGGGTGCGCGGATCGCGGTGCGGCAGCAAAAGACCCACGGTGTGTGACAACCCCGCGCCTTCCAGCGGCACCAGCGACAGATCCTTGCCACCGGAAAGAAAGGCCGCGACATGCTTTGGCAGGACCGCTGCGCAACGGCCCGAAGCGACGCTGGCCACCAAGGCGATGATCGAATTGGATTCGATCGCAATGCGGGGTGTGACCCTGTTGCGGGCGAAAAGGTGGTCGATGATGCGCCGGTTCTGCATGTCCGGCGTCAACAGGGCAAGTGGCGCATCGTTCAGCGAAGCCCAGGCGACAACTTCATGACCGGCGAACGCAGAGGACCGCGCGCAGACCAGAATGTAGTCCTCCTCGTAAAGCGCTGCGGTATCGACCCGACCCAGCGGTTCGTTGTCGAGGTAGGAGATGCCCGCGTCTGCTTCGAAGTCATCGAGCATTTGAAGGATCTCGCGGGAATTGCGCGACAGGACGGTAAAGCGGACATTCGGGTTGCGGGCTGCAAAGGATGTGCACAGCCGCGCGGCCCAGGTCTGCGCCGTCGGGATCACGGCAAGGCGCACCTCGCCCGACAGGCCGTGACGGCTCATCCGCATTTCATCGCGCAACTGCCGCGTGTCGCCCAAAATCCGCTTGGCCCACACCAGCGTGCTTTGCCCTTCTGGGGTCAGCCCGCCAAAGCGTGATCCCCGATGGACCAACTGCACGCCCAATTGCTCTTCCAACTGTTTGATTCCCGCCGAGAGGGTCGGCTGCGCGATGTTCAGGCTTTCCGCCGCACGTCCAAAATGCCTTTCGCGCGCCAACGCGACGAACATGTCGAGCTTATCCAGCATGATCCGGCATCCTTATAGCAATCATCTTTATCAATCAGCAAAACCGATAGCAAAGTCCAGTTGCCCGAGACGTCTTTACAAAACCAGAAATGTAGTTATATTTATCCCATGACACTCACCAGCCCCCATGCCCGTGCGCTGGCCGCCCTTGGCCACGATGCCCGTCTTTCGATCTTCCGGCTTCTCGTGAAGGCTGGTGACGAAGGGTTGCGGGTCGGCGATATAGGAACCTGCCTGGACCTGGCACCGTCGACCCTTTCGCATCATTTGTCCGCGCTGGTCGATGCTGGTCTGGTGATACAGATGAAACAGGGGCGCGAGGTGTTCAATCGGGCCGATTATGCGGCCATGCGCAGGGTGCTTGGTTTCCTGACTTCAGAGTGTTGCGCCGGCGTGTCCATTGAACCTGCAGAGAATGCCGCATGAGATTTTCAAACTTTTTTCACCCTAAAGAAACTATAAATCCGGATATTCAGATATGACTGACTCCACGCTTTCTCCCCCAGGTTTCCGCACCTCGCTTGGTCATGTCTTGCGCGATCAGCGGGTCTGGCTCGCCTCGGCCCTGATCCTGATCGCGCTGGCACTGTTCGACACGCCACAGGCTGCGAACAGCGCCACTTTCACCGCTGGAGCATTGCTGCGGACAGCCCCGTTCCTGATCCTGTCCATCGCCATTGCAGCATGGGCCAATGCCACGGGCGCCGACAACCTGATCGCCAAGGCCTTCACCGGCGCCCCGATCCTGATGATCGGTCTGGGTGCACTGGCCGGTGGCATCTCTCCCTTTTGTTCCTGCGGCGTGATCCCTTTGATCGCGGCTCTGCTGGCCATGGGCGTGCCCCTGTCGGCAGTCATGGCGTTCTGGCTGGCCTCACCGATCATGGACCCGTCGATGTTCGTGCTGACGGCAGGCGTTCTTGATCTGCAATTCGCGGTTGCCAAGACGGTGGCGGCCATCGGGTTGGGCATCTTCGGCGGCACTGTCGTTCACCTGCTGATGAAAGGCGGCGCCTTTGCGGACCCCCTGCGCGAGGGCATCGGCAACGGTGGCTGCGGCGGCTCCAAGATCCGCGCGCCCAAGCCCGTTGTCTGGCGCTTCTGGACCGAAGCCGAGCGCCGCACGAAGTTCGGCAAGACCGCCATGAACACCACGTTGTTTCTTGCCAAATGGCTGACACTGGCCTTTATCCTCGAAAGCCTAATGCTGGCGTGGATCCCGGCCGAAACCGTGACGTCGGCGCTTGGTGGCGAAGGTCTGTTGCCGATACTTACCGCGACTCTGGTGGGGGTGCCTGCCTACCTGAACGGCTATGCCGCCCTGCCGCTGGTCGGCGGATTGATCGGACAGGGCATGGCACCGGGTGCGGGAATGGCTTTTCTCGTGGCGGGCGGCGTCACCTCGATCCCTGCCGCAATGGCGGTCTGGGCGCTGGCGAAACCGCAGGTCTTCGCGCTGTATATCGGTTTGTCGCTGACCGGTGCCTTCGCGTCGGGGCTGTTGTTTCAGCTTTGGACGTTGGCGTAGCCCACCTTGCCGACGTTATAGCTTGCCCGACCGGTCGCACCCTTGGCATAACGCTGGCATGACAGAAGATCCGGCCAAGACCGAAGACCCCGTCCTGCGCATCCGCATCCTCTTTGGCGAGGATGCGATGCTGGGTCCGGGTAAGGCCGACCTGCTGGAGCGTATCCGGGACACCGGGTCGATCGCTGCCGCCGGACGCAGCATGAAGATGAGCTATAAAAGGGCATGGACGTTGATCGACGAGATGAACAGCGCCTTCCGCGATCCCTTGGTGGAATCAAGCCGTGGCGGGGCCAAGGGTGGCGGTGCGCGCCTGACCGGGGCCGGAGACACCGTGCTGATCCATTACCGCAAGCTGGAAGAGATCATGGCAGAGGCCGGCGCGGCGCGCATCAATGCGATACAGGCCATGCTGAACGATATTCCCGGCGGGAAATAACGCTTGATCGTGCGCAAGTCGCTTGCGATATAATTTAAAGCCGATACCGGACGCGGGGCCTGTCATGTCACACTCAATCCTGAACGCGCCCCGTGGGATCGCTGCGGTCTGCGGACTTGGCCTTGTCATGCTTGCCCCCAAGACCGCCACGGCAGAAGAGATCACCGTTTTCGCGACAGCCAGCACGGCCAACGCCATGGCCGAGATCGAAGCCGGTTTCGAAGCAGCGACCGGCCATGAGGTGACTGTCTCGCTTGCCGGTTCTTCGGTGCTGGCCCGCCAGATTCAGCAGGGCGCACCCGCCGATATCTTCATTTCGGCCAATCCCGACTGGATGGACGTTCTTGAACAGGACGGCCTTCTCGACGAGGGCACGCGCTTTGATCTGCTGACCAATGCCATCGTGCTGATCGCCCATGGCCACGACGCGGATCCCGTCCGGATCGGACCCGATCTGGATCTGGCCCTTCTGATTGGAACAGGCCGGCTGGCCATGGCGCTGGTCGATGCGGTGCCGGCAGGCATCTACGGCAAGGCATCGCTGGATAGCCTTGAGCTGTGGGACAGTGTCGCGGCACAGGTCGCTCAGTCCGACAACGTCCGCACGGCGCTGGCGCTTGTGGCCGCGGGCGAAGCGCCATTCGGCATCGTTTTCGCGACAGACGCCGTGGCCGAGGACGATGTGAGCGTGATCGACATGTTTCCAGCCGACAGCCATCCACGGATCATCTATCCGGTGGCCGGCATTGCCAATCGTGACATTCCTGCCAAGGCACAATTCCTCACCTTCCTGCGCGGGCCTCAAGCACGGGCCGCCTTCGCGCGGCAGGGCTTCGGCGTGGCGGCACCATAGCAGATGGGTGGATGGCTGGGCCCTGACGAATGGCAGGCGGTGGCGCTTTCCCTGCAGGTTTCGCTTTGGGCCACGGTGGTCAGCCTGCCTCTGAGCATCTTCGTGGCCTATGCGTTGGCGCGCTGGTCCTTTCCAGGCAAGCAGGTGCTGAACGGCCTTGTTCACCTGCCTCTGATCCTGCCGCCCGTGGTGACGGGCTACCTTCTGCTGCTTGTGATGGGCACGCGGGGGCCGGTCGGGGGCGTTCTGGCAGAGTTCGGAATCGTCTTCGCCTTTCGCTGGACCGGTGCCGCGCTGGCGGCGGGGATCATGGCCTTTCCGCTGATGGTGCGGGCAATCCGTCTGTCAATCGAAGCGGTCGATCCGAAACTGGAGCAAGCCAGCGCCACCTTGGGGGCGTCACCTGCATGGGTGTTCCTGACGGTGACCCTGCCGATGGCTCTGCCCGGAATCATCGCGGGTTCCATCCTTGCCTTCGCCAAGGCGATGGGGGAGTTCGGGGCGACCATAACCTTCGTGTCCAACATCCCCGGCCAGACCCGCACCATCCCCTCGGCAATCTACGCTTTTCTGCAGGTACCGGGCGGTGAAGGCTCGGCCATGAAGCTGGTGATCGTGTCAGTCGTCGTCGCCATGTCCGCCCTGCTTTTGTCCGAGGTCATCGGGCGACGCGTGGCCGACCGCGTGGGGGGCAAGTGATGCTCGAGGTCAGGGTCCGTCACGCCTTTGAAGACTTTGCCGTCGATGCAACTTTCGATGCACCGCCGGGGATCACGGTCCTGTTCGGTCGGTCAGGGTCTGGAAAGACCACAATCGTCAATGCTGTCGCCGGTCTGTTGTCGCCCGATGCAGGCCGGATCGTCAGTGGCGACCGCGTGCTGCTCGATACTGAACACAAGGTCAGCCTGAAACCCCACCGGCGTCGGCTGGGCTATATCTTTCAGGAGGGGCGATTGTTCCCACATCTGACCGTGCGACAAAATCTGGCCTACGGCGCGTGGTTCGCAAGCAAGGACGCCCCGGGCGAGGAGATGGGGCGCGTGGTCGAGATCCTGGGTATCGGTGCCCTGCTCGACCGGCGCCCCGGCGCGCTGTCTGGTGGCGAAAAGCAGAGAGTGGCGATTGGTCGTGCCCTGCTGTCGGCACCGCGCCTGATCCTCGCGGACGAACCGCTGGCCGCACTGGACGAGGCCCGCAAGGCAGAAATCCTGCCTTATTTCGAGCGCCTGCGCGACGAGGTAGCGATACCGATCCTTTACGTCAGCCATGCCGCATCCGAGGTCGCACGGCTGGCCACGACCGTCGTGGCGCTGGAGGCGGGCCGCGTGATCGCCCAAGGCCCCGCCGCCGACGTGCTGGGCAATCCCGCCGTTCTGCCTGCGGGCGCGCGCGAGGCAGGGGCGATGCTTACGGCCCGCGTCGTCGCCCATCATGCCGACGGGCTGAGCGAACTTGAAGCAGGCGGCATTTCCTTGTTCCTGCCACGCGTGGCGCAACCGGCCGGCAGCATGCTGCGGGTCCGGATCGCCGCGCACGACGTGATCCTGTCACGCGGGCGACCCGAGGGATTGTCGGCGCTGAACATTCTGCCCGGAACGGTCACCGAAATCCGCCCGGGCGACGGCCCCGGTGCAATCGTGGCGCTCGAGACTGCGGCAGGACGGGTTCTGGCCAGGATCACCCGCCGGTCTGCCGACACGCTGGGGCTGACTGCGGGGATGCCCGTGCATGCGGTGGTCAAGACAGTCTCGATCGCATCGTCAGATATCGGCACCAGCACCGCCTAGCCTAGCGCGCAAGAACCAGTTCTGCCTTCAACCCGCCCAGCGCGTCGCTGTCGCCCAGCCGCAGCATGCCTCCATGATGGCGGGCGATGTCGGTGACGATGGACAACCCCAGCCCCACACCTGTGCCTGCATCCTGATTGCGCGAGGGGTCAAGACGCACGAAGGGCCGCTGTGCCTCGTCCCGGCGGTCCGCTGGAATGCCTGGGCCGTCGTCTTCCACAACGAACCGGACAGCCCGGTCGGTCACGTAAAGCGACACGACAGCGCGGCTGCCATAGCGCAGCGCATTCCCGACAAGATTGTCCAACGCCCGATTGACCGCCAGTCGGCGTAAAGGCACCGCATCCCTGTGGCCTGTCACCTCTCCGGCAACGACAGGCTGTGACGCCCGTTCTGCATCCGCGAGCAGGTCGGCCAGCAGGTCCTGCGGCACCACCGGTTCAAGCGAGTCGGCCGCGTCCGCAGCATCTGACCGTGCGAAATCAAGGAAAGCGTCCAGCAAGCGCTGCATGTCGTCGACGTCCTGCAACAACGGTGCGGCGTCTGCCTCGTCAAGCATGGAAAGCCCCAGCCGCATCCGCGTAAGCGGCGTGCGCAGGTCGTGGCTGACACCTGACAACATCAGCGTGCGGCTTTGGCTTTGCCGTTCGATCCTGTTGCGCATGTCGAGAAAGGCCGTCCCTGCCGCCCTGACTTCCTGTGCGCCGCCGGGCGTATAATGCACGATGCGGCCACGACCGTAAGCCTGCGCGGCGGCACCCAGTCGCATCATCGGGCGCAACTGGTTGCGCAGGAACAGGAAAGCAATGGCTGTCATGATCCCGCCCAGCACGACCATGATCACCAAAAGCTGGTGCGGATTGCTGGCCGACACGCGGCCCCGTGAGAACGACAGCCGCAGTGGCCCCTGCCCCGTCTCTATCCAGACGGTGACGCGACGACTGTCCGCCAGAGAGATTTCGGAAATCTGCGGCAAGCCATCGCGCAGATAGCGACGCACCCCGCCACCGGTAAAATCCACGAAAGGCGTATCGTCACCGACGTCGGGAACGGTGTCGGGCCATGCCGGCTCCAGCTGAAGATCCGCCGCGATGGCGCTGACCTGTGCACGGTTCGGCGGAGGCCCGTCGTCGGCGGCACGCGTCACGAAGGCAAGATCGACAAGCACCGAGGCCGTCATCTGCCGCGTCACGCCTTCGAAATGGCGCTGGATGAAGACCACGGACACCAGAAGTTGCAGGAAAACCACCGGAAAAATCAGGATAAGCGCCGCCCTCCCATAAAGGCCGCGCGGCATATACTGCTTGATCCATTGCCAGAACATGGCCAGACTCTAGGCAAAGGTGCCGCCAACGGAAAGAGCACGATGGCAGAGGCCGCGTTCCCACCCCAGCCCGGAAAACCCTTGCAGATCGAGACGGATCTGACGGTCGTTCTGGCCCCCAATCCGTCGCCGATGACCGGACCGGGAACCAATACCTATCTGCTGGGCCGCGATACGCTGGCCATCATCGACCCCGGACCCGCAAGCGATGCCCACCTTGCCGCGCTGATCGCCGCCATCGGCCAGCGGAGGGTCAGCCACATCTTCGTCACCCACAGCCATTGCGACCATTCCGCCTTGGCCCCCGCCCTGTCCAAGGCGACAGGGGCACCCGTGCTGGCCTTCGGTGCGTCAGACGCCGGTCGCAGTCGCGTGATGCAGGACCTGTCTGCAAAAGGCCTTGCAGGGGGCGGTGAAGGTGTCGACAGCGCCTTTCGCCCCGACATCTGCCTGCCAGACAGGGCCTGCGTCGACACGGGCGCGGGTCCGATAACCGCGCTTCATACGCCGGGCCATATGGGCAACCACCTATGCTTTCAGTGGGGTGACAGGGTCTTTACGGGTGATCTTGTCATGGGGTGGGCCAGTTCGCTCGTCTCGCCGCCCGACGGTGATCTGTCCGATTACATCGCCTCACTGGTCCGCATCGAAAAGCAGGCCGCGGGCGTTCTTTTGTCCGGCCATGGCGCACCCGTCACCGATCCGAAGGCGCGGATCGACTGGCTGCTGGCGCACCGTCGGTCGCGCGAAGCGCAGATAATGGCGGCCTTGCAACGGCCCATGGCCATCGGTGACTTGACAGCCTCGGTCTATAGCGACGTATCAAATGCGCTATTGCCAGCGGCCCAACGCAATGTATTGGCTCATCTTGTCGATCTCTGGCAGCGGAACCTGATTACCGCCAGTCCCGCACTGTCGGTCGAGGCGGTTTTTCAGGCCACCCCGACCGTGTCCGAGGGGCGCTGACATGGCGGTTGCAGACCCATCTGAGCCAACGGAGCGGCAGGCCGAAAGTGGAGGAAATGGTGCGACATCATCAGCTCAGCAATGACCGTTGGTCAGTCGGCGGCGCTGCATGAACCTTGCCGTGATCATTGTCGCCGCCGGTCGCGGGCAGCGCATGGGAAGCGAGATTCCCAAGCAATATATCCCGCTCGGGTCGAAAACGGCACTTCGCAGGTCCGCTGAAGTCTTCCTGTCCCGTGATGATCTGTGCCAGTTGGTTCCCGTGATCCACCCCAGCGATGCCGGCCTTTGCGCCGATGCGCTGTCCGGCCTGACCGATCCCCGCGTGCTTGACCCTGTCGCGGGGGCCGAAACGCGCGGGCTGTCCGTGCGCAGGGGGCTCGAAGCGCTGGTCCCCCACGCACCCGATGTCGTCTTGATCCATGATGCGGCAAGGCCCTTCGTACCACCCGACGTCATCGAGAGGGTCGTCGCAGCACTGACGTCGTCACCCGGCGCCTGTGCGGCACTCAGGGTGGTCGACGCCCTGTGGATGGAAGACGACGACGGTCACGCCTCTCACGTCGTTCCGCGAGACGGGCTCTGGCGGGCGCAGACACCGCAGGGTTTCCACTTCGACGCCATCATGACCGCCCACCACGCCCACGACGGCACCGCAGCCGACGATGTGGCCGTCGCCCGCGAGGCGGGACTTGCCGTGGCCTTGGTCGAGGGCAGCGAGCGCAGCTACAAGATCACGACGCAGCCAGATTTGCTGCGGGCGCTGGCGGATGCCAAAGCGCTGGATGAAACCGCTGCCGACCGGTTACCCTGAGAACGACTTTCCGTTCCGCTGACCGGCACCTGCGGCGAAAAGCCTGACCCAGATCAATGACAGTCATTGCAAAATTTGCATGCCAAGGTATTCTTTTCGGGGGAGGCACCGAACATGGGAAAACCAAACCTTGCGTTCGATCCAGAAATTTATCAACGCACGGCGTTACTTTTTGCGTCCAAAC